>Ga0308163_10000345_pt1 | contig 96615 bp, 87 predicted proteins | sample PhyTR1_FD_201037 | JGI IMG/M metagenome (GOLD analysis project Ga0308163, IMG submission 201037) | Phyllosphere microbial communities from UC Gill Tract Community Farm, Albany, California, United States - DLSLT.R1 | ecosystem: Host-associated > Plants > Phyllosphere > Unclassified | place: USA... | reverse complement strand
ACGGGGTACGACCCCGGCATCGGTTCGGGTTACAACTATAAATAAGAGACGACATGATACTGACCGAAGAACACGAAATGATACGCGACGCCCTGCGCACCTTCGCCCAGGAGCGCTTGGCGCCGCAGGCCGCCCGCTGGGACAAGGAGCACCACTTTCCGAAAGAGAAACTGAAGGAGTTGGCCGCGCTGGGCGCCTTTGGCGTGGCCGTGCCGGAAGAGCTGGGCGGCGCCGGCATGGACTACGTCTCGCTGGCGCTGGTGCTGGAAGAAATCGCGGCGGGCGACGGCGGCACCTCGACCATCATCTCGGTCAACAACTGTCCGGTATGCAGCATCGCCATGATGTACGCCAACGACCGGCAAAAGGAGCAATGGCTGCGGCCGCTGGCGCAGGGCGACATGCTGGGCGCGTTCTGCCTGACCGAACCGCACACCGGCAGCGACGCGGCCGCGCTGCGCACCACCGCCACCCGTGACGGCGGCGACTACGTCCTCAACGGCGTCAAGCAATTCATCACCAGCGGCAAGTATGCCGACGTCGCCATTGTGCTGGCGGTGACCGACAAGGCCGCCGGCAAGAAGGGCATCAGCGCGTTCTGGGTGCCGACGTCGACGGCGGGCTACATCGTCGCAGGGCTGGAGCAGAAAATGGGCCAGCACTCGTCGGACACGGCGCAGATCCTGTTCGAGAACTGCCGCATCCCGGCCGAGAACCTGATCGGCGAGGAAGGCCAGGGCTACAAGATCGCGTTGTCGGGGCTGGAGGGTGGCCGGATCGGCATCGCCTCGCAAGCGGTCGGCATGGCGCGCGCGGCGTACGAAGCGGCGCTGGCCTACGCGCGCGACCGCGAAAGCTTCGGCAAGCCGATCTTCGAGCACCAGGCGGTACAGTTCCGGCTGGCCGACATGGCCACGCAAATCGAAGCGGCGCGGCAACTGATCCGCCACGCCGCCGCGATGAAGGACGCCGGCCTGCCATGCCTGAAGGAAGCGGCGATGGCCAAGCTGTTCGCCTCCGAAATGGCGGAAAAAGTCTGCTCGGACGCCATCCAGGTGCACGGCGGCTACGGCTACGTCTCCGACTTCCCGGTCGAGCGCATCTACCGCGACGTGCGCGTCTGCCAGATCTACGAAGGCACCAGCGACATCCAAAAGTTGCTGATCGCCCGCGCGCTCTAAAACCAACTCCGGGGTCAGGTCCACCATTTCTACACGGCCCCATCCGTCAGCACGGAAAATGGCCCGCGCCGACGCCTAGCGTCGAGCTCGTGTAGAAATGGTGGACCTGACCCCGGATTTCGGATTTTTGGACGAAAAAAAAGCCCGTATCTCAACGGGCTTCGTTCCAATGTATTACCAATGCTTTAATCGTGCCGTCGTCCAGTGCTATCTGCAAAGTGACTTCAGCGTTTCTTGGACGCCCATGCTATCTGCATGGTGCCTCCAACGTGTAAAACGACCAATGTATTCGAAACTACAATTCCAGGTAGCGCCAGCTGTGATCCGCTCTTACACATATCGGACTACGGCGCTTGCCTCGGACGTGGGACTGATCGCTTGGAAACCAAGAGATCCTCAACCACGAACGTAGTGTAACACAGTTGTTTGTGCGACGCACAAATTATTTCATCTCTGTCGCTTCCGTGGTCAGCGGGGTGGGATTGCGACGCGGTTTGTGACGGCACGCCCGTTCGAACTCGGATATCACCTGCGCGCCGAACAGCAGCAGCGTGGCGCCGATCTCCAGGCTGAACATGACGATGATGGCCGTCGTCATCGAGCCGTACACCACGTTGACCTGCGACAGGGTGGAGAAATACCAGACCAGGATGTGGCGCGCCAGTTCCCACAGCAGTGCGGCCGTGACCCCGCCGATCAGCGCGTGCGACAACGATAGCCGGCCGACCGGCATCACCAGATAAATGGCTGTCAGCACCAGCACCTCGCCGCCCAGCCCCAGCATGTACAGCAGCGCGCCGGACACGCCTTCAAGCGACCAGTCGTAGCCGAACAGGCGTACGCTCTCCTCGCCCATCACTTGCAGGCTGCCGGCCACCAAGGTGACGAGCAGCATGCCCACGCCCAGCGACAGGATGAAGCAGTACGGCATGATGGCCGAGATCAGAAACCGCCGGCGCTTGATCTCGACCCGGTGCTTGAAGATCACCGACATGGCGTTTTCCAGCACCGTGAAGGCCAGCGAACTGAAAAAGATCATGCTGACCAGCAGCACGCCGCCGACGACGTCGCGGTGTTCGAGGAAATGCCCGACCTCTTCGACAATCGGTGTCGATTGCCCCGGCACCAGGTAGTTCAGATAGCGGCCCACCGTATCCAGCAGCACATCCTGGTCGATCACGTGCGATAGCGCGACCACCACCAGCATCAGCAGCGGGACGATCGATAGCAGCGAGTAATACGCGACCGCGCCCGCCAGCAACAGGCCCTGGTTGGCGCGGAAGCCCTTGAGGCATTGCAGCAGGAAGTCCATCGGGTGCATGAGCACGTAGGCCAGGCCCCGGCGATTGAGAAATTTCATATATGCATTGTACGCGCCGGCTCAGCGCGGGGTATGTGCGTCGACGTCCAGATAGCGCCAGTTGGTCAATTCCACCGGGTGGCGCGTGTAATTTTTCAGCCACGGCTGCTGCAGATCGGCGGCGATCGGATGCGTCAGCAGCACCCATGGGGTATACGCGTGAATGATGTGCGCCATGTCATCATACAAGCGGGTGCGCGCGGGCGCGTCTCCCATGGTGCGGGTTTGCTCGTAGCGCTGGTTGTAGGCGGGCAGGTTGAAGCGCGCGTAATTCGGTCCGGCCTTGTTCGGGCCGTACAGCAACTGGTAAAAATTGTCGCCATCGGGGAAGTCGGCCACCCAGTTGGTTTCAAACATCATCACGTTGCCCAGCCGCGAGGCTTTGATGATCTCGGTCTTTTTGTCGCTTTTGAAGGTGACGTTGAGGCCGATCGCGTTGAGGTTCTTGCGCCATAGCTCGTCACGCAGGCGGCCGACCATCGACGGCTCGGTGTGCATCACCAGGGTCAGCGGCTTGCCGTCGGGCAGGGTGCGGAAGCCGCCGCGTGCTTTTTTGTAGCCGTAGCGGTCCAGCAGCGCGTTGGCCAGCGCCGGATCGTAGCCGACCGGGCTGCGGTAGGCCGGGTCGTAGCCGAGCACGTTCGGCGGCAGCGGCGACTCGGCCCGCAGCGCCAGCCCCTTTTTCATCTGGGCGATGTCCTCGACGCTGTTGTAGCTCAGCGCGATGGCGCGGCGCAGCGCCAGCTTGTCCTTGCCGTAGCCGCCGATCAGCGGGTCTTCCATGTTCATCCACATGTAATAGGTTTGCAGCACGGGAAAGGGCGACAGCACCAGCCCCTTGCGCGCCAGTTCCGGCTTCAAGGTCGGTTTGGCGTCGTCGGTCAACACCATTTCCTTCATCGATTCGGGCAATTGCTCGAGGAAATCGAATTCGCCGTTCAGGAAACCGAGCACCCGCGACTGGTATTCCTCCATGATCTTGATGTCGACCCGGTCCACCAGCGGCAGGCGCCGGCCCTGGAACAGCACCGGCCGGAACTCGCGGTTGGCCAGCAGCGAGATCTGGTCGCTGCGCTTCCACGTGCCGATCCTGAACGGGCCGGTGCCGACCGGGTGGTTGCCGACCTGCAAGCCGTACGCCTCGACCACCTCGCGCGCCACCACGCCGGTGGCCGGAGTCGCCAGGTAGAACAGGAAGTTGGGATCGGCGGCGTTGAGTCGGATGCGCAAGGTGAACCGGTCCGGCGCCTGCAGGCCGGCGATCTCGCGCTCGTAGCTGAAACCGGTCTTGAACGCGGCGTCGCCGGCGATTTTGCCTTCCAGCAGGAAGCTCCACGGCGACTTGAGCGCCGGATCGTACAGCCGCTTGAGGCTGTAGACGTAATCCTGCGCGGTCACCTGCCGGCGCGCGCCGTTGAACGCCGGGTCGGCCGTGAAATATACGTCCTGGCGCAGCTGGAAGGTGTAGGTCAGGCCGTTGTCCCCGACGGTCGGCATGGCCGCCAGGGTGTTCGGCTGCAGTGTGACGGGGCGGGCCAGATAATCGTAGCGCAGCAGCGGGTCGAACAGGTTTTCCAGCAGGCTGAGGCTGGCGATGTCGGAGGCGACCGCCGGATCGAGGCCGGTCTCGCCGGTGCTGAGGAAGGCGCGCAGCACTTTAGGCGCGGGCGTGGTCGCGGCGGTCTGCGCGACGGCGTCGCCCGCGCCGAGCCCCAGTCCGGGTCCGAGTCCGAGTCCGACCACCAGCGCCAGCACCGCCGCGCGCAAGGCTGCATAACTTTTCAGCATGGCATTAATTTCACATCGCACACGTAAAGCGGCAGCTTATAACTTTTTGCGCGTGCCGACCCGCTATACTTTGCCTGTCGCCCACTGTTTCCACAAAAATCCGCACATATGTCGCTCAATTACATCTGGTCTGGCTTCTTCCTTGTGGGCTTCGCCGCCGCGCTGGCGCAGTTTCTGTTCATGGGCGACACGGAAATTTTCAAGCGCATCATCGACGGCACCTTCACATCGGCCAAAGCGAGCGTGATGGACATCGCCCTGCCGCTGGCCGGTGTGATGACCCTGTGGCTGGGCATCATGAACATCGGTGAAAAAGCCGGCGCCATCAACGTGCTGGCGCGCGTCATCGCGCCGTTCTTCTCGCGCATCTTTCCGGGCGTGCCGAAAGACCATCCGGCCAACGGCCATGTGATGATGAATTTCTCGGCCAATCTGCTGGGTCTGGACAACGCGGCCACGCCGTTCGGCCTGAAGGCGATGGAAAGCCTGCAAACGCTCAACCCGAAACCGGACGAGCCGACCGACGCCCAGATCATGTTTTTGGTGCTCAACACCTCCGGCCTGACCCTGATCCCGGTGGCGATCATGGCGCAGCGCTCGATCCTGGGCGCCGCCGATCCGTCCGACATCTTCCTGCCGTGCATGATTGCCACCTATGTGTCGACGTTGACGGGCATCATCGTGGTGGCGCTGCGCCAGCGCATCAACCTGCTCGACCGCGTGGTGCTGGGCTGGCTCGGCGGCATGACCGCCGCCGTCGGCGCGCTGGTCTGGTGTTTCACCCAGTACCTGAGCCGCGACGACATCGAGCTGGTCTCCAAGGTCGTCAGCAATTTGCTCCTGATCGGCGTCATCGGCGGCTTCATCATCGGCGCGCTGTGGAAGAAGGTCAACGTCTACGAAGCCTTTATCGAGGGCGCCAAGAACGGCGTGCAGACCTCGCTGACGGTGATCCCGTATCTGGTGGGCATGCTGGTGGCCATCAGCGTGATCCGCAACGCCGGCGTGTTCGGCTTTGTCGTCGACGGCTTCAGCTGGCTGTTCGCCGCGCTGGGCATGAACACCGACTTCGTGCCGGCGCTGCCGACCGCGCTGATGAAGCCGCTCAGCGGCAGCGGCTCGAAGGCGATGATGATCGACGCCATGCAAACCTATGGTGTCGACTCGTTCGTCGGCCGCCTCGCGTGCGTGTTCCAGGGCTCGGCCGACACCACCTTCTACATCGTGGCGCTGTACTTCGGCTCGGTGGGCATCCGCAAGACGCGCTACGCGATCTCGTGCGGACTGATCGCCGACCTGGCCGGCGTCATCGCGGCCATCGCGGTGGCTTACGTCTTCTTCCATTGAACACATTGAACAGGATTGCCATGCTGCGTCGTTTAATTCTTGCCGGCTTGCTGGCCGCCGGCGCGGTCCATGCCGCCCACGCCGCCGAGCTGCCGGAGCCGGTCGCGCGCCTGATGCAATCGGCGCAGATTCCGCCGGCAGCGGCCGGCATCGTCGTGCTGCGCGGCGACACTACGCTGATTTCGCACAACGCCGGGCAAAGCATGCAGCCGGCGTCCACGATGAAGCTGTTCACCACGCTGGCGGCGCTCGAGCAACTGGGGCCGGTGTTTCGCGGCCGCACCGAATTGCTCTCCAGCGCGCCGCTCGTCAACGGCGTGCTGCAAGGCGACCTGATCCTGCGCGGCGGGGCCGACGCCGACTTCAACGAGGACGTGCTGGGCCACATGCTGCGGGCGCTGCGCAACCAGGGCATCAAAAGCATCAGGGGCGACATCGTGCTGGACCGGCAGTTGTTCCAGCCGTCGCGGCCCGACCTCGGCCAGCCGCAGTTCGACGAATATCCGTGGGCGTACTACAACGTGGTGCCGGACGCCTTGCTGGTCAACACCAACTTGCTGAAGGTGGAGATGCGCTCGGTTGGCGGCAAGCTGTCGCTGGCGATGATGCCGGACATGGACCAGGTCAGCGTGCGCTCGGAAATGGCCGCCAGCGACGCGCCCTGTCCGGCGTGGGAAAACGGCTGGCGCAACCCGGACTTCAAGCGCAGCGGCGACAAGATCGAAGTGGTGCTGCACGGCAGCTTCCCCCGGGATTGCGTTAAATCGATCAGCATTAACGTGCTCGACCCGCACGACTATCTGGCGCGGCTGGTGCGCACCACCTGGCAAAAGCTGGGCGGCAGCTTGAAGGGCGCGGTGCGCGAGGCCAGCGCGCCAACGCCGTTGCCCGCGCCGGAACCGACCGCGACCGCAGCCAACGCAGCCAACGCCTCCAACGCAGCCAACGCCTCCAACGCCGACACCGACGCCACCGCCGCGACGTCCGCGCCGGCCGCGCCGCCAACGGCGGTGCCGGCGCCGGCCACCACCCCGGTGCTGCGCCTGCTGGCTGAACACGTCGCGCGGCCGCTGCCGGAAGTGCTGCGCGACACCAACAAGAACTCCGACAACACCTTGGCGCGCACCCTTTTCCTCAGCCTGGGCAGCCTGGAGGCCGACCCGGTCCTCGGCAGCCGGCCGCTGCCGCCGGACGCCGGCCAGCCCACCACGGCGGCCCGCGCCGAGGCGGCCATCCGCGCCTGGCTGCAACAACACGCCATCGACGCCAACGGCCTGGTGCTCGACAACGGTTCGGGCCTGTCGCGCACCGAGCGCGCCACGCCGGCGCAGGTGGCCGGCGTGCTGCGGGCCGGCCTGAACAGCCTGTGGATGCCCGAATTCCTGTCCAGCCTGCCGATCGCGGCCACCGACGGCACCATGCGCCGGCGCCTCAAGGACAGCCCGGCGGCGATGCGCGCACGCATCAAGACCGGCAGCCTCAAGGGCGTGATCGCCATCGCCGGCTATGTGCAGGACGCCAACAACCAGCCAGTGATCGTGGTCGCCATGCTCAACGACGAGCACGTCGCCAACGGCGCCGGGCGTGCCGTCCTCGATGCGCTGATCGACTGGGTGGCCCGCTCCGGCGTGCCCAGTGCACCGAACGCCACCTACGTGCCGAGCGCGCCTTCGGCCACCAGGTAATCGATCATCGCCCGCACCTTCAGCGCCAGATGCGGCCCGGGTGTGTAGACCGCGTGCACGGTGCCGGCGTACGGTTCGTCGAACGTCCAGTCCGCCAATATCCGCACCGCGCGACCCTGCGCCAGCGCCGCCCGCGCCGTGAAGTCCGGCACCAGGCCAATGCCGCCGCCAGCCTCGACCACCGCCATCAGCGCCGCGCTGTTATTGATCGTCAGGCGCGACGGCACGCGAATGCTGACGATGTCCGGCGCGCCAGTTCCCTCGCGCCGTATGGTCCAGGCGGCGCCGAAGCGCGCGTAGCCCAGATAATTGCAGCGGTGACTGGGCAACTCCTGCGGCGTGGCCGGCGTCCCGTGCGCAACCAGATACTGCGGCGACGCGACCAGCAGATAGCGCATCGGCCCCAGCGGCCGCGCGGCCAGCCCCGGCGCGAGATCGGCCGAAATGCGGATCGCCAGGTCGATGCCCTCCTCGATCAGATCGACATTGCGGTCCACCAGCGACAGGCGGACATCGACCTCCGGGTAGCGATCCAGAAACGCAGGCAGCAGCGGCGCCAGCCACAGCTGCCCCAGCACAACCGGCGCGCTGATGCGCACCACGCCGTTGGGCCGCGCGCTGTAGCTGCCGGCAAGCGCATGGATTTCGCGCGCCGTGTTCACCATGCGAACGCAGGCGGTATGCACTTGCTCGCCCAGTTCCGTCAGTGACACCGAACGCGTGGTCCGCTGCAAAAGCCGTCCGCCAATGTACGTTTCCAGCCGCGACACGTGGCGGCTGACGGCAGACGTGGTCAAGCCCATATGCCGGGCGGCGGCCGAAAACCCGCCGCTATCGACCACTTGGGCGAAGACCGCCATTTCCTTCAGCATTTCCATGGTTCAGCCGCCTCACCGTTGCACTTGCATCAATAATGCTTTGCATTTTAAGCCGATTGTGTATTTTTTGGTTGGTGGCATACTTGAATCCAGGTCATCAACAAGGAGTCATCATGAAGCAGCGCAATTTAGGCAAGCAAGGGTTGACCGTCTCGGCGCAGGGGCTCGGCTGCATGGGGATGAGCAACACCTACGGGCCGGCCGACCAGACCGAGGCGGTCGCCACCTTGCACCGGGCGATCGACCTGGGCGTCAACTTCTTCGACACCGCCGAGCAATACGGCCCGTACGACAATGAGGCGTTGCTGGGCCGCGCGTTCGCGGGGCGCCGCAGCGAAGTCATCCTCGCCACCAAATTTGGCTTCGACATCCGCGACGGCAAGACCGTCGGCGTCACCAGCGACCCGGCCGGCATCCGCGCCAAGGTCGAAGGCTCGCTACGCCGGCTGAACACCGGCTACATCGATTTGCTGTATCAACACCGCATCGATCCGCTGGTGCCGGTGGAGGAGGTGGTCGGCGTCATGTCCGATCTGGTCCGCGAAGGCAAGGTGCGCTATCTCGGGCTGTCGGAGGCGGGCGTGGCCAACATCCGCCGCGCGCACGCGGTGCATCCGATCAGTGCGGTCCAGAGCGAGTATTCGCTGTGGGAGCGCAACCTGGAGGCGGACGTGATCCCGGCGCTGCGCGAGCTGGGCATCGGGCTGGTGGCGTTCAGCCCGCTGGGGCGCGGTTTCCTTGCCGGCAGCGCCAAGCGCGCGGAGGAGTATCCGGCCAGCGATTTCCGCCAGCTTGACCCGCGTCTGCAAGGCGAGAATTTCGACCGCAACATGCAGGCGGCGGCCATCGTGCGCGAGCTGGCGGAAGCGCGCGGCGTCACGCCGGGGCAGATCGCGCTGGCCTGGGCGATGCACAAGGGCGACGACATCGTGACGATTCCCGGCACGCGCCGCCGCACTTATCTGGAGCAGAACGTGGCCGCCGCCGATATCGCGCTGAGCGCCGGCGACATGGACATCCTCGACAACGCGCTGAAGCAGGTCGCGGGACCGCGCTATAGCCAGGAGCGGATGGCGATGGTGGACCGGTAGCGCAAAAATAGGCGATATCTTAATACCAGAAATTGGCAGCGGCGCACCTTCGGCATAAAACTTGCCATTGGTCAATATCCGACAGGGTTTTCGATGTCAGCATTGTCTGTCATTGGGATCGGAGGTTGTCGATGAAAGACCTGTTGCCACATTACGAAGTGGAGCTCGCGCTACTGCGGCGACTTTGCCGTGGGTTCAGCGAGCGCTATCCAGGTATCGCCAGCAACCTCCAAATGTCCGGCGAGACCTGCAAAGATCCGCATGTCGAACGCTTGATCCAGGCATCGGCGCTACTAGCCGCGCGTGTATCCAAGCGGCTCGATGACGACTATCCGCTGTTCACGGAGTCGCTTCTGCAAATGCTGTATCCGCACTATTTGCGCAGTTTTCCATCCTGCTCGGTTGTGCAATTGGACTTTCGCGCAGCGACAAAGGAATTGCCCGCCATTGTTAGCGTCGTCCCGCGCGGCACCACGATGAAGTCGGCCCCAATTCGGGGCGTTAAATGCAAATTCACCACGACATCGGACATCGTGATCGCACCGGTGAGAATAGCGGAGGTATTGTTTCACCCAATCATCAACGCACCAAAAGCGATACGCCTGCAACCGGGTGTGACTTCTTGTTTGGATATACGAGTGGTCGGCGCCGGCCGGTCTCCCCTGTCAGCGCTCAATTTGCAGCAGTTGCGTCTCTTCGTCGACGCCGAGCCCACCATGGCTGCGGCACTGCGCGACACCCTGCTCATGCGTACAACGGGATCGTATATCTCTTTCGACGGTGTGACGAACTGGGAAGAACTGACCCAGCCGCTGCTTTTTCCAGTCGGCTTCGCCGAAGAGGAAGCATTAATCCCCTTCACCGCGCGCTCCCACCCGGCTTATCGCCTGTTGACCGAATACTTCGCGTTTCCTGAAAAGTTCCAGTTTGTCGATATCGACTGGGGTGAGATCGCCCAGCGGATGCCGGAAAACTGCCGGGGCTTCACGCTGCACCTGGCGATAAGGGGCAGCCGGAACGGCTCGCATCTGGCACAAACGCTGAAAGCGGTATCGGAACAGAACCTGCTGCTCAACTGCGCCCCCGTGGTGAACTTGTTCGCACGCCACGCAGCACCGGTGGACATTCGGCACACCGCAGCCGACTATGCGTTATTGGCCGACCCAGCCTGTCCGGAAGCATACGAAATCTACGACATCACGGCGGCCAAACTGATCAGCGACGCCTCCAAAGCCGACGGCATCCAAGAATTGAAACCGTTCTATAGCCTGTGTCACGGCGAGCAAAGTCAAGCGGCAAACCGCTACTGGATCACGCGACGTGACGAGGTTACCGCCGAACTTAGCCCTGGTCATGAAACCCGCATCAGCGTTGTGGACGGCAACCAGGCTGTCGTCGCCCTGAAGACACAGACGCTCTCGCTCGATCTCATTTGTACCAACCGTGACCTGCCCATCTCCATCAGTCATGGCAAGCCCAACGGGGATCTGGAGCTCGACGGTTTATTGGCACAGACGCCGGTGCGGCTGCTACGACGGCCATCCAGTACTTACCGTTTTGGGTCGGCGGATGGTGCGCAATGGCGCCTGATTTCGCATTTGACCTTGAATCACCGCTCGGTAAGCAGCGTTGGCCTGGACGAGTTTCGGGAAATGTTGATGCTGTATAACCTGCCGCGAAGCAGCACCATCCAGCGACAGATAAGGGGCATCACAGGCTTACAGCACAACACCATCATGGCGTGGATCCCGGGCGTACCTTGCGCATCGCTGATGCCAGGCATCGCGATCCGCCTGACGATAGACGAGGAGGCGTTCGTCGGCCACGGCGTTCACCTGTTTGCGCAGACGCTCGATCACTTCTTTAGCCTGCACTGTCAAATCAACGTGTTCAGCCAATTGATCGTGATGTCTCATCAGACCGGAGAGGAGCTAATGAAATGCGCACCACGAAGCGGGCAAACGCTGCTGGAATAATCCAGCAATTGCTGGACGAGCCGTATCGATTCGAGTTCTTCCAAGCGATCACGCTGATTGAGAAGCTGCTGGTAGAGAAGGGCGTTATGCCAGCGCAGGTGCTCACCGAGTATCTGCAATTTCGCACCAGCACCAAGCAGGGTTTTCCCGCCAGCCAAATCGAAGCCTTGGACATCGAGACCACGGCGGATACATCGACCAGCACCGACGAAGCGCATTTGATCAGTGCGCTCGACCGGGGAGAGCTGAACCGCATCTGCATTACGCCGGCTTTCTTTGGCTTGCTTGGCAACCATGGAGCGCTGCCTTCGCACTACAGCGACCGCATCGTCGCGCACCTGCATACGCATAAGAATAGTGGCGTGCAAGCATACTTCGATCTCTTCTCGAACCGGCTGATCGCGCTGTTTTACAAGGCTTGGCGTAAAAATCGGCTTGAACTCGCCAGCGAGAAGAGCGGCCAGGCCGCTTTGATGCCGATCCTGCTGTCTATTGCCGGCAGCAAGATACACGCCGTGCCGGATGAGGTGGCCGCCTACTACGCGTCGGCTTTCGCGCAGCGGCCCGTTTCGGCGGTCATGATCGCGCAGGTATTAAGCGATTATCTCAACGTCGCGGTTCAGGTTCAGTCCAATGTCGGCCGCTGGGAGCAACTGGACAGTTGCCACGAAACCAGACTAGGCGTGGCCAACACGACCCTCAGCGCCGGCGCCATGCTGGGCGGCAGAATCTGGCGCCGTGACTTGCTGGTCGGTATCCGCATTGGACCGCTGGACAAGGCGCAATACGAGGACTTTCTCAGGGAGGGCAAAGGTGCCGAGGCTCTGCGGGACATACTCGCCATGTTCGACACGCCGACACTACGCTACGAGGTCCAGCTGGTGCTGAAGGCGAGCGAGGTCAGCGGGATTACGCTCGGTGGCGGCGCCGGTGTGGCGCCAGCGAGGTTGGGCGTGGATGCTTTCCTTGTGACGGGCGATACGGAGTCTGACCGCGATGATATCCGCTACACGCTCGGCGCGTTGCGCTATAGATGATTTTGCGCAAGGCGTCTTAGGATCAGATCGTTAGAGTTGTTCACTTGTTTCGACAAGTTAAAGGACAGCGACCATGAATCTGCTTCAGGGCGCCACGGCGATACTTGCGGGTTTCAGCAGCGATCCACAGGGTCGGCGCTTGCTGCGCCTCGACTTTCCCAAGGGCGATGGCCCGCGCAGCATCATGCTAGCCAATGCCTTGATCGCCGACGAAGCGATATCGACCGACTTTGATTACGACATCGAAGTCCTGTCCGATAACGCGCTCATCCCGCTGAAAGCCGTGATGGGCAAGATGGTGACAATCTCGCTGGTGCGTGACGACGGCACGCTACGTTACTTCAACGGCTACGTATTCGATTTTCAGTACGTCAAGACGGACGGAGGGTTCGCTTTCTATCGGATGGTGCTCAAACCATGGCTGGCGTTTCTTCGCCTGCGCTGTGATTGCAGGGTGTATCAAAACATCACACTCACCGAGTTGTGCGAGCAGACCTTCGAAAACTATCTGCAGCGCGACTATGCGTACCGGCTGATCGAACAAACGCCGACGTTCACCATGGCGGTGCAATACAACGAGAGTGATCACAACCACATCCATCGCCGCCTTGAAGCTGCGGGCTTCCACTATTGGTACGAGCATCGGCGGGATGGCCACACGCTCTGCATCGGTGATGACAGCCGGCAAACAGGCCCGATCGACGGCACTGGCGAAATCGATTATCAAAGCCAAGCCGGGTCGCGGGAACAAGACGGCATCCAGCAATGGCGTCCGGCACGCCGGCTTGCATCGGGCAAATTCACGGTCAACAGTTACGATTTCAAGCTCGCGCGCAGCGGTCGAAATGACCGGCCATCGCTGAACAAACAGGGGTCGGTAGCACCACACGAAGTTTATCGGGACACCGGCGCCTATGGCTTCAAAAACGACGATGACGGCGAGGCCATGGCGAGCCTTCATATGGAGGCGATCGACGCACGCGGACAGGATTTTGCCGCCAACAGCAACGATCGTGCGGTGCAGCCTGGCCGCTGCTTCTCCATGAAGGGCCATTTCAGCGGTGGTTACAGCCGCAGCTCGGATCAGGCGGATACGCTAGCTTCAAAGGGAGACCGCGAGTATTTGATAGTGTCGGTCCGCCATGAGGCCAGCAACAATTATCACGATGGCCAAGGCACCGTCTCGCAGTACAGCAACGAGTTCACCTGCCTGCGCAAGGACATCCGGTGGCGCCCGGAGCTGGGCATGCACAGCAAGGAAACCCGCATTTATGGCATGCAGACCGCGACCGTGGTCGGTCCCCAGGGCGAGGATATTTGTACCGATCAATACGGACGGGTGAGGGTGCAATTCCACTGGGACCGCGAAGGCAAATACGACGAAAAAAGCTCTCCATGGATACGCGTAATGACCGGCGCCGCAGGCTCCGGATTCGGACAGATCAGCGTGCCGCGCATTGGACAGGAAGTGGTCGTCCAGTTTTTGAACGGCGACACAGACCGGCCCTTGATCATCGGCAGCGTGTATAACGCCGCCAACATGCCGCCTTGGGAACTACCCGCGAATAAAACCCAGAGTGGCGTCGTCACCCGCTCGACGATCGGTGGCCGCACCGAGAATGCCAACGCATTGCGCTTCGAAGATTTAAAGGGTGCCGAGGAGGTGTGGCTGCATGCGGAAAAGGATCAGCGCATTGAGGTGGAGCACGACGAATCGCACGCGGTGGGACACGATCGTACCAAGACAATCGGAAATGACGAGACCGTCCAGGTTGAACATAACCGAACCGAGACGGTCGGGCACGACGAGCAAATAACTGTCCACAACAACCGCACGGAGCGGGTCGACCAGGATGAGCAGGTCGATATTGGCGGAAGCCGATCGGTTGATATCGGGCGCAATAAAACCGAGAAGGTTGGATACGCGAAGCTGGAGACGATCGGGCTTGCAAAAGTCCTTACCATTGGCGGCGCCTATCAGACCACGGTGGGCGCCGCCATGAACACCACTGTTGCCGGTCTGCAGATGGAAGAAATAGGGCAGTCCAAAACGGTTGTGGTGATGGGCAGCAGCCAACTGTCGTCAGAGGTTGAACACAAAATGACAGTGGGCAGTTCATCCATCACGATTTTCCCCGGAAGGATAGAAATCGTGGCCGATGAGATCGTCATTCGCGGGAACAAAAAAGTTCAAATACACGGTGACGACATTGATAATAATCCGGGGGCATAAATTCCATGACCTCGACCAACGCCAGCCCGAACAGCGACGAACACTTTTCAATTCCAGACCTGATTTTTGAAAACCGCTCGCGGCTCGACGCGATGCATTTCGACGCCGTTGATCAATATGGCTCCGGCTTTCATATCATCGTCGCTAAAACAGCCCATCGACTGGGAAAACCGGATTCCTCCGGCGTAGCGCTCTTAACGCCTTCGCCAACCCCGGCGCGTCTACTGACCACGGATCTATACTTCGAGAGCGGCGATTCAAAAGGTGTTCGACAAGAGAGTGATCTTGCTCCGTTCAAGCCGAAATGTGACGTCATCGTCAATGCCGTCGCATACGCGCCAAGCGGGAAGCCCGCGCGCAAATTCGGCGTGCGCCTGACACTAGCGGACCCGGATCAGAAGAAAAATCGGCTGCTGATCGAGAAGACGTTATCCATCTGCGGAGAGCGTAGTTTTGAACGGAAGTCACTGGGACTGAGGACCGTTCAGTCAACCATAAAAATAGCGTCACTCGGCACGATAAGCGGTGCGCCTTGGCGCCTCAACGAGTCGGACAAATTTACGCAGCTGCCAGTGCGGTATGAATACACGCACGGTGGTGAATGCCGCATCAATGCCGACGACTCTTCGGTAGAGAATCTACCCAAATCGGTACTGATACCGCGCACCACCGAGGCCAAAGCGGACCGACAATCTCACGCCGGAGATGCGGTTGCGCACGATTCCTGTCCGAGTAACCCAATAGGGCGTGGCTTCGTGCGCGGCTGGTACTTAACGGTCAAAAAAACGGTGGCGTTGCCGGCTCCGCGTATCACCTACCAACAAACTCCCTGCGACGTTCGGCATTTGATCAAAGTTGCCGGCGGCGGCGAGCTTCCAGCGCCGGCAGGTTTCGGCTGCGTCGGCCGGGGCTGGATGCCACGTCGTGCACTGGTGGGCAATTTCCCGGAACAATCCCAATGGAACGAGGATGACGTTCCGATGCTTCCCATGGACTTCGACTTCGGATACTGGAACAGCGCGCCTGTGGACCAGCAATGTGATTTTTTAGCCGGCGGCGAGCAGTTTTCGCTGACGAATCTATGCAAACACGATCATCCATCGGCAACCGTTGATGCGAAGGGCAATACGCAATTGCGTTTTACCCTTCCGCACCAGGCTTTCGTGTTGCTTACCACCGACGTCGACGACAAGCTCTTTGTACTCCGATTGCAAATCGACACCGTGGTTGTCGACCCCGATGCCGCAACGGTCGAACTGGCGTGGCGTTTGTGCGTGGCCGCCGACGGCACCCTGCGCAAGTCGCGGCTAATTCATGTCACCGAGGCCGCACAACTGGAGCGGCTGCGCGTACTGGAGGAAGTCCAGGAGACGCTTTCGAACAGCCAGGCTGAAGCCATCCCGACGGTGGAAAAGGCTAGCAAATGACCACCGATATCGTCACCAAGTCCAGCCGGTTCTACTGCGTCAGCCTTACCCCTGATATCTGTAAGACACCAGTTGGCAGTGGCACGCCACCACTGCCCTACAACGTCATCGGCGAATTCTCCGAGGCCACCGCAGTGTCTGCCAACGTCAAGGCGCGCAGCAGTCCTGTGATTTTGCACCAGCGCAGTACCATTCCCACGGTCAAAGGTGACGAACCGGGCACTGCGCGCGGAGTCAAGAGCGGAACGGTGGGCAAACAAGTCGACACCAAGTCTGCCAGCAAAAAGCATCGGGCCAACGGCGCCGACCTCGTCCAAACTGGACGCGAAGTTTGGATGAACTCACGCAATACCATCGGCAAGATTTTTGAGCGCGGTGTTGAAGCAGCGCGGCCGGCCCTCTCAGCCCTCGCGCAAGAATATAAAGATAAGCACTCTGCGGACGCCCACGAGCTTGGTGCGTACTTGATAGAAAAGGGCGGCGACGTTGCTGGCAAGGGCGCACTGACCGCTGCGGGCGGCGCCGCGTTGACGGCCACTGGCGTGCTGGCACCCCTCGGCATTCCAACGACCGCAGCCGGCACAGCGGCCGCCACCGGCGGCGGCGTCGCCATGGCAGGCGGCGCCGTACTGGAGGGCGCGGCCACTGTGCTGGACCAAACGGCAGATTACGTCCTGACCGGTGAAAGCCCGGGCTTCCTGGCGGCAGCCGAAAAATACGCACTAACGACCGGCGTGAGTCTCGCTGAAGGAATTGCGTTACGCAGGTTGGGAGGCGCTGGCACCTGGCTTAAAAAATGGCTCGACGGGAAAATAGGCCCTCGTCTCAAGAAGCTGGCTGACAGGAAGGCCGGCAAGAAACCGAGCGAGGATGCACGGAAGCCGCCGCCAAAAGGCGAGAACGAAGGCAAGGTTAAAGGAACAAAGAAAGACAAGAAAAACGATGCTCCGTCCGACTGCTGTCCAAAAGACAAAGGCCCAGCCAACAAAAGCGCCAAAGGTCGCAAGCCCGTGCACTTCGGTACTGGCCAGGAAATCCTGCACCAAACGGATTTCGTCATCGACGCGGCGATTCCGATCGACTGGACACGCTGCTACCGCTCTGGCGCCGAGTGCGAGGATTGGGGACCTTTTGGCGCCCGCTGGGCCAGCGCGTACACGACAAGTATTTCAGTTACGGACGGTGGCATCGTTTATCACGACGACAGCGGTCGCACGCTGCGCTTGCCTTGGCTGGGGCCGAGCCAGAAATGCGACAGCCGCAAGGAAGGGTTTGCGCTGTCGCGAAGCGATAACGACGAATTCACGCTGAACTGGCTCGACGGCAGCGTGGACCGCTTTACGCGGAATGGAATTAATGTCCTGCCTCACGGCTACGATGGCGTGAACATGATGCTGCCGCCCACCGCTCCGTTGGAAACGCAAAGGTATGTGCTGGTCAGCAGCACAGGCCGCGACGGGCGCGGCCTGAAGATCGAACGCATGCCGGACCCGAAGCACGGCGAGGTAATGTTGCGTGTCACCACTGACGACGGCATTCGCGTTGAGGCTATCCGTGAGAACACCCGAGCCGTGGCTTCCGCGAAGGGCGCTCCCGCTCCGCCGGCACGCATAGGCAAAGTTGAGCAAGTGATGGCGGACGGAAAACGGATATGCCATGTCACTTATGCCTACGAGGCCGAGCCGGATACGACAGCCGGCACGGACACGCCACGCCAGTCCTTTCCTCGTCGATACAACCTGGTACGGCAAACCAATTTGCTTGGCGACACCCGACGCTACACCTATCAGCATCATTTGATGACTGGCTGTTCCACGTACACAGGATTTACGCAGACTATAAAATGGATAAGTCTGGCGGCTCTGCGCGCCAGATGGTCCGGGATGACCATCGATGAAATTCAACTATCGGAACTGCATCCGATCACATTGGACAACAGCTATCAGGCGCGGGCGACAGCAACACACGCGGCCGACGACAGCGAGCATGTCGATATAGCGTATTTAGATGTCAACACCACGCGCGTCACCGATGCATGCGGCGCGCTTGACTATGTCTTTGATTCCAACTGGCTGATCACCGACGTGAAACGGGTGACCAACGGCATAGGAAGGTCGCTGGGAAAACGCGAATGGGACGATGACGGCATGCTACTTGCCGAGACTACGCTCGCTGGTACTACTCGATTTTCCTACGATGCGGCAGGCAACCTGATCCGCAGCGTTGATGCTCTGGGCAACAAAACGTCCGTCGACTACAACGCATGCAACCAGCCGGTGGCCGTCGCCGACGCGCTCGGCAACGTCACCCGCCGCAGCTATGACGCGGCCGGACGTCTCGCCTCGATTACCGATGCTTTGGGCCACACGACTAAGTACAAGTACGATGATCACGGCTGGCTGGTAGAACTGGTCGACGCGAAAGGAGGCGCTAAAAGAATTTCATACGACAGCGCAGGACGCGTGCGGACGTATACCGACTGCTCCGGGTATACAACCTCCTACCGCTATGACGAGCACGGCAGATTGTCCGTCTTGGCGGACGCGCTGGAGCAAGAAACGCACTATGCCTATGACTCGATAGGTCGTCTTGTTTGCCTTACCCAACCGGATCAGACTCGCTCGCTTTTCGATTACGACGCTGACGGGCGGCTGACCAGTCAAACCGACGCGAATGGTAACCAGACTCTCTACCGCTACAACGGTCAGAGCTTGCCTGTCGAGCGGATCGATGCGAACGGCAACTCCTTGCAGTACCGCTATGACGGCGCCTTGCAGCTTGTCGAACTGATTAACGCTAAAGGAGAAACATACCGCTTGGGTTACACCCCAGAAGGCGACTTGGCATCCGAAACCGGTTTTGACGGGAAGGCGACCATCTACACCTATGACCCGCGCGGGCATTTGTGCGCCAGCGAGTGTGCGGGGCAGCGCATTGAGCTTAGCAGGGACAGCCTAGGCCGGCTAGTGACGAAGACCAGCACAGACAGGGCTGTGCGGTACACCTATAACGGACTAAACCAAGTGACTGCGGTCTCATCAAATCATTCGGACCATAGCTTTGCGTACGACGCTCTAGGGCAGTTGTTGCACGAGCGAGCCACGTATTCCCTTGCGAATCCGCCGATCACAGCGGATGCCGGAGCGCCACGCATACCGACCGTCGATTTTTTACTTACCCATCAATATGACGAGCTCGGCAATCGCGTACGTACTACCATGCCAGATGGGTGTCAGATCGAAACGTTGCGTTACGGCTCAGGTCACTGGCACGGTCTGCTATGGAACGGACAACCACTTGTTGACGTCGAGCGCGATATCTTACACCGCGAGAGGAGCCGTCAAATGGGCGTCGGCCAGAGCCGATTGACCGCAGTGCGAGAGCACGACAAGCGATCACGACTAGCTCTTCAACAAGTGACTGGTGGCGCGGGAACTAACGCGGCCAGCGTATCCGAACGACGCTTCTATTATGACTCCGTTGGCAATCTAGACAGAATGGAACAGGCTCGCAATTCTCATGGCCATGTTAGAGAAAAATTTCTCTACGGCTATGACTCTATCGGACAATTGCTGCTGAGCACGGGACCAGATTCGGTTGAAAGATTTTCTTTTGATGCTACGGGCAACTTGCAAAATATCAGCATAGTACACTCGTCCGAAAACGATCTGTCGTCATCGACACAGAAAGGCAAAAATACCGCGTCAACGCGCGTTTCTGACGACGAATTCCTTGGGGAAAAATTTGATTCACAAGGAAATCTAATATATAAAAAGCGCCCGCCAGAAAAAAACGGGCGCGCAGCCGAGATTTTCCTAAACTACGATTCCGAAAATAATTTGCGGTTTTCCAAAACTATTACATGTGATTATATTTATCTATGTAAATATATATACGATGCGTTCGGACGCCGGATATGTAAGAAAACAAAGAAGTATATACTGGAGGAATATAGTGAAGACACAGACGCACCGACTACAGATTTTGATATTGAAACAGTATTTTTATGGAATGGCAATTTATTGTTGCGTGAATTTGACGACAAGTCGATTGTCACTTACATACATGAGCCTGACAATTTTATCCCACTTGCCAAAATAAGCTCTCGGCGAACCGAACAATTCCAAAACAAAGAGCTATTTTCAAAGACCGTAGTTAAATCGGCCATTCAAAACAATGAGGATATCGGCTTCTATAATTGTGATCAAATAGGTCTACCACGAGAGCTACTTAGCCCGAAATCGGATCATATCACTTGGCAGTCGGATACTACAACTTGGGGACGCGTTAAAAAATCTGAAACCAGTTCACAACAGAGTCAGCCATTTCGTTTCCAAGGCCAATATGAAGATATTGAAACGGGATTGCATTACAATTGCCACCGTTATTATGATCCTGATACCGGGCGTTATGTAACTAAGGACCCAATCGGCCTCTTGGGTGGCCTTAGTTCCTACACGTATGGGGCCAATCCCACAGGATGGATAGACCCACTTGGCTTAGCTACCTCTATGAAGGGATGCAACCCCTGCTGCGGCAGGAACGTCTCAGCTGAAGCTGCTGCCACTCAGGGTATTAGCCCCTCCAATCTAACTAACCCCTATACTGGTAAAGATGCATATACAGATATGATAGTAAGGAAAGGTACGATTTTTTACTCGCTTTACCCTGGAGGATCTCCTGGATTTGCGGTATTGAATCATGTGCTTATAAAAGCCGCAGGCGATGCAAAGAGGTATCATGATTTGACACAAGTCCAAAGCGAAAACCTGCCACCCGGCCGTAATATGCGCACTCAATTAGCTGTCTTTGTTGTTTTGGAAGACATCTGCGTTGCAAAGGGAAGAGCATTGAACAATAGCCACTTTGGCGTTGGAGGGGGTACACAATATTATATTTCGCCAAGCGATACCTCTAAGATAAAAAGAGGGAAAGTTAGAAACATTTAGGAGAGCTACCGATGGAAAATTCTTACGTGATAGATGGCCGAGATATCGATAAAAAAAGAATTGTTGAGGCTGTTATGGATGTAGATAATTTCATACCCAGAAAAAAAGAAGAGAAATGGCTACATCTCATAAAAAGAATCCCGCTCGAATTAAGATCGTTACTGCTGTCGGAATTGACATCAGACAATTCGGTCGAATCAATTCAAAATTCAAACTGGCCGCAGCAGGGAAGCGTAGTAGTCGCCTTAAATCAGCACCTTAAAAGTGACGCTTCAAAAATCTCAAGTTTACTGAAATACAGGATTTTAAACGACCCCCACTATTGGTACGACGAGGTTTCCCAAATCCAAGATAATATTGAATATATGATAATTACTTGAAGAGTTTGGGCGGTCTTGCATTGAAATTAGATAATAAATGAAGAATTTCTACATCGACTCCTTGTCCGGCCATATATTCTTTAACGATTTATGTGTTTTACCATTGAATGAAAAGGAATTTATATTACTTGCGCGCGCCATTTTTCCTAAAGTCAACAAGTACCCTAATGATATAATAGTTTATTCAAACGAACAGGCAGTATACGGCATGTATGCCTCCGAAGCCCATGCTCGCTTTGACGAAGGCATATTGGAAGGATTTTCTTTAGATTGGCTGGGCGGTATAACTCAACAAAAAGGCTGGAATTCTTCGAGTTCCGATTTACTCAAAGACAAATCTAGCTTAACAAAACTTATTGAAAAAATTACAAAGAAAAAGCCGAACCAACGTACGGAATACGAAGATATTTTTAACTTTGAATGGGGCTGCATTAAATCTATCGGGATAATGAGAGAAATGTATGCGACAATTGATATTAAATGGAGCCATAAATTAATTTAGAATCCGAAATTTAATCAACCAAATTTTCATGTGCTAATCTGGCAGCCCGAGCAATAAAAGTGAATAGTTCTTACCACATAGACATGCAGGCATGTCCCATCTCATTGTCTAAGAGCAGCTCTTGGCAAGATCGGACAGTTCCCCCCCAAAAAGACGGAGGAAAAATGGGTATGGCTCATACAAAAATTTCCGCCTATGCTCACATCTGCATTGCTAGCAGAATTATTATCAGGTAACGAGATGGTTTCAATTCAGTATTCCCCAAAGAAAATACTGTATATGCCTTATATCATCCTGGACAAGGAAACAATATCCCAAGTTATTTTATGGACGAAAAAACTTTAGCTAGCGCAGCTTGGGGCAAAAACCAAATTACATGACCTTCTAAAAGTGCAGAGCACTCTAACAGATCCAAATGGCCGATCTCCCCGGTTCCTAGTACGTGTTTATATGCTAAGTTCTAGTATTTGCTGGCAAGCGGTAGAATAAGTCGAAATGAACAGTTTGGATCCGGTAGAGGCAGGCAGATGTTTATGAAATAATTTCCGGGAAAGATTTAAAAACGAACCTGACCGGCGTGAATATAAAATCCCGAATGAATTTAAATAACCCGACATGAAAATAAGCTGAAGAAGGAACTTATATCGTTCAAAAGCTGCAAGAGAAATCTTATGGACATACAGAGATTACGAGTCGAGCTGGACAATAGAAAAATACCAAAAGACGCTTATACATTGTCCACCGCGCCCAAGGATGAAACGCTCGTTCTAGAGCGCAGAAAAAACAACTGGTGCGTGTATTATTACGAAAGAGGGCTTCGGACTGATGAGAATTTCTTCTCATTAGAGGACGAGGCATGCGAACATTTTCTTTCCAGAATTTCAGCCTGGTTTAGAAAAGCTAGTTACTTTGTGTGACTCGCCAAAGGTGTGGGAGAACGCGCCAGCAAGCGGTACCAAGGGCCGGTGCATGCGGGACGAGTCGCCGCCTTAGCCAACAAGGGAACGACCGGCCATCACCAACCGAACTTATCTGGACAGGGGTTTTGCAACTGGCTCCTTTGCCATTCATCAAAAGCGCACTTGACTCTCCATGTCAGCATCGCCTGTCGCAGAGGGTCTTAGCCACATATGCGACGAGCCGGAGTGCAAAGCGAACCTCTCGCTAAGGCGCCGCCTCGGGCGCTGGTAGCCCGGCACTGTCTTCACCGGAAATTGGATTCTCAACCTCAACTCGGCCAAGGCAAATCCTTAACGTCTGCGTTGATTCATCACGGAGCCAAAAAAAGATGAACTTTGAACCACACCCAGGCGAGATAAACCTACTGCCGGGGTTAAAACTTCATCGAGGTATCGCCCAGCGCGAGGTCTTGGCTACAACTGCCTAATGGGAAGACTGGAGGGAGATCAACGGCGTCCCCGTTGCGTTTCGAACATTTATAGTATTGCCGAATAGGGGCATCAGCCCAAGAACTATTTAATTGTTCATTCTAGATCTGCAAACCGTGTGGTGACAGGTTGGGACATATTACCGCAGGATCTGGCAGACGGTAGCCAGTATCATAGCGCTGGAAAGTATAGAAAGCATCTGGAAAGCTGGTTTAAGAATTTTTGGAGCTAAAGTTCCCTCGGGGGGACTTGGGGATATTTGTACTCCTCATACGACCATCGCAACGATTCCGCCGCTATTTTGTGTACATATAGGGAAGCAATCGCGAGCGACGCCGATTGGAATGCATATAAACGCGACAAAAAATTTAATAAAACGATCTAAAAACTCCCAAAGAAAATGAGAAAATTAAGCCTAGACCTGCTGTCAGGACATGTATCCATAGATGACTTATGCATCGCATTGGGTGGCGTAACAGGAAAGAAAGGCTGGGATTCGTCATTCTCCGATTTAATCCGTAACATGCGTAGCCTGACTAGATTTAGTCAAGAAAACTGTAGGCAGAGACGCGTAGAAGGATTTCAGTCAAAGCACTCGCGTATAGTCGCGCCGCACCAGCAACCGGTCACCGCAGTCGAAATGCCACCATTCGCTATTGATCCCGACGAAGCCAGCCTGGAACATCGCGCCCCGCAGCCAGCGGCGGTTTTCGATGTGGTGCGCGCTCAACTCGCCGCGCGCCAACAACAGTGCCTCCTTGGCCGGATGCGAGCGCTCGCTGAGATCGTCAAACCCGGTTCCCATGTCCAACTCGCGGCCTTGTGCATCGAGCAGCGTGACGTCAAGCGCCATGCCGAACGAATGGATCGAACCGCGCACCGGTTCGGCGATATAGCCCAGCAGATCGGTACCCTGCAGCGCTTGCCAGAGTTGCTCCTGCACCCGTTGCGGGCGCAGGGCGTCCAGCACTAAAAATTTGTAGTCCGGGCGGCGTTCCGCGAGCCAGCCGACCACGCGTTCCAGTGCGGCGGCAGCATCTTTATGCAGATAGCCGCAGTCAAGCGGCGAATACAGATCCCTGCCGACAAAGTTGTCCGGCGTGGCGTAGCGCAGATCGACGGCGATGCCCTGAATGGTATCGAGGCGGCGGAAATCGGGGTGGCCGGCAATCGTTTCGCAGTAGATGGGAGACGTCATCGCCGGCACCCTTGGCTTATTGCGACTCGACCGGTTCGGTGGCGGGCACCACCGGCTTTGGTTCAACCGTGGGCTGAGGCGGAGCCATCGGCGGGGTGAGCGCCGGTGCCGGAGCCGTCGGCACCAACACCGGGGCGGTCGGCATCGGCGGCGTTGGCGTCTGCGGCGCGCTGCTGATCGCGGCGCCGGCAGCACCCGCCGGCAGCGGACTGGTCAACACATCCAGAATCGCCGCCGTCTCCGCATCCGGCGTGCCGTCGAACAGCGACTGCCGGTACTTCGACTGGAACACCGAAAGCACATTGCGCGTCGCCTGGTCGAACTGGCCGGTCTGCGGCACCGCATAGCCATGCTGCGCCAATTTAAGCTGGAACCACAGCACATCCGGCAACTGCTGCTGATATCCCGGCAGGCGCGCGGCCACGCGGCTCGCCTCCGGCCACGGGATCAAGCCGGCGTCGGCCAGCTGCTTCCACGGGAACAGCGGCCCCGGGTCCTGCTTGCGCTGAGGCGCGATGTCGTTGTGGCCGAGAATATTCTCCGGCTTGATGCCATGGCGTTTGACGATATCCTTGAGCAGCAAAATCAACTGGTCGATCTGTGCCTGCTTGAACGGATACCACAGCCGTCCCTCCGGCGTATCGGTGAAGCCGGGATTGACGATCTCGATGCCGATCGACGCCGAATTGAGCTGGTTGTAGATCTTCCAGCTGCTGATGCCGGCATGGTTCGACTGCCGCGACTCGTCGACCAGCGCGTAGAAAAACGGCTGCTCGGTGTCGGTCAGCAGGTAATGCGCGCTGACCTCCTGCTGGGTCAAAATCTTGATCGAACGCGGCAGGTCCGACACCGTGTAGTGAACAATGATGTACTTGACCCGGTCGCTCTGCCCGCGCGAGCTCAGGCTGCGGTCGATGCGCGGCTCGCTCGGCGGCACGGTGGCGCAACCGGCCAGCAACGCCATCATGGTGGACAAAACGGTCAGCGGTACGATCTTCATGGGCAATCTCGGCAACGAATCAATTCTGTGAGTTTAGAGCAATACGGGCCGCCGCGTGGTGCGCTTGTGTTGCGCGTTGTGTCATCGACACCGCTTCCGGCAACGTCGCGCGCATCGTTTCCGCAATCAGCGGATGCAAGCTGGCGGCGCGGCCGGCCAGCGCGACAGGGCGCGGCCCATGGCGGCGCACCAGCGCCAGCGCGATGCGCGCCAGTTCGCGGCCGGCCTGCTCGAGGATGCCGCGCGCGTCCGGGTCAACGTCGGCGCTGGCGGCGACGGCTAGCGCCAGCCGCCCGATGGCGCCGCGCTCCTGCCCGTAAATGAACTGGCGCGACACGGCCCAGTCGCTGCCGCCGACGTGGTCGAACACGGCGCGCGCCATGGCCGAGCGCCGCCACGCGCCCGGTTCCTCGTCCTCCACGCGCCAGATGTGGCGCATCGCCTCGCGCGCGATCCAGAAGCCGCCGCCGCCGTCGTCCAGGGTCACGCCGCGTCCGCCGGCGCGGTGGAAGCCGCCGTCGGCATCGATCCAGGCCGCGATCGAGCCGGTGCCGGCGTACACCAGATACCCTTCGCCGGGCGCGAACGCGTCCAGATAGGCGATTTCGATGTCGTTGCGCACGGTCACGGCCGCCGGCGGGACGCCCAGCAGCTCGGCCAGCCATTGCGCCGGCAGCACGGCGGCGCCGTCGAAACCGGTCAGGCCGGCGCACACGGCCACGGGCCGGCTGGCGACCTGAGCCTGCGCCTGAGTCCGCACCTGCGCCGCCAAGGCGGCGAAGACGGCACGCACAGCATCGCGGCCGCCGTCGTGGCCCATCTGCGTGGCCGACATGCCGCCAACCGCGCCCTCGGCGACGATCACGCCGGCCGCATCGGCCAGCGCCCAGCGGGTTTGCGTGCCGCCCGCGTCGATGCCAAGGCCGAGATGGGGGGCGGGCGCGGGCGCGTCCATCATCAGCTCCGTTTGTAGACGCTCACGCGCGCGCTTTCGTTGCCGAGCCGGTCGACCGCGCTGACCACCACCAGCTCGGCCGCCTGGCCGGCCGCGTCGTCGGCCAGCAGCAGCACCGGACGCGACGCGGGCGCCACGGCAAAGCGCCATTCCGATCCGTAACGGCTCCAGATCGCATAGTGCGTGACCGGCTTGCCGGCGCCGGCCGCCAGCCGCAGGCCAACGCCCAGCGACTCGCGCCGGGCGGTGGCGGCCGGCGCGGCCGGCGCGTCGTTGCCCAGCCACGGCGTGGCCGGCGCCAGCGCCGGCGCCTGGTAGGTGCGCGCCTTGAGCTGGTCGGTGACGCCCTTGCGGTTCTCCATCAGCGCGGCGATCGAAAAGTGCAGGTGGCCCCGCGCGCCGGCGCGGCTGCGCGTGACGCCGATCTGCTTGACGATCTCCTCCGGCGCGAAGGTCTTGGCGGTGTTGTCGATGCGGCTGGTGTACAGCCCCGGCCAGACATGGCGCGCGCGCGTGTTTTGGGCCAGCCAGTAATCGAGCAGCACGTCGAACGCCTGCGGCGCCTGCGCCACCGGCCAGTACAGCTGCGGCGCCAGGTAGTCGAGCCAGCCGTTGTTGAGCCACAGCTCGGCGTCCGCGTACAGCTTGTCGTACTGGCTGAAGCCGACGATGCCGGCCGGGCGCCGGTCGGGCCGGCCGATGCCGAACGGGCTGATGCCAAAGCGCACCCAGCTCTTTTCCTTGTGGATGCCGATGTACAAGGCCTGGATCAGCGCGTTGACGTTCTGGCGCCGCCAGTGCGGCCGGTCCAGTGTGCCGCCGCCGAGCAGGTAGCGCTGCCACGACGGCTGGTCCGGGAAGTCAAGCTCCTGCTTGCCGCCCAGGCCGCCGTCCAGCGCCACGCCCTCGGGGCCGGCCGCGTTGGGCGTGTCGATCGGATACGGATAGAAATAATCGTCGATGTGCACGCCGTCGATATCGTAGCGGCGCACCACGTCGAGGATGACGTCCAGCGTGCGCTGCGAGGCGGCCGACTCGCCCGGGTCCATCCACAAATAGCGGCCGTAGGTCTTGACCGCCTGCGGGTGGGTGTTGGCGATGTGGTTGCGCGCCAGCGGCGACTTGGCCGTCGCGTGGCGGGCGCGGTACGGGTTGAACCAGGCGTGCAGCTCGAGCCCGCGCGCATGCGCCTGCTCGATCCAGAACTGCAGCGGATCGTAGCCGCCCTTGGGCGCGCGGCCCTGCTGGCCGGTCAGGAACTCCGACCACGGCTCGAGTTCGGACGGATAGATCGCGTCGGCGCTCGGGCGCACCTGCAACACGATGGCGTTCAGGTTCAGCGCCTTGCAGCGCTCCAGGATGGCGACCGCCTCGGACTGCTGCTTTTCCGGGCTCAGATTGCTGCGGCTGGGCCAGTCGATATTGGCGACAGTCGACACCCAGGCGGCGCGGAACTCGCGCGGCGCCGCCGGCGGCATGTTGGGATCGAACGGCGCCGGCGGCGGCGTCGGCACGCTGGCGCCGGGCTGGCGCGGCGGCGTGGGCGACGGCGGCGGCAGCGTGCCGGCGTCGGCGCCGGGCGCCGTCGGCGTGCTTGAACACCCCTCCAGCAGGGCGGCCACGACGCCGGCCACGCCAGCGGTCAAGGTCAGCCGTTTCTTTGCATTAAAAACCAAAACCATTCCCCGATACAGTTGAGCCTAGTATTGTAATGCGGAACCCGCACTGCCACGCGGGGTCGTACCCCGTACGGGGTACGACCCCTAAGCGGCGAAGCCGGCGTAGCAGCAAACGCACGGCGGGTTAGGGGCTTTGCCTGCCGAAATCAGTGGGGATCGTCACCCGGGCCGTCATGAAAAACGCCGGCAACGTTGAAATACATGCCCAGATGAAAAATTTCTGATACCCGAGATGATCCTGTATCCAGCCGCTGACCATTCCCGGCAGCATCATGCCCAGCGCCATGAACCCGGTGCAGATCGCGTAATGGGCGGTCTTGTGTTCGCCGTCGGCCACCAGGATCATATACAGCATGAAGGCGGCAAAGCCGAATCCGTAGCCGAACTGCTCCACCGCGAGGCACGCCGAAATCAGCACGGTATCGATCGGCAACGCCGTCGCCAGGTAGACAAACACCAGGTCCGGCACGTGCATGATGAACACCATCGGCCACAGCGCGCGCTTGAGGCCGAAGCGGGAGATGACCACGCCGCCGGCCAGGCCGCCCAGCACCAGCGCGCACACGCCGATGGTGCCGTAGACCAGCCCGAACTGCGACGTGCTCAGGCCCAGGCCGCCCTGGTCGCGCGGGTCGAGCAGGAACGGCGCCGCCATTTTCAGCAATTGCGCCTCGCCCAGCCGGTACAGCAGCAGGAAGCCGAGGATCGCGCCGATGCCGGGTTTCTGGAAAAAGCTGCGGAAGGTGTTGAGGAAATCGGCCCACAGCGCGCCGCCGCCGGCACGCGCGCGGTCCGAATCGGGGCGCGGCAACACAAAATGGTGGTACGCGCACAGCAGCAAAAACAGCGCCGACATCACGCCAAACACCACCGACCAGGCCCAGGCCGGGTCGCCGCTGGACTTGATCAGCTCGCCGGCCAGGTAGACGATGCCGCCCTGGCCGGCGATCATCGCCAGCTTGTAGAACGCGCTGCGCACACCGACAAAGGCGGCCTGCTGGCCCTGCGTTGGCAGGCCCAGCATGTAATAGCCGTCGGAAGCGATGTCGTGGGTGGCCGAGCTGAACGCCATCAGCCACAGCACGGCCAGGCTCATGGCGAAGAATTGCGGCAGGTGCAAGGTCAGCGCCACGCACGCGAGCGCGGCGCCCGTCACCAGTTGCAGCAGCACGATCCAGCGCCGCTTGGTGCCCACCAATTCCACCAAGGGCGACCACAGCGGCTTGATCACCCACGGCAGGTACAGCCAGGCGGTATAAAACGCCAGATCGGTGTTGGAGATGCCGAGATTCTTGTACATCACCGTCGACAGCATCATCACCGCCACGTAAGGCACGGCCTGGCTGAACGAAATGCTGGGCACCCAGGTCCAGGGATTGCGTTGTTGCGCTGACTTCATACTTCCTTTCGCGGGCGGCCGCTGCTGTTATGCTCACGGCAGTTACCATACGCACACAACGACCAGAACGCAACCGAACGCCGCCAAAACATGTACCTGCTGACCTTTTTGCTGATCCTGCTGTCCTACCCGCTGATGTTCCTGATGGTGACCATCCCCCTGTTCGGTTTGCTCAACATGTATCTCGGCTACCGCGCCTACCGGGGCACGCTGGCCAAACGTCCGCTGCTGGGCTTGGGCGGCAGACTATGGGCGGCGCGGGCGCTACTGGCGGCGGCGGCCTCGTTCGCCTTCCAGTGCTACATCGTCGCCACGGGCTACAAGGCCTGACTTGAGGGGAAATTGAAACGCGCGCATCGCCATGATGGCGCCGAAATCATGGGCAAAGATTGGGATAGTCGCCAGTGCCCTGGCGTGATTCAGAGATCGGCGTATCGGGGCAACAAATCCTGATCGGCCAAGCGAACTTCGACCGCATTGGCGATTGTGACGTGGCCGGGATTCTCATCCGAGAAAGGCGCGTCGGTAACGCTGACGATGATGGTGCCGGTCTGCCGTTCCTTGCCTTTCTCGTCCTTTTGCATTACCGGTAGAAGCGCACGCGCCTCCGGTACTTCTCGAGCAGTGAGAACGCGCGGAAGATAAAGCATCCAGCCAGCGCCCGGCCTGTCTTTGAAAACTTTCTTGTCAAAATAACCGGCAGTCTCAATCGTCAGTACCGTAGGAAGCCATATCGCAACTGCCTTGCTGACCAACCGCGCAACCGCTCGCCAATCTTCGGCGAAGGCGCCGGGTTTAGCGCGCAGCACAACAGTACTTGTCTCGGGTGCTATGCGGCCAATATATTGCAGTGACGCCCCCTCACTGCCCTCCCGCCCATTCCACATGCTAACGATTCTGGGGTCAACCTCCAGCTTCAAAGCTTCGGTCAGGACGGCCACCGCGCCGGTGGTGGGGCCGGTCGGCCCAAATACTTCATAAAGCATCGCCTCCGCTTTTGTGTTGCCTTTCAGAAGCCAGCTGTCGAGCACCGGCGCGCAGTCGAGCAGTTCCGGGACCAATTGGTGCAACTCGCCGAGCATGGTTGTGACCTCTAAGCCGGCCGTATGGCGGAATACGGCCGTCAACTCGTAAGGACGTTTCATGGAGAAAATACCGTTTCAATTGGCAGCCGCATGGCCGCAAAGATTTTAGAGAAAAACCGATAACTCATAGGCTGCATAAAGTACCAGCGCAGTATGACGGGCGGCATGGGCTTCGCAACAGCAGATTGTCGAACGCCTTCGGACATGAGAGGTTCATCACCCTTCCACCACTCTAGCGGATCGCCAAAATCGTCAAAAAACTGATCATACTTCGCTTTGGCCTCCTTGAGCAGGCATTGACTGGAATCGAAGCCGTCGAAGGTGATGCCGGCGAACATCCATTCGGTGATGAAGCCTACGCCCACCGGAAGACCGGCGATGCGCGCTTGATAGGCGATCGACGTCTCCGACCAGCCGGCCGTGGACCGGTTGGCCGGGGCACCGCTGTCAGGCGGACAATCCTTGCATTTCTCCTTCTCCTTGGTCTGGGTTTCCGTCCGGGCGATCGTGGTGGACTTGGCTTCATCAGCCTCCTTTTGACGCGTGCGGACCACTTCGGCCGTGCCCCCGGCCGCCACCCCGAGGCCCAACGCCAAGAGCACTCGCGCGGCCGCCGCCTCGACGAGCGGAGCGACAATAGCAACCATCAATTCTCCTTTTTAAGCTTGTTGTTTATCACCGCCAACATGTCATCCAGCCGTTGTTCAGGGGTGGCGCCGGGTTTGCTCAAATAGGTGTCCACCACCGCGTCGTCGTGAATTGCGGGCGCGTCTGCCGCCAGGTACATCAGACGCACGATGTGCGGCGTCGAGGCAAAGCCGAGGCGTCGGGTGTAATCCTGCGCCGCCTGCATGCGCTGCCGCACCACCTCGCGGCCAGGCCGTTCGAGCATATCGGGACGCTTGGCGAGGAATTGATCGCACACCGCAGCGGCGAACAGGTGCGCGTCGCGCGACTGCAATTCCCGCCATTGCGTTTCACTGAGTTTAAGCACCAGGCCTCCCTATCCATGTCCGCCGACCGTCGCGCAACAAATGCCATTCGTGGATATGCGCAAAGAACGTCTCGCGCTGGTCCCGCGCCAGAATCTCCGCCAGACTGACCAACACGCGCGGGTCCCAGAACCGCAGCAGCGCGGCACGCCCGTCTGGCAACTCGATATCGAGGTTGAGTTGCAGAAGTTGCGCGAGGCCGGCAAGGTCTTGCGGTGCGATCAGCCATGTCACGGCGGGAGCGTCTTGTTCAAGCGCTGTTATCGCCGCGACGAGCGCTGCGCCCGCCTGCGCTGTATCGACCAGCCACGGCCCGGCGTGCGCTAGTGCCGCATCGGGCGTATCGGCAAACAACGAAAGGAAACCAGGCCGAGCAGTGATCTGCTCGCCCACATGAGTACGATACTGTGCGCCATCGACCAACGCATATAGTCTGAACGCGGGGCTCTGCTGGTGTAACCGCGCCAGCCGTTCCACGACCTCGGCGGGCGCCGTCACTCGCGCACCACCGTCGCGCTGCCGGTCGCTGCGGCCTTGAGCAGGCAATCCAGACAGATGCCTGACGCCGTGGCCGCCGCAATGGTGGCGGTCACGGCCGCCGCCTCGATCTTCTCGTCGGCGACCGGATCACGCACCGACGTCTTGTCCGACCAGGTCGTGGTCACTTGGCTGGAAATGAGTTTTGCGCCGCAAGCGGTGGAGTCCAGGTGACGCGCATAACCATTGCCGCCGCCGTCCACTAAATCGCCCGGTCCCGACGTGATGGGGAAGGTGCCCTTACATTTTGGACAAACGGTCAGGTCGCCGACGCGCGCCACGCATTTGCCGTTGATATCGAAGGTAAGATCGGCGCTGATCACCGTGCCGCCATGGCTGGTCTTATCCCCCATAACGATGAGAGGTTTGCTCACGTGACGCTCCCGATGAAAATGCCTTAAAGAAAAGATTATCTTTATATCATATCTTATTGGACTTGGCGTAGCCAGGCGTCACAATATCGCCGCCCGCCCCCGCAGCCGGCTGGCGTCGGTGGCGGGCGCCTCGCCGTACAGGCGGCCATATTCGCGGCTGAACTGCGACGCGCTGTCATAGCCGACCTTGAAAGCGGCCTGCGCCGCGTCCATGCCCTCGGCCACCATCAGCCGCCGCGCCTCCTGCAAGCGCAGCCGGGCCCGGTACTGGATCGGGCTCAAATGCGTGATCGACTTGAAATGCGCGTGCAGCGACGACGGACTCATGCCGGCCTGCTCGGCCAGCATGTCGATCGTGATCGGCTCGCGGTAATGGTCCCTGATCCAGCCGATCGCGCGCGACACCTGGTTCAGGCTGCGGTCGCCGGTGGCGATGTGGCGCATCACCGCGCGCGCCGGCCCGCTCGCCAGCCGGTAGATGATTTCCTGCTCGATCAGCGGCGCCAGCACCTCGATGTCGGCCGGCGTGTCGAGCAACGCCACCAGGCGGGTGAAGGCGTCCACCAGCGGCGGCGTGGTGTCGTGCACGGCCAGCCCGCGCAGCGCGCCGGAGGTCTCGTCATGGCGGAAGGCGGCGTCGATTTTCAGCGCCAGCTTGGTCAACTCGGGGCGGTTGAAGCGGTAGTACACGCACAAATACGGCCGCTCCGCCGTGGCCTCGGTCACCGCGCCAACGGCCGGCACGTCCACCGCCGCGATCAGATAGCGAGCGCTGTCGTAGTTCAATATCTGCTCGCCGGCCAGCACCTGCTTGCGCCCCTGCGCCAGCACGCAGATCGACGGTTCGTACACGGCCGGCATCGGCGTGGTCGGCGTGGACGAGCGGATCAGGGTCACGCCGGGCAGCGCGCAATCGTGCATGCCGTCGGCGGGGGCATGGCGCAGCATCAATGAGGTCAGTTTGTCGGGCATGATGGTGACGGAGTGATGGTCCAGCGCTAGTGTAAGCCGAATCCGCCTGGTCGCCGGCTTTTGGAGCATCAGGCAAGCATCATGTAGCAATGCTGTGCCGCCGCGCGCGGCGCCGGGCGTATCGTAGCCCCATCCAACACCACCGGAGCACGCCATGAACCCGCCCAACCACCTTTGCTGGATCCTCGCCTGCGCACTGTGGGCCGGCACTGCCGGACCGGCCGCCGCCAGCGGCGCCATACCGGCCACCGAACAAAACCGCCGCTTCATCACCCAAGCGTTCGAGCGCTGGTCCAGCGGCAGCGGCAACTTCTTCCAGGACGTGCTGGCGCCGGACGTGCGCTGGACCATCCAGGGCAGCGGTCCGGCGGCCGGCACCTACGCCAGCCGCCAGGAGTTCCTCGAGCGCGCGGTCCAGCCCTTTGTCGCGCGCTTGGCAACGCCGATCCGTCCCTCGGTCAAGGCGATCTGGGCCGATGGCGACCACGTCATTGTCCACTGGGACGGCAGCGCCACCGCCGGCGACGGCGCGCCCTACCGCAACAGCTACGTCTGGATCTTCCGGATGGTCAACGGCCGCGCGGTGGAGGTCAGCGCGTTCCTCGATCTGGCGCCGTACGACGACGTCATGCGCCGGGTGGCCCCGGGCCATTAAGCCTGCGCGCGGCGCATCTCGGCGACGAAGTCGTAATGGTCGCTATGGCAATACGAATGGGTCAACTCCATCGCCTCGCCCGATTCCAGATAGGCGATGCGGGTGATGTACAACACCGCCTGCCCCTCGGGCACGCCCAGCTGGCGCGCCAGGTCGACCGACGCGTTCATCGCGCGGATGTGCTGCAGCGCCCGCACCGGCGACTGGCCGATGCTGTCGAGATACTGGTACAACGAGGCGCCCACCGCGTCCGGGTCGGCCAGCACGGTCTGCGGCAACACGCTGACCTCGTAGGCCATGACGACGTCGTCGGCCAGCCGCAGGCGCTCGAGCCGCGCCACTTTGGAATACGGCGACAGGCCCAGACTCAGCTGTTCCTCCGGCGTCGGCGTGACGATCGCGCGCTTGAGCCAGCGCGAGCCCGGCACGTGGCCGCGCTGCTGCAACTGCTCCGAAAAACTGGTCAGGTTCGACAGCGGCTGCTCGATGCGCGGCGCGATGTAATTGCCCGAGCCGCGGCGGCGCACCACCAGGCCCTGGTCGACCAGCTGGTCGATCGCCTTGCGCGCGGTCACCCGCGACACGTTGAGCAACTCCGACAACGCCCGTTCGGACGGCAGCGCCTGATCGACCTGATACCGGCCGTTATGCACATCGTCGCTCAATTTCCGCGCAATCTGCATGTACAGTGGCGAACTGTCGTTGGCGTCCGCCTTGAATTCAAACCCACTCTGGCTCATTTGTTTCTCCTCACCCCCTAGTGTAATAGCGATACGGAACCCCGTGCGCCCGCACGGCTGTAAAAGGCGATATTTAGTGCCGCCGGCGTAACGCGGGCCGCTGCGCAAGCGGCCCATTTGACGGATAATGCTGACTTGTCACACCAGCCCGTCCTGCCACCATGTCCAAGAAGTCCGCCGCGCCAGCCGGCTGCCCCTGCGGCGGCCCGTCGTACGCCACCTGCTGCGGCCCGTATATCGACGGCGCCGCCCTGCCGCCGACCGCCGAAACGCTGATGCGCTCGCGTTACACCGCCTATGGCCTGCGCAACGAGCCCTACCTGCTGGCCACCTGGCACGCCAGCACCCGCCCGAGCGAGCCGATCCTGAGCGACGAAGAAAAATTGCAATGGTTGGGACTTGAGGTAAAATCTGCTTTACGTTTACGTCAACGTAAAGCAGAAGTTGCAGGAGCTACAACTGCGCACTTGGCCGGTCCGGACCGCGACACGGTCGAATTCGTGGCCCGCTTCAAGGTCAACGGCAAGGCCCAGCGCCTGCACGAGATCAGCAACTTTGTGCGCGAGCCGGCCGACGGCGGCCCGCGCTGGTTCTACGTTGACGGTAGTTTTCCCGAATAGCCACCACGACGCGTGCGAGACCACGCGCACAAAGGAAAAACAATGCCGCAGATCGACAGCAAGCTCAATCCCCGCAGCGAGGACTTCAAGGCCAACGCCGCCGCCATGCAGGCGGTGGTCGACGACCTGCGCGCCAGGGTCGCCAACATCGCGGCCGGCGGCGGCGAGGCGGCGTGCGCCAAGCACGTCGCGCGCGGCAAGCTGCTGCCGCGCGACCGCGTGCAGATGCTGCTCGATCCCGGCACGCCCTTCCTCGAACTGTCGCAGATGGCCGCCTACGGCATGTACCAGGACGCCAACGGCGTCGACGCGGCGCCGGCGGCCGGCATCATCACCGGCATCGGCCGCGTGGCCGGTCAGGAGTGCGTCATCGTCTGCAACGACGCCACCGTCAAGGGCGGCACCTACTATCCGATGACGGTCAAGAAGCACCTGCGCGCGCAGGAAATCGCCGACCAGAACAACCTGCCGTGCATCTACCTGGTCGATTCGGGCGGCGCCAACCTGCCCAACCAGGACGACGTCTTCCCCGACCGCGACCACTTCGGCCGCATCTTCTACAACCAGGCCAACCTGTCGGCCAAGGGCATTCCGCAGATCGCCGTCGTCATGGGCTCGTGCACCGCCGGCGGCGCCTACGTGCCGGCCATGAGCGACGAATCGATCATCGTCAAGGACCAAGGCACGATCTTCCTCGGCGGCCCGCCGCTGGTGAAGGCGGCCACCGGCGAAGTGGTGACGGCCGAGGACCTGGGCGGCGGCGACGTCCACACCCGCCTGTCCGGCGTGGCCGACCACCTGGCGCAGAACGACCTGCACGCGCTGTCGCTGGCGCGCACCATCGTCTCCAACCTGAACCGCGGCAAGCCGCAACAGGGCGCATTGCGCGAAGCCGAAGCACCGAAGTACGCCGCAGAAGAACTGTACGGCGTGATCCCGGTCGACACCCGCAAGCCGTTCGACGTGCGCGAGGTCATCGCCCGCATCGTCGACGGCAGCGAATTCGACGAATTCAAGGCCCGCTACGGCACCACATTGATCTGCGGTTTCGCCCACATCTTCGGCATGAAGGTCGGCATCATCGCCAACAACGGCATCCTGTTCTCGGAGTCGGCGCTCAAGGGCGCGCACTTCATCGAGCTGTGCGCGCAGCGCAAGATCCCGCTGGTGTTCCTGCAAAATATCACCGGCTTCATGGTCGGCCGCAAGTACGAAAACGAAGGCATCGCCCGCAACGGCGCCAAGATGGTCACCGCCGTCGCCACCGCCGCCGTGCCCAAGTTCACCGTCATCATCGGCGGCAGCTTCGGCGCCGGCAACTACGGCATGTGCGGCCGCGCGTTCTCCCCGCGCTTCATGTGGATGTGGCCTAACGCCCGCATCTCGGTCATGGGCGGCGACCAGGCCGCGTCGGTGCTGGCCACCGTCAAGCGCGATGGCATCGAGGGCAAGGGCGGCGCGTGGTCGGCGGACGAGGAAGCGGCCTTCAAGCAGCCGATCAAGGACCAGTACGAGCACCAGGGCCACCCTTATTACGCCACCGCGCGGCTGTGGGACGATGGCGTCATCGACCCGGCCGACACCCGCATGGTGCTGGGCCTGGGCCTGTCGGCCGCGCTCAACGCCGAGATCCCCGACACCAAATTCGGTGTCTTCAGGATGTGACGACGACCATGCGCCATCGACTTCATCCCCGTCACCGGCTGGCCGCGATGCTGTGCGCATCGCTGTTTTCGCTGGCGTGCGGCCGCGCGGGCGCGCAAGAGCACACGCAGGTGACGATGCTGCAGCCGCTGACGACGCCCGGCCAGTCGCTGCCGCTGGTCGAGAAGCGCATGGGCGAACAAGTGGTCGACGTTCCCGCCACCATCGGCGGCGACACCATCACCTTGCAGACGACGATCTTCAAACCGCCGGGCAACGGCCCATTCCCGGTGCTGTTCATGAACCACGGTAAATCGGGCGGCGCCGACGCCCACCAGCAGGAACGCGCCCGTTACGTGGTGCTGTCGAAGCAGTTCATCCGGCGAGGCTACGCGGTCGTCATTCCGATGCGGCTCGGCTTTGCCGGCTCGGGCGGCATCTACGTCAACTCGCACTGCCGCGCCGAGAAAAACGGCGACGACCAGGCCAACTCGCTGTTCTTCGCGATGCAATATGCGATGAAGCAGCCGTGGGCGGATCAAACCCGCGTGCTGCTCGCCGGCCAGTCGCACGGCGGCCTGACGGCCATCGCCGCCGGCAGCCACAATATCAGCGGCGTGCGCGGCGTGATCAACTTCGCCGGTGGCGTCAACAGCCGCTCCAAATGCGACTGGCAGGGCGCGATGGTCGATGCATTCAAGGCCTACGGCGCGCGCAGCAAGGTACCGACCCTGTGGTTCTACGGCGCCAACGACGTCCACTTCGGACCGAAGCTGGCCGAGGACCTGTACGCCGCCTACACCGGCGCCGGCGGCAAAGCGCAGCTGGTCGCCTTCAGCCCGTTCAAGAACGACGCGCACACGATGGTCCTGAGCGCGGACGGCGTGCCGATCTGGCTGCCGGAGACCGAGCGCTTTCTCACATCGATCGGCATGCCGACCGCCATCAAGTACGCCATCAAGGAGTAGGCATGTCCTTCAACACACTTAACATTACGCGCGAAGGCAAAACCGCCACCGTCACGCTGAACCGGCCGGACACGCGCAACGCCTTCAACGAAGAGACCATCGCCGAGATCACACGGGCCTTCCGCGAGCTGGGTGCGGACGACGACCTGCGCGCCATCGTGCTGGCCGCTAGCGGCCCGGCTTTCTGCGCCGGCGCCGACTTGAACTGGATGAAAAAAATGGCGGGCTACACGCACGCCGAAAACCATGCCGACGCGCTGCAACTGGCGCAGATGCTGCGCACGATCTACCTGTGTCCCAAGCCCGTGGTGGCCAGGGTGCAGGGCGATTGCTACGCCGGCGGCATGGGCCTGGTGGCCGCCTGCGATATCGTCGTCGCGGTCGACGAGGCCAACTTCTGCCTGAGCGAAGTGAAACTGGGCCTGATCCCCGCGACCATTTCGCCCTACGTGATCAAAGCCATGGGTGAAAACGCCTCGCGCCGCTACTTCCTGACGGCCGAACGTTTCTCCGCCAGCGAAGCGCTGCGTATCGGCTTCGCGCACGAAGTGGTGGCCGCCGGCGCGCTCGACGCCAAGGTGGCGGAAATCGTCAAGGCGCTGGTCAACAACAGCCCGCACGCGGTGCGCCAGGCCAAGGCGCTGGTGCGCGACGTCGTCGGGCAAACGGTCGATGACGCGCTGCTGGCCGACACCGCCGAACGCATCGCGCATATCCGCGCATCGGAGCAGGGCCGCGAAGGCGTGGCCTCGTTCCTGGAAAAGCGCAAGCCGAACTGGCTGACGCACTAAAGACATCGGAGTTTCCTTGCAAGACAAAACACAAAGCGAATGGGTGGCACGCAGCCTGCGCAGCGTATGGCATCCATGCACGCAAATGCAGCACCATGAGACAGTCCCTTTGATCCCGGTCAGCCGGGGCAAGGGCGCGTGGCTGTACGACCACGAGGGCCGCCGCTACCTGGACGCGATCAGCTCCTGGTGGGTCAACCTGTTCGGCCACGCCAACCCGCGCATCAACGCCGCGCTCAAGGACCAGCTGGACACCTTGGAACACGCCATGCTGGCCGGCTTCACGCACGAACCGGTGATCGAGCTGTCGGAAAAACTGTCGGCGCTGACCGGCCATGTGCTGGGCCACGCCTTCTACGCCAGCGACGGCGCCTCGGCGGTGGAAATCGCGCTCAAAATGAGCTTCCACTCGTGGCGCAACAACGGCAAGGCCGGCAAGCAGGAATTCGTCTGCCTCAAAGGCAGCTACCACGGCGAGACCATCGGCGCGCTGGCCGTCACCGACGTCGCGCTGTTCAAGGACGCCTACGGCCCGCTGCTGCGCGCCTCCCAAACGGTGATGTCGCCGGACGCCCGCAACGCCGCCGAAGGTGAGACGGCCGAAGACATGGCGCGCCGCGCCGCCGCCGACGTCGAACGCCTGTTCGTCGAAAAGGCCGACAAGATCGCCGCCATCATCATCGAGCCGCTGGTGCAATGCGCCACCGGCATGGCGATGCACGACCCGCTGTACCTCAAGCTGGTGCGCAAACTGTGCGACCGCCACCAGGTGCACCTGATCCTCGACGAAATCGCCGTCGGCTGCGGCCGCACCGGCACCTTCTTCGCCTGCGAACAGGCCGCCGTCTGGCCGGACTTCCTGTGCCTGTCCAAGGGCATCAGTGGCGGCTACCTGCCGCTGTCGCTGGTGATGACGCGCGACGACATTTACCAGTCCTTCTACAGCAGCGACGTCACGCGCGGCTTCCTGCATTCGCACTCGTACACCGGCAACCCGCTGGCCTGCCGCGCCGCGCTGGCGACCTTGCAGATCTTCGAGGAGGACGACGTCCTCGCGGCCAACAAGGTCAAGGCCGCGCGCCTGACGGCGGCGCTGCAACCGCTGGCGCAGCACAAGCAGGTACGCAACTTCCGCCAGCGCGGCATGATCTGGGCCTTCGACGCCATCGGCGCCACGCCGGACTTCTCGCGCCGCTTCTTCGCCACGGCGGTCGAGCATGAGCTGCTGATGCGCCCCATCGGCGCCACCGTCTACATGATGCCGCCGTATATCCTGAGCGACGACGAAATCGACGGCCTGGCCGCCAACACGCTGGCCGTGTTCGACAAAACCATGGCGGGCTGACGATGGAACTGCTGAACCAACTCACGCGGCAGCTGCGCGCGCTCGACGAGCAAAGCCTGATCCGCAGGCGCCGCACCGTCGATACGCCGTGCGGCGCCCGCGTCTCGGTCGATGGCCGCGAGCTGCTGGCCTTCTGCAGCAATGATTATCTGGGCCTGGCCAACCACCCCAAGCTCAAGCTCGCGCTGCAGGAAGGCGCGGCGATCTACGGCGTCGGCAGCGGCGCTTCGCACATGATCAGCGGCCATGGCCGCGCCCACGCCATGCTGGAAGATCGCCTGGCCGAATTCGTCGGCGCGCATCTGGAATCGGCCCGCGCGCTGACCTTTTGCACCGGCTACATGGCCAACCTCGCCATCATCACCGGCCTGACCGCCGGCGACCGCGAGGCGGAAATCTTCTCCGAGTCGCTGAACCACGCCTCGCTGATCGATGGCGCCCGCCTGTCGCGCGCCAAGGTCACCGTCTACCCGCACGCGGATCTGGAAAAACTGGCCGCCATGCTCGCGGCCAGCAACGCCGCCACCAAGCTGGTGGTGACGGACAGCGTCTTCAGCATGGACGGCGACCTGGCGCCATTGCCGGCGCTGCTGGCATTGTGCGAACAACATGGCGCCTGGCTGGTGATCGACGACGCCCATGGCTTCGGCACCCTCGGCGCCCACGGACGCGGCGCGCTGGAGCATTTCAACCTGCGCTCGCCCTATCTGGTCTATATGGGCACCCTGGGCAAGGCGGCCGGCGTCGGCGGCGCTTTCGTGGCCGCCCACGAGACGGTGATCGAGACACTGATCCAGAAGGCCCGGCCGTATATCTTCACCACCGCCACGCCGCCGGCGCTGGCGCATGCCGTACTGACCAGCGTCGACCTGATCGAGGGCCAGGAGGGGATAAAGCGGCGCGCGCACCTTACGGCATTGGTGGCACAATTGGACGATGGCGAGGTTGGGCTCAAACTGCGTCGCTGGCGGCGTTTGCCGTCGATGACGGCGATCCAACCGATCCTGATCGGCGATAATGCCGAAACCATGCGCGCCGGCGCTGCCCTGTACGAGCAGGGGCTGTGGGTCGGCACTATCCGTCCGCCCACCGTCGCACCAGGCACATCGCGCCTGCGGGTGACGCTGTCGGCGGCCCATAGCAGCATGGAAGTGGCGCAGCTGATAGCCGCGCTGAATACGTTGGATGTGAGTTTGACAGTGGGTGCAGGCCCCGGAAAGGACGTCAGATGAGTCTAGATGATCCCGTCATAGCAGTCGATATACCGTCCGACGCGCCAGCAATTGACGAAGTACTGGAGCTGGAGCAACAGGCGCAGCCGGCCGTGGTGGCCAACGGCCTGCCGCCGCGCTTTTGCTGCTTCGTCACCGGCACCGACACCGAAATCGGCAAGACGCTGGTCTCGTCGGCGCTGCTGCACGCGCTGGTCAAAGCGGGCGTGCGCGCCTGCGGCATGAAGCCGGTCGCCGCCGGCGCCGAGCTGCGCGACGGCGAATGGCACAACGACGACTGCGACCAGTTGGCCGCCGCCGGCAATGTCCACCTGCTGCCGACCATCACCACGCCGTTCCTGCTCAAGGAGGCGGCCGCCCCGCACATCGCCGCCGCGCTGGAAGGCGTGGTCATCTCGCCGGTGCCGATCCTGGCGGCCTATGTCGAAATCAACGCCGCCTCCGAAGCGGTGGTGGTCGAAGGCGTGGGCGGCTTCCGCGTGCCGCTCAACGACGAATTCGATACCGCCGACCTGGCCGAGCAGCTCGCGCTGCCGGTGGTGCTGGTGGTCGGCCTGCGGCTCGGCTGCATCAGCCACGCGCTGCTGACGGTCGAGGCGATCGAAGCACGCGGCCTGACGGTCATCGGCTGGGTCGCCAACGAAACCCAGGCCGACATGGCCTTTGCCGACGAAAACGTCGCCGCGCTGGCGCAGCGCATCGACGCCCCGCTGCTGGGCCGCATCCCGCGCCTGCAACACCCGGGCGCGGAGGCGGCCGCCGCCCATCTTGATTTTACCGAGCTGCCCAACTGGCCAACTCAGAACAAACTTTGAACGAACTTTGAACAGACAAGGAAACACGATGTCCCTGACCACCCTCCAAGAACCTAAAACCGTCGCCCTGCACCGCCCGACCGCCGCCATCACCCTGCCGCCGGCGGCGACCTGGCCGCTGGAAGACGTGATGGCGCTGTTCGACCTGCCGTTCAATGACCTGATGTTCAAGGCGCAGCAGACGCACCGCCTGAACTTCCCGGATGGCGACGTCGAACTGGCCACGCTGCTGTCGATCAAGACCGGCGGCTGCGAGGAGGATTGCGGCTACTGCCCGCAGGCGGCGCGCTACGACACCGGCGTCGAAGCCAAGAAGATCCTCGACATCGACACGGTGCTCGACGCGGCCCGCCAGGCCAAGGACAACGGCGCCACCCGCTTCTGCATGGGCGCCGCCTGGCGCAGCCCGAAGGAACGCGACATGGACAAGGTCGAAGAGATGGTGCGCGAAGTGAAGGCGCTCGGCCTGGAAACCTGCGCCACCCTGGGCATGCTGGAGGAAAGCCAGGCGCAGCGCCTGAAGGACGCCGGCCTCGATTACTACAACCACAACCTCGACACCGCGCCCGAGTTCTACGACAACGTCATCTCGACCCGCGAATACCAGGACCGGCTGGACACCTTGGGCCGCATCCGTGAAGCGGGCCTGAAGGTCTGCTGCGGCGGCATCGTCGGCATGGGCGAGACGCGCCTGCAGCGCGCCGGCCTGATCGCGCAGCTGGCCAATCTGAACCCGTACCCGGAATCGGTGCCGGTCAACCACCTGGTGCAGGTCGAAGGCACGCCGCTGTACGGCATGGACCCGCTGGACCCGTTCGAATTCGTGCGCACCATCGCCGTCGCCCGCATCACGATGCCGAAGGCGCGCGTGCGCCTGTCGGCCGGTCGCCGCCAGATGGGCGAAGCGGTGCAAGCGATGTGCTTCATGGCCGGCGCCAACTCGATCTTCTACGGCGACAAGCTGCTGACGACCGAAAACCCGGAAGCGGAGGACGACCGCAACCTGCTGGCGAAACTGGGCCTCAAAACCCGTGGCGCGGTATTGGAATCGGCGCCGAAGGAAAAGTGCGGCTGCTAACCCGCACTGCCGTTCGGGGTCGTACCCCAAGGGGTACGACCCCAGGTTTGGCCTGGGGTTAAAAACAAAAAATAAACGGAGACAAAAATGTTCACCAAAATCCTGATCGCCAACCGCGGCGAGATCGCCTGCCGGGTCGCCGCCACCGCCCGCCGCATGGGCATTAAAACCGTCGCCGTCTACTCCGAGGCCGACGCCAACGCCAAGCACGTCGCCGTCTGCGACGAAGCGGTGCTGATCGGCCCCGCCGCCGCCAAGGAGAGCTACCTGTGCGGCGACAAGATCATCGCCGTCGCCAAGGCCACCGGCGCCCAGGCCATCCACCCCGGCTACGGCTTCCTGTCCGAGAACGCCGGCTTCGCCGACGCCTGCGCCGAAGCGGGCCTGGTCTTCATCGGCCCGCCGGCATCGGCGATGCGCGCGATGGGTTCCAAGTCGGCCGCCAAGTCGCTGATGGAAAAGGCCAACGTGCCGCTGGTGCCGGGCTATCACGGTGAACAGCAGGACGCCGAGTTCCTGCATGCGCAGGCCGACAAGATCGGCTACCCGGTGCTGCTCAAGGCCTCGGCAGGCGGCGGCGGCAAGGGCATGCGCGTGATCGAAAACTCGACCCAATTCAAGGATGCGCTGGCGTCGTGCAAGCGCGAAGCGATCAGCTCCTTTGGCGACGACAAGGTGCTGGCGGAAAAATACCTTCAGCGCCCGCGCCACATCGAGATCCAGGTGTTTGCCGATACGCTGGGCAACTGCATCTACCTGTTCGAGCGCGATTGCTCGGTGCAGCGCCGCCACCAGAAAGTGCTGGAGGAAGCGCCGGCGCCGAACATGACGGCCGAACGCCGCGCCGCCATGGGCGAAGCGGCGGTGGCCGCCGCCAAGGCGGTCGGCTATGTTGGCGCCGGCACGGTGGAATTCATCGCCAACCAGGACGGCTCGTTCTACTTCATGGAGATGAACACCCGCTTGCAGGTCGAACATCCGGTCACCGAGATGATCACCGGGACCGATCTGGTGGAGTGGCAGCTGCGCGTGGCCGCCGGCGAACCGCTGCCGAAACAGCAGCACGAACTGGCCATCAACGGCCACGCCATCGAGGCCCGCATCTACGCCGAGAATCCGGAGAAGGGCTTCCTGCCGTCGATCGGCACCTTGCGCCATCTGGCCACGCCGGACGCCGTCTCGTTCGAGCTTGGCGGCGCGGTCAACATGCCTGCCGGTGTGCGCATCGACTCCGGCGTGCGTGGCGGCGACGCCATCTCGCCGTTCTACGACCCGATGATCGCCAAGTTGATCGTCTGGGGCGCGGACCGCAAACAGGCGCTGGCCCGCATGGCGCAGGCGCTGTCCGAATACCAGGTGGTGGGCCTGGCGACCAACATCGCCTTCCTCAAGCGCCTGGTCGAAGGACAGGCGTTTGCCACCGCCGATCTGGACACCGGCCTGATCGAACGCAATCAGGACGCTTTGTTCCCGGCGCCCCAGGCCGCGCCGCAAGCCGCGCTGGCCCTGGCCGTGGTGTCGCTGATCGCCGCCGAAAAACACAGCGCCGCCGCGCAATCGCGCGCCAATCCCGCCGATCCGTGGGGCCAGGCGCTGGGCTGGCGCATGAACCAGCAGTATGTGCGCGCACTGTCGTTCAGCGACGAATTCGCCAGCGACGAAGCGTACACCGCCCACGTCAGCTACCGCGCCGACGGCTGGCTGTTCAGCGTGGGCGCCGGCGCGCAGCCCCAAGCCCTCAGCCTTACCTCCGCGGGCGCGGATGGCTACAGCATCAAGCTGGGCGACCAGGCCGTGCACGGCGCGGTGCGGCGCGACGGCGACGTGCTGCACGTGTTCACCGGCGGCGCGCACTATCAGTTGACCTACAACGACCCGATGGCCCACGCCGGCGAGACGGAGGCCGAAGGCGGGCGCCTGACCGCGCCGATGCCGGGCAAGGTGGTCGCGGTGCTGGCCACCAAAGGCCAGCAAGTGAAAAAGGGGGAGGCCCTTGTCATCATGGAAGCCATGAAAATGGAACACACCATCGCCGCGCCGCACGATGGCGTGGTCGACGACATCCTCTACGGCGTTGGCGACCAGGTGGCCGATGGCGCACCGCTGCTGGCGTTCAAGACGGCGTAAACATCAGGGAGCTCATCATGCGCATTCTTCTACATCGCGCGGACGGCAAGACCGAGCCGTGGATCAAGGACTTCACCAAATTCCTGCCCGAGGCGGAATTCGAGATCTGGCACGCCGGCGAAACCAGCCAGCCGTGCGACTACGCGGTGGTGTGGTCGCCGCCCGAGGCCATGCTGCCGGAACTGGCACAGGTCAAGGCGATCTTCAACACCGGCGCCGGCGTCGACGCGCTGCTGCGCTTCGGCGACGCCATCCCGAGTCAAGTGCCGATCATCCGCCTCGGCGACGCCGGCATGGCGGTACAGATGGCCGAATACGTCACATACTCGGTGCTGCGCTACTTCCGCCGTTTCGACGAATACGAAGAGCAGGCGCGCGCCGGTCATTGGGCGCCGTTGCCGCAGCATGCAAAAGTCGATTTCTCCATCGGCGTGCTGGGCATGGGTGTGCTGGGCACCCGCGTGCTCGAAGCGCTGGCGCCATTCGGCTTCCCGCTGCGCGGCTGGAGCCGCGGCGAAAAGACCATGCCGGGCGTGCAGTGCTACCACGGCGCCGATGGACTGGACACCTTCCTGCGCGGCAGCCGGGTGCTGGTCTGCATGCTGCCGCTGACGCCCGAGACGTCCAACCTGGTCGACCGCACCAACATGGGCAAGCTGCCGGCCGGCGCCTTCATCATCAACGTCGCGCGCGGCGCGCACCTGGCCGAACCGGACCTGCTGTCGCTGATCAAGTCCGGCCACATCGCCGCCGCCACGCTGGACGTGTTCCGCAACGAGCCGCTGCCGGCGCAGCACCCGTTCTGGCAGGAGCCGCGCATCACGATCACGCCACACATCTCGGCGCTGACCCTGCGCCGCGAAAGCGTGCAGCAGATCGCCGAGAAAATCCGCAAGCTCGAACAGGGCGAACCCGTCGCCGACGTCGTCGACCGCAACCAAGGATATTGAAGATGAACAGTTTGCCCCGGCAGGTCAAGATCGTCGAAGTGGGGCCGCGCGACGGCCTGCAAAACGAAAAAGCCAGCGTGCCAGCCACCGTCAAGATCGAGCTGGTGGACCGCCTCACCAGCGCCGGCTTCCAGAACATCGAAGCGGCGTCCTTCGTCTCGCCGAAATGGGTGCCGCAGATGGCCACCAGCGCCGAGGTCATGGCCGGCATCGCGCGCAAGGACGGCGTGATCTACTCCGCGCTCACACCCAACATGCAGGGCCTGACGGCGGCGCTGGCCGCGCGCGCCGATGAAGTGGTGATTTTCGGCTCGGCGTCGGAGGCGTTCTCGCAAAAGAACATCAACTGCTCGATCGCCGAATCGATCGCCCGTTTCGCGGACGTGGCCAAGGCGGTCAAAGACAACGGCCTGCGCCTGCGCGGCAGCATCAGCTGCTCGTTCGGCTGCCCGTATCAGGGCGAGGTGCCGCTCGACGCGGTGGCCGATGTGGTGGGCCGCATGCGCGATTTGGGCTGCGACGAGATCGACATCGCCGACACCATCGGCGTGGCCACGCCGCGCAAGACCCAGGCGGTGATGGAGCGCGCCATCCGCGAGTTCCGCGTTGACGCTCTGGCGGGACACTTCCACGACACCTACGGACAGGCGCTGGCCAACATCTACGCCAGCCTGGAGATGGGCATCGCGATCTACCACTCGTCGGTGTCGGGGCTGGGCGGCTGCCCGTACGCCAAGGGCGCGACCGGCAACGTCGCCACCGAGGACGTGCTGTACCTGATGCAGGGCTTGGGGATAGAGACCGGCATCGACCTCGATATCGTGGTCGACGCGGGGCAGTTCATCTCGCACTTCCTCGGCCGCAAAGGCGCCAGCCGCGCCGGTAACGCCATCGCCGCCAAGCGCGCGGGATAAGTGGCGCCGCACGCGCCATCGCGCTTGATGGGCCGGCGAATTTGCTGGATGAATACGGTGTAAAAACGAAAAAACAAAGGAAAAACCCCCGTTTGACATTGCCGTCAAACGGGGGTTTTAAATTCTGGTCGGAGTACAAGGATTCGAACCTTGGACCCCCTGGTCCCAAACCAGGTGCGCTACCGGGCTGCGCTACACTCCGAAGAAGCAAGATAATACAAGCTGCCCCAGTATCCGTCAAGTGCCCCTATAAAAATCATTATGTACCACGGTGGTTTTTTTTCAAGGTAAGATCCCAGCATATGCATAACTTGACCAAAAAGCCATGAGCGCAAGCTTCACCCTCGGCGAGCCGGCGCGGTTGCGGCGGCCACGGATGGGCTGGGGCATCGCCGTTTCGGTGGTGTTGCATGCGCTGTTGATCTTCGGCTACCGGCTTACGGCACCCCAGGCGCCGGCCGAGCTGGCGCCGAGGGAAGCCATGACAGTGTGGCTGGTGCCGCCGCCCAAGCCACCGACACCGGTTGAGGTCGCGGTCAAACAGGTTCAGCCGCGCGAGCGCGCGCCGAAGGTCGCGGTGGCCCGCACCAGCAAACCAGCGCCAGCGCCAACGGACCAGACGCAAGACAAGGCGTCCCAGGCGATTACCTTGCCAGCGCCGGCGGCAGCCAGCAACCTGCCCGATCCGCTATATCCCGAGCAACAGAAGCAGCAGCAGGCCAAACCATTCGATATGACCGCGGCGTTGAAGACGGCGCGCAAGGTGGCTAACGAGAAAGACCCGGCGCGCGCGGGCTTGCCGGTGGCGCAGCTGGATGACCATCCGCTTTATCCGGAGCGGACGGCAACCGAGCTGGCGACCAAGATGGAAGGGGCCAAGCGTAAAGATTGCCTGGCCCAGCAGGGGAACTTGTTGACGCCGCTATTCTGGCTGCTGGAGAAGAAGGACCACGGGTGTAAGTTTTAAGCTTGAGCGCGGCGCATGCGGAAACCGTTCAACCCGCACGGCGGCGAACGGGGGTCGTACCCCGCCGGGTACGACCCCGACCTTTTCGGGTTGCAGCGCCGCTCACTCGGCCGGCGCCGATTTCAATCAGTCTTCTTGCTTCAGTTGTAATGCGCGGTCGTACAGCGCGTTTTTCTTGCGGCCGGTGATCTGGGCGGCGAGGTTGGCGGCCTGCTTGACCGAGCATTCCGTCAGCAATATCTTCAAAATCCGCTCGGCTTCGACATCCTGCTCGTCCTCGGCGGCCGGGGCGCCGGCCAGCAACACGACAAATTCACCTTTTTCACGGTGCGGATCGGCCTTGATCCACGCCTCCGCCTCCGACAGCGGACAACGGTGGATTTCCTCGAACATCTTGGTCAGCTCGCGCGCGAACACCACCTCGCGCTCCGGTTCGAACGCGGCCGCCAGCGCCACGGCGCAATCCAGGATCCGGTGCGGCGCCTCGTAGAACACCATCGTCGCGGTCACCGCGCGCAATGTGCCCAGGAAATTCTCACGCTGCTTGGCCTTGGCCGGCAGGAAACCGACGAAGTAGAACTGGTCGTTGACCAGCCCGCTGGCCGACAACGCCGTCACCGCCGCCGACGCCCCCGGCAGCGGCAGCACGCGCAACCCGGCGGCCCGCACCGCGTCGACGATGCGCGCGCCCGGATCGGACACCCCCGGCGTACCGGCGTCGGACACCAGCGCGATGCGCTCGCCGCCCTGCAGGCGCGCGATCAGCGTCTCGGCCACCTCGCGCTCGTTATGCTGGTGCGCGGCGATCAGCGGCTTGTGCAGCCCAAAACGGGTCATCAGCTGCGCCGTGTTGCGGGTATCCTCGCAAGCGACCGCGTCGACCAGGCTCAAAACGTGCAATGCCCGCAGTGTAATATCGGTCACATTGCCGATGGGGGTCGCCACGATATACAAGGTTGCGCTAGGATAGGCCTGGTGCGCCGTTTCCCCCAGCACGGGTAGGGTGGAAATGGCGCGGGAATCTTGGTCGGTCATTGGGGGTCGAATGAAAAGTATGAGGTTGTCGCTGCGGTCTGCGGCTATTACGACGATTGCGGCGGTCACGGCGCTTGCCTTGAGCGCGTGCGGCAGCACGCCGATACCGCCGATGGCGCCCATTATAAGCGCAAGCCCGCCGCCGCCCGCCGCGCCCCCACCGCTGCCCAAGCCGCCACCCGAGCCGACGCCGCCGGCGGCCGAAACCTTTGCCATCGACCTGCCGGGCGGCGCCGCCCCCGGGGCCACCGGCAGCCGCGCCGCCACCGACCAGCCGGAAGGCCGCCTGGCCGACGAGCGCGCCTTGCCCTCCAACGCCCCGGTCAACATGGCGCTGCTGCTGCCGCTGCGCTCCGAAACCCTGGGCGCGGCCGCTGAATCGTTGCGCGCCGGCTTCATGGCCGCCTGGGAGCGCGACCGCGACAACATCACCGTCACTGTTATCGAAACCACCGACGTGCCGCAGGACATCCTGTCGACCTACGCCAGCGCGTCCGAGCGCGAAGACATCATTGTCGGCCCGCTGGCGCGCTCGGCGGTGGCGGCAATCGCCTCCAGTCCCCTGGTGAGCAAGCCGACCATCGCATTGAACTATCCCGAAGGGTTCGGCAGCGCCGGCGCCGCGCCGTTGCCGCCGAAGATGCTGGCCATGGGCCTGTCGATCGAGGAAGAAGCGCGCCAGGCCGCCCAGTGGGCCGCCGCCGACCATCCCGGCGCCAGCGCGATGATACTGACCACCAGTTCGTCGTGGCAGCGCCGCATCGCCGCCGCCTTCGCCGGCCAGTGGCAGCGCATCGGCCAGCCGGTGCGCATGGTCGAGATCAACGCGCCCAACGGCTACCTCAGCGATCCGGACCTGGTCCAGCTGCGCGCGCGCCTCGCGCAAGATCCGCCCGGCCTGCTGTTCTCGGCCATGGGCGCCGACCAGACCCGCCAGTTGCGCAGCGCGCTGAGCGCCCCGGTGACGACCGAACCGACCAATCCGACCATCAGCACCGCCGACGCCATGCCGGCCCAGCCGCCGGTGCCGGTGAGCTCGTTCAGCGCGCTGCCCGTGTATGGCACGTCGGCGCTCAATCCGGGCGCCACGATGACCTTCGCCGGCCCCGAGCTCGACGGCGTGCGCCTGTTCGACCTGCCGTGGCAGGTGCACCGCGACCATCCGGCCGTGATGGTCTATCCGCAACCGTTACAGGCCGGCACGGCCGACATGCAACGCCTGTACGCGCTGGGCATCGACGCCTACCGCGTGGCCCGTGAAATCAGCCGCCATCCGGTCGGCCGCTTCAGCATCGACGGCGTCACCGGCCGCCTGACGGTCGATTTCGGCCAGGGCACGTCCAGCTTCGAACGCGTCGAGCAGCCGGCGATCTACAAAAACGGCGTGCCGCAGGCCGTCGCCCGGTAAGACCGCCATGGCGCCGCCACGGCAACGCGCCAGCGGGCAACCCACCGAACAGCAACGGCTGGGCCGGCTGGGCGAGGACCGCGCCCTCGGCCATCTGCTCGGCCAGGGCCTGACCCTGGTCGAGCGCAACTTCCTGTGCAAGGTCGGCGAAATCGACCTTATCATGAACGATCGCGGCGGCCTGGTGTTCGTCGAAGTGCGGCGCCGCGCGGCGGCCGGCTTCGGCGGGGCGGCCGCCAGCGTCACCCCGGCCAAGCGCCGCCGCCTGATCAACGCCGCCCAGTATTACCTGCTGCGCTACCCCGATCCGCCCCCCTGCCGCTTCGATCTGGTCGCCATCGACGATGAAACGTTGTCATGGATGCAAAATATTTTGGAGTTGTAAGCATTTTTAACAGAGCTTGTCCGGCCCGCATTGGGACTGCACTATAATCAGCACACTATGAATAATCAACGCATCCTGGCGCACTTCCACGAAAGTGCCGAAATCAAAATCCAATCCGCCACCGTCCTCGCCCCGCATCTGGCGCAGGCGATCGAACTGATGTTCTCGGCGCTGTCCAACGGCAACAAGATTCTGGTGTGCGGCAACGGCGGTTCGGCCGCCGACGCCCAGCACTTCGCGGCCGAGCTGGTGGGACGCTTCGAGCGCGAACGCTTCCCGCTGCCGGCGATGGCGCTGACCACCGACACGTCGATCCTGACGGCCGTGGCCAACGACTACAGCTATCGCGAGATCTTCTCCAAGCAGGTGCAGGCGTTCGGCCAGGCCGGCGACATCCTGCTGGCGTTCTCGACGTCGGGCAACTCGGCCAACGTGATGGCGGCCATCGAAGCGGCGCTGGAACGCGAAATGCGCGTGGTCGCGATGACCGGCAAAGGCGGCGGCGCCATCGGCAAGATGCTGACCGACGCCGACGTCCACATCTGCGTGCCGGCCGACCGCACCGCCCGTATCCAGGAAGTCCATCTGGTATCCATACACTGTATCTGCGACGGCATCGACGTCGCGCTATTCGGAGGAGATGTGAATGACTAACCCAGGTGCTATCTGGAACAAGATCCAGCGCCCGCTGGCCCTGAGCGTGCTGTGCGCGGCGATGATGACCTCGCTGACCGGCTGCATCGCGCTGGTCGCCGGTGGCGCCATCGGCGGCACCCTGGCCGCGTCGGACCGCCGCACCTTCGGCGCCCAGACCGAGGACACCACGATCCAGGTCAAGGCTGCCAACAAACTGCGCAACATCGTCGGCGACGCCGGCCACACCAACGTCAACAGCTTCAACCGCCGTGTGCTGCTGACCGGCGAGGTGCGCGACGAAGCGATGAAAGCGGCCGCCGAGCGCGAAGTGCGCAGCGTCGAAGGCGTGATCTCGGTCACCAACGAGCTGGAAATCGCCGGCCCGGCCAGCTACACCTCGCGCTCCAACGACGCGCTCATCACCACCAAGGTCAAGGCCAGCCTGGTCGACGCCAAGGATATCTCGGCCAACTCCTACCAGGTCGTCACCGAGCGCGGCACGGTCTACCTGCAAGGCCGCGTGACCCAGCGCGAAGGCCAGATCGGCGCCGACATCGCCCGTGGCGTGAGTGGCGTGAACAAAGTGGTCAAGGTGTTCGAGTACATCTCCGAGGACGAGTACAAGCAGTACCAGGCCACCCCGGCGCCGGCGGCCGTCCCGGCCAACACCGACAGCGGTGGCGCCACCACCCACTCGGTGCAGTAAAAACGCGTAAAAATGGGCGCGCGGGCGTCGTCGGGGATACCGGTCTATAATGATCCCATCCTCTTCGGCGCCCGACACCATCATGCAAGATACGCTCACTTCCGCTGCCACTCCCCCCAATGCGTCGTCGCGCGGCTGGATCAAGCCGGTGCTGGCGGCCGTGGTGATCGCCGCCATCGGCTTTGGCGGCTACGTCTCGCTGAACAAGCGCCCGGTCGCGCCGGACGTCACCTTTGTCACCATCAAAGGCGAGAAGATCCCCGCCGACGCCTTGCGCGGCAAAGTCTACATGGTCAATTTCTGGGCGACGTCGTGCACCACGTGCGTGGCCGAAATGCCCCAAATGGTCGAGACCTACAACAAGTTCAAACCGCAGGGCATGGAATTCGTCGCCGTGGCGATGAGCTACGATCCGGCCAACTACGTCATCAACTACGCCGAAACGCGGCAGCTGCCGTTCAAGGTGGCGCTGGACACGGATGGCTCGGCCGCCAAGGCCTACGGCGACGTCGCCATGACGCCGACCACCTTCGTCGTCGGCAAGGACGGCAAGATCCTCAAGCGTTATCTGGGCAAGCCGGATTTCGACGAGCTGCACAAGCTGCTGGCGACTTCGCTGAAGAGCTGATCGCCGCCACGCCGCAGGCGCTGGCACAGCGCTTGCATGCTCCATGACCATCCCACCCAAGGAGCCGTCATGGACCGCCAGCAAGTCACGCACAAAATCCTGTCCGTCAAAGTCGCCCGCAAAATGCTGTGGGGCGACATCGCCAAAGAGATCGGCCAGAGCAAGGAATGGGCGACCGCCGCGCTGCTCGGCCAGATGACGTTCAACCGCCAGCAGGCCGACACCGCGCAGCGGCTGTTCGACCTCACCGACGAAGAGGCGGCGTGGTTGCAGATCGTGCCGTACAAAGGCTCGCTGCCATCGGCGGTGCCGACCGATCCGCTGATCTACCGCTGGTACGAAATCGTCAGCGTGTACGGCACCACCATCAAGGAATTGATCCACGAGGAATTCGGCGACGGCATCATGAGCGCGATCGATTTTTCGATGGACATCCAGCGCGAGGAAGACCCGAAGGGCGACCGCGTGCAGGTGGTCCTGAGCGGCAAATTCCTGCCCTACAAATCCTATTAACGGGAACCCGATGAAACCCGGGAGTCACGTAGGGCGGATTAGCGTAGCGTAATCCGCCATTGCATGCGTCAACGAGGCGCACGCAATGGCCGATTACGGCGTACCACCTAATCCGCTCCACGTGCCTCCGTGGTGCCTAAAAGCCAGCCTGCACGGACACGTAAAGACCGTGCTGCTTCTTCGGGTTAAAAATGGTGATGTCGCCCAGCTCCGCGTACGCCGCCGTGACCGATAAATGCTTGGTCGGGAACCACGCCACAAAGGCGTCGTAATACGCCTTCTCGTCATCGACGCCCAGGTTGTGCGGCTTGCGCCGGTACTCGGCGCCCACGGCCAGCTTGCGCGTGACCAGATACGCGGCCGAGAACTCCGGCATGAAGCGCCGGCTGTCGCGCAGGTCGCCGCCGAATCCCAGCAAACCCATTTGATTGGCCCGGGTGGATCGCAGCGTGGCGTTCAGCAGCAAGCTTTGCTCGAACAGGATCTTGGTGGCGGCGACGTAGTAGTCGTAGCCATGATCGTCCCTCGCGCCCAGCTGCGTCACATTGCTCACGCCCAGCGCGCCGAGGCCACCGACACCCTTGTTCTTCTTGTACATCGCGCCAACGGCGATCTGCGGCAGCCAGCGATCCTGCTCGTAGACGGCATCTCCCGCGACCTTCACCTTCACGCCGACGATATCCTGCCGGATGACCAGTTGATTGAGCGGCGCCAGGCTGCCCTTGAATTCCTGGTTGGCCAGCGAAATCTCAACCCGGTCCGCGATCCCCACCGCCACGCCGTAGCTGGTCAGCTTATAGTCCTGCGTTTTCAGATAGGTGTAGTGCGTGTTCGCGCCCCAGCTGTCGCGCGTACCGTAGCCGGAGATCAGCGCCCACGGCACGATGCCGCCGCCGCCCGCGCCTTCGACCTGGCTGACGCCACCGGTGGCAAGGAACTTGCCCATATCCGGCATCGCCTGCGCGGCGGCGCCGCCGCACGCAAAAGCGGCCAAAGCCGCCATCGCCGACACTGCCGCTGCGAGGCTATTTTTCAGAGGATGATTGTTCACTGCGAGGCTCCCGGCCGGATCATTTGGTCACGATGGCGCGCTGCATCGGCGCTAGCTTGGCTATGAGCTTGTTCGCCACGCTATTGGGTACGTTGTTGCGCTCCATGGCGATCTGCAAATCCTCGGTCAGCGCGTTGAACATCGCATTGGTGATTTTCAAATCCTGGTGCACGGTCGCCATGTCACGCTCGGTGCCGACGCCGTCCATCGTCTTGTCGCGGTATTTGCCGGTGTATTTGCAAGGGCCGCCGGAGAACTCGCAGAACTGCTCCTGCAGACGCACGTTGAGCTGCTCCATATCGAAGTCGGCGAAGCTCTCCTTGATGCGCGCATCGGCCAGCAGCAGCGGAATGAAGGTATCGACGATCTTTTTGATACCTTCCTTGCCGCCCAGGCCCTGATACACCTTGTCGTCGGTGTACGGCGTTTGCGCGAAGGCCAGCGAGGAGGCCAGCAGCAGGCCCAGACCGGTGCCGGCCATCTTCTTCCATTTACTCATTTGATATCCTTGTGCGAGGGCTTCATCCTCACACAATTTATCAGCTATTTGGGGAACAAAATCATCTGTGTGCAACGGAACAACGCTATCGTTTTACCAGTCGCCTGGCTGGTCACCACCGCGTCCCACACCTGGGTGGTGCGGCCCAGATGAACCGCCTTTGCGGTTGCGACCACCACGCCGTCGCGCGCGGTGCCGAGGTGGTTCGATTTCAGTTCGATCGTCGTGAAGTTTTGCGCGCCGTCCGGCAGATGCGCGTAACAGGCGTAGCCGCACGCGGTATCGGCCAAGGTGACCACGCTGCCGGCATGCAGGAAACCATTGGGCGCCAGATGCTTGGCCGCGACCTCGAACTGCGCCACCAACTCGCCTTCGCGCACCGCCGTGATGGCGATGCCGAGATGGGACGGCAGCGTCTCCTGACCGAACTGGTTGAAGTACTCGGGCGTGAATTTTTGAGCGTCCATTGCTAGCCTTTTGGTCTATATTCAGCTGGCAATGATAACAACTTTCGACACGTCAGGCCGATGCGCAAGATGGGAAATCGAGAGCGCACAGATCACAAAAACGCGCTCACATCAACATTAAAACGATCCGCTAAGCGCTTCGCCAACGATCGGCTTATCTCACGACGGCCAGCCAGAATATCGCTGATCAAAGTAGGGGAAGCGACATCACGCAAATCTTTCTGCTTCAACTCATGCTCCTCCAAGAGATACCGGAGCACTTCTTTTGGTTCAACGTCGGGCAGCATCACGTGCTCGTCCTCCCATCGCTGCATCAATGCCATTGCTAGCTCAAGCATTGAGAAGAGCGGGTGACTTTCGTCGTCCCCAACCTCGTCCGACAGCGCATCGGTCAGTGCATGCACACGCTCAAAATCAGCGAGACCACGAATCGGCCGTAACCAGGCAAGATTCTGTAACGCTGTCCAGGCCTTTGCTAGCTCAGGCATGGCATCGATTGATTGGTCGGAATCGTTCATTTTCCTCGATTTCCCTTCGTCCACTTATCGTATTCGATATGTGTCCCTATCAAACGGACGTACACTCTCTGAGCATCATAGAAGATCACTGTGACAATTCGATAGTCATTTCCGCCGATATCGAAGACCGTGTATTTTTTGGGGACATAGTCAGCACTGGCAAATGTCAGCTTTAACTCGCTAAAGTTTTTTGCGCCACAAGCCTTCATTGTTTTATACCAAGTCATTAATTTATCTCGCGCGTCCGGATGTTTATCCGCAAACGCGAGGAGCGCGCTTTTTGCAATCACATGCATAGCTTCTCTCTCTGCTGCCCAGCAGCGCCAACCAGGCACCCACGTATAATATACGCATTTTGCGAACTTCGCGATATGCGTACTTTGTCGAAACTTGAATTAGTCCTCGAGCGTGGCACGGTTCCAGCAACGGAGATTGAGGAACATCAATGGCTTAAGGACAGGGGTCGCCAGCTCAAGCGACCGATGGGTCGTGATGAAGCGAGGCCGCGGAGTGGGGGCGATGCCCGATACTCACGATGATACCAACTTACATCACGCGTACCCAAGCGCCTTTGTAGAGGATCGGACCGGTCGGACCATCCCGGTTCGGTGAACCGCCCTTCGGCTCCAGGCTCACCGCCAGCAGCGCGACGTCGTCGCCGATGGCCTGGCTGGTCAGCGCCAGCTTGACCTCGCCGCGATCGGCCAGAAGGCCCAGCGAGCGCGGATTACCCTGCTTCGGCACGGCCCACAGTTCCAGCGATTTATCCGCCGGCACCGGCGCGTTGCCCACCATGCGCACCGTCAGCGCCTTGCGGCCGGTGTCACCGGTCAGCACCAGCGCGGTCTGCGACTTCTCGTCGGTCAGCGTGGCGACGTAATCGAGCGACGGCGCGTCCAGGGTGCGCGTGGTGATGACCACCACCAGCAAGGCCGCCAGCGCGGTCGACACCACGCCGAGCGAGCGCCAGAACGTGACCGACTCGTTGCGCCAGAATTGCCAGGCCGAGTGCGCGCGCTTCAGATTCAGGCGCCGTTCGATGTTGGTCCACACCTGGCGGCGTGGCGCTTGCGCGGTCGAGAATTCGGCCAGCGGCGTCAGACGGTCGGCCCACTCCTGCGTGGTGCGGCGCAGCGCCGCGTCGTTGTGCATATAGCCTTCAAAGCGCCGGCGGGCGCCGCCCTTTAAAGTACCGAGCACGTATTCCGCCGCCAGCTTCTCGCGCAGCGGTCCGTTGTCGCGGATGTTCATGATTGCTCCCGCTTCGACAGGCAGGTCTTCAAGCGCTCCAGGCTACGGCGTATCCAGGTCTTGACGGTGCCGATCGGCAGCGCCATCTGCGCCGCCACCTCGCTATGCGACAGGTCGTGGAAAAACGCCAGCCCGATCACCTGGCGGTGCAGGCCTTCCAGCGCGGACATGCAGTAGGCCAGTGCCTTGGCGTCGCTGCTCATCTGAAGTGCCTCGATCGGCGTGGCGCCCGGATCGCGTAATGCATTGATAACCTCGCTGTCAAACTGTTCCCCATCGATTTCGGTGGTCACATCGCTGCGGCGCAAGAGATCGAAAGCCTTGTTGCGCACGATGGTGGTCATCCACGTCATCGGTGCGGCCAAATGGCTTTGATAATTGCCGGCGTTGTTCCAGATCGCCACGAAACTCTCTTGCAACACCTCTTCCGCAAGTTCGCGCTTGTTCAATATACGCAGCGCGAAGCCAAACAGTTTCGATGATGTGGCGTCGTAGAGGGAGCGAAAGGCGGCGTCATCGCGGTTTGCGGCGCCTTGCAGCCACGTGCGCAGCTGCTGGGGATCGAGTGAATGAGCGTCGGACACTGCGCGCCTTGAAAGTGATGAAGCATTGATGGAAAACAAATTGGGCGTGTGAAAAATACCATATTCTCGCGCGCGCGCGACAATAAATTATCGGGTCAACAATTGAATCCGAACCGCCCGCCTGGCCGTACAAGCTCCCAACTTAGAAGAATTCATCACTCGGAGACGCGATGGGGATCAAACGCAACATGGCGACGGCATTGGCGCTGGCCGCCGCCCAGGGCCCGGGCGGCATGGCTTTGGCGGCCGAGGATGCAGAAATGGCCGGCGCGGTGGCCATGAGCCGGGTGACGGTACTGGCGCACTACGACAACGCCGTCGGCACCTCCGACGCCGCCAGCCAGGGCACGGTGACCTCCAGCCTGATCGCCAGCCGCGCCGCGCTGCGCACCGGCGAACTGCTCGAATTCGTGCCCGGCATGATCGTCACGCAGCACAGCGGCGATGGCAAAGCCAACCAGTACTTCCTGCGCGGCTTCAATCTCGACCACGGCACCGACTTCGCCACCTATGTCGATGCGATGCCGGTCAACATGCGCAGCAACGCGCACGGCCAGGGCTATTCCGACCTCAATTTCCTGATCCCCGAGCTGGTGCAGCGCATCGACTATAAAAAGGGCAGCTACTTCGCCGACGAGGGCGACTTTTCGTCGGCCGGCGCGGCCCACATCCGGCTGTCGGACCGGCTGCCGGCAGGCCTCGCCAGCCTGACCCTTGGGCGCTACGGCTACCGCCGGGCGCTGCTGGCCGACTCGCTGCCAGCCGCAGGCGGCACTTTGCTGTACGGCATCGATCTGGGCCGCAACGACGGTCCGTGGCAAACGCCGGAGCAGGTGCGAAAATACAACGCCATGCTGCGCTACAGCCGGGGCGACGCGCAAAACGGCTACAGCGTCACCGCCATGGCCTACCGCAATCGCTGGAACGCCACCGACCAGGTGCCGCAACGTGCCGTGCGCGACGGCCTGATCGGCCGCTTCGGCACGCTCGACCCCAGCGATGGCGGCGACACCGCCCGCGCCAGCCTGTCGTGGGACATGCACCAGCGCGCCGACGGCCGCATCACCGAGGCCTCGGCCTATCTGGTGCGCTCCAGCCTGGACCTTTACAGCAACTTCACCTACCTGCTGGCCGATCCGGTTGACGGCGATCAGTTCCAGCAGAGCGAGCGCCGCACGATGGGCGGCTTCAACGTCAGCCAGACCTGGCTCGACAAGATCGCCGGCATCGACATGCGCAACAAGGTCGGCGTGCAGACGCGCTACGACCATGTCTCGCCGGTCGGCCTGTACGCCACCCGCGAGCGCGCGCGCCTGGGCACCGTGCGCGAAGACCGCGTCAAGGAAGCCAGCGCCGGGCTATATGTGGAAAACACCAGCTACTGGCTGCCGCGGTTGCGCACCATCGCCGGCCTGCGCTACGACGCCTACCGCTTCGACGTCAACGGCGCCAGCGTCAGCGGCAACAAGGCCTCGCCCAAGCTGTCGCTGATTGTCGGGCCTTGGGCCAGCACTGAATATTTCATCAATTACGGCGCCGGCTTCCACAGCAACGACGCCCGTGGCGTGCTTGCGCCCGGCGCGGCCGCCGCCACGCCGCTGGTGGGCACGCGCGGCGCCGAACTGGGCGTGCGCAGCGAACTGGTACGCGGCTTGCAAAGCTCGCTGTCCCTGTGGACGCTCGACATCGACTCCGAACTGGTCTTCGTTGGCGACAGCGGCGACACCGAGGCCAGCCGCCCCAGCCGCCGCAGCGGCATCGAGTGGAGCAATCACTACATCGCCGCGCCGTGGCTGTTGTTCGACCTCGACCTGTCCGCCTCGCGCGCGCGCTACCGCCGCGACGACCCGGCCGGCAACCGCGTGCCCGGTTCGCTCAACAAAGTGGCCTCGTTCGGCGTGACGGTCAAGGAGCTGGGGCGCTGGTTTGGCGGCATGGAGCTGCGCTACTTCGGCCCGCGCCCGCTCATCGAAGACAACAGCGTGCGCTCGGCGTCGACTGCGCTGGCCTACGGCCGCATCGGCTACCAGATTAACAGGCGCACCAAACTCACGCTCGACGGCTTCAACCTGTTCAACCGCCGCGCCAGCGACATCGACTATTACTACGCCTCGCGCCTGCCGGGCGAGCCGGCGGAGGGCGTCGACGACGTCCACTCGCATCCGGTCGAGCCGCGCACCTGGCGCGTGACGCTGTCGCACAACTTCTGACGTTTACCCGGAACGCGGTGCTTCTTAAATTATTTTAAAAAATCTTATCGAATTTGAATCTGGCGTCATGGCCCCCGCGTATACGACCGTGCAGTCCAATCAAATCAACCAGTTGGGGAGAAATCGAATGCAAACAATCTTTAAGCAGGCGTTGTGCGTGGCCGTTCTAGGCACGCTGGCCGGCGCCATCCCGCAGGCGGCCATGGCCTCCAGCCACCGCGAAGCACCGTTCGTCACGCAAAGTCCCAAGGTCGACGCCACCGACTTCTATATGTTCCGCAGCTACGAGAGCGGCCGATCCAACTTCGTCACGCTGATCGCCGACTACGTGCCGCTGCAGGACGCCTACGGCGGCCCGAACTACTTCGCCATGGACCCGAACGCGTTGTACGAGATCCACATCGATAACAACGGCGACGCCAAGGAAGACCTGACGTTCCAGTTCCGCTTCACCAATACCAACAAGGACACCAAACTGTCCGTCGGCGGCAAGGATGTCTCGATTCCGCTGGTGATCAACGGCGGCGCCATCGCCGGCGTCAACGCACCGGGCGCCAACGTGCGCGAGACCTACACCGTCAACGTCGTGCGCGGCGACCGCCGCACCGGCACCAAGGCGGCCGTGACCAACGTCGCCGGCGGCGCCGTCTTCGACAAGCCGCTCGATAACATCGGCAACAAGTCGATCCCCAACTACGCCGCCTATGCCGCCGCCCACGTCTACAGCGTGAATATCCCCGGCTGCAGCACGCCGGCGCGCCTGTTCGTCGGCCAGCGCAAAGATCCGTTCGTCGTCAACCTGGGCGAGACCTTCGATCTGGTCAACATCAAAGCGCCGGCCACCGAGTTCTCCGCCGGCGCAGAGAAGGGCGCCAAGGACGATCTGGCGGCCAAGAACGTCACCGCTATCGAGCTGGAAGTCGCTGCATCGTGCCTGACCGCGTCGACCGGCGGCGATCCCGTGATCGGTGGCTGGACCACGGCCAGCCTGCGCCAGGGACGCCTGTTGAACCCGACGCCGAATTCCAGCACGCCATCGAAAGAAGGCGGCGCCTGGACCCAGGTATCGCGCTTGGGCGCACCACTGGTCAATGAAGTTGTCATCGGCCTCAAAGACAAGGACACCTTCAACGCCAGCAAGCCAGGCGGCGATGGCCAGTTCGCCACCTACGTCACCAATCCAACCCTGCCCGCGCTGATCGAAATCCTGTACGGCAGCGCAGGCGCCAAGGCGCCGACCAACTTCCCGCGCAACGATCTGGTGGCGGCGTTCCTCACCGGCGTGAAGGGTTTGAACCAGCCGACCACCGTCACCGCCTCTGAAATGCTGCGCCTGAACACGTCGACGCCAGCCGTCGCCGCCGGCGCGCAGAAGCGTCTTGGCGTGATCGATGGCGACAACGCCGGCTTCCCGAACGGCCGCCGTCCGGGCGACGATGTGGTCGATATCGCGCTGCGCGTGGTGATGGGCAAACTGTGCACCTTGAACCTGGGCTGCGCACCGGCCGACGCACCGGCCGGCGGCCTGCACTTCACCGACGGCGCCTATCTGGACGACAGCTTCTTCAACGCCTCGTTCCCGTACTTGAAAACGCCGATCGCCGGTTCGCCGCAGATGTAAGGGAGACGACATGAGATCCCTTAAATATCTGGGCCTGGTCTGCGTGCTCGCACTGAGCGCCTGCGGTGGCGGCAGTGACCACATCGCCAGCACGCCTCCAGTGACAACGCCACCGGTGGTCACGCCGCCGGTGGTGACGCCGCCGGTGAGCATGTTGGACAGCTTCTTCGCCGCCGTAATGTCCCTCATCGGCGATGGCAGCGAGACCACCACCGAGCCGACGGCAACCGATACGGTAGCCGTCACCACGCCGGACGATACGGAACCGGCAACCGTGAAGTAAGCAAGCAGTGACAAGGGCGGACGCCGCATGGTCCGCCCTTTGCGCCGTTGAGAGGTTCCCATGAGAACAAGCATAATCACCGCCCTGGCATTGTCGGCCGCCGTTGCGCAGGCCGCGCCCTACGTTCCGTCCAGCGGCAAGCAAGTGATCGAAACACTGCCGCGCCGTGGCGATCCGGTGCAGCAGCAGTTGCGCAGCTTGCGTGCGGAGTTGAACGCCAGGCCGACCGACATCGCGCTGGCCACCAGCGTCGCGCGCCGCTACATCGCGCTGGGCCGCAGCGAAACCGATCCGCGCTATCTGGGCTACGCGCAAGCCGCGCTGGCGCCGTGGTGGACCCAGGCCGCGCCACCGCCGCCGGTGCGCCTGCTGCGCGCCACGCTGCTGCAAAGTACCCACCAATTCGGCCCCGCACTGGCGGACCTGAAGGGCGTGCTGGCGGCGCAGCCGGACAACGCGCAGGCCTGGTTGACGCAAGCGACCGTGCAAACGGTGCAGGGCGACTACACCGGCGCCACCGCCAGCTGCGCGCGCTTGTCGAACCTGTCGATCGAACTGGTGACCGTCACCTGCATCGCCAATGTCGGAACGGTTACGGGCCGCTCCGTCAAAAGCGAGCAGTTGCTGGACCTGACCCTGGAACGCAGCGCCAACGCGCCGGAGGAATTGAAGGAATGGGCGCTGACCTTACTGGCCGAGATGGCGCAGCGGCGCGGCGATGCCGCCGTTGCGGAGGCGCGCTACAAACGCGCGCTGGCCCTGGCGCCGAACGACAGCTATCTGCTGGGCGCCTACGCGGACTTCCTGCTCGATCAAAAGCGGCATGGCGAGGTGTTGACGCTGCTGCGCGATCAGTCGCGCATCGACGCGCTACTGCTGCGGCGCGCGCTGGCGTTGCAGCAGCAGGGCGGCGATGCCCGCGCGCTGGCGGCCGACGTCAGGGAGCTGGCAGCGCGGTTTGACGCGGCCGCGCTGCGCGGCGACACGGTGCACCAGCGCGAGCAGGCGCGCTTTGAACTGCTGCTGCGTCGCGACGCGACCACCGCGTTGGCGCTGGCGCGCAAAAACTGGGCGATACAGAAAGAGCCGGCTGATATGCGCATTTATCTGGATGCGGCGGTGATGGCGCGTGACGCCGCAGCGGCCAAGCCGGTGACCGACTGGATAACGCAGCACAAAATCGAAGACGTCGCCGCGCAGCGCCTGATGCGCCAACTCACCAACGGAACCACGTAGGGCGGATTAGCGCAGCGTAATCGGCCATGCATGCGCCTCGACGGCCCAACAATGGCCGATTACGGCGTTCCGCCTAATCCGCCCTACGTTTTAACTTAAACATGATGACACGCCTCCTCATACTTTTCACGCTGCTGCTCGGCGCCATGCTGCCGGCCCACGCGCACAAACCGAGTGACAGCTACCTTTCACTCACCACCCAGGGCGAAAACATCACCGGCCAGTGGGACATCGCGCTGCGCGACCTGGACTTCGCCATCGGCCTCGATCAGGACGGCGACGGCAAACTGACCTGGGACGAAATCCGCGCGCGCCACAGCGCCATGTCCGCCTACGCGCTGGAACGCCTGACGCTATCGACCGGAACCGGCGCATGCGCGATCACCGTCGTGGACCAGCTCATCGACGACCACACCGATGGCGCCTACAGCGTCATGCGCTTCGCCGTCACCTGCCCGAAGCCGGTCAAGCAACTCACCATCGACTACCGCCTCTTCGCCGATCTCGATCCGCAACACAAAGGCCTGCTGCGGCTAACGCACGACGGCGAAACCTCCACCGCCATCTTCGACCCGCAGCACGCACGCCAAGACCTGTCGCTGACAGCGCCGAACCGCTGGCAGCAATTCGCCACCTACATCAAGGAAGGCGTGTGGCACATCTGGATCGGCTATGACCACATCCTGTTCCTGCTGTCGCTGCTGCTGCCGGCGGTGCTGCTGGCCGCGCCGTCCGACAATCTGCGCGGCGCCTTCATCGACGTGCTCAAGGTGGTGACCGCGTTCACGCTGGCGCACTCAATCACGCTGACCCTGGCCAGCCTGTCGCTGATCTCGCTGCCGTCCCGTTTCGTCGAATCGGCCATCGCCGCCTCGGTGATACTGGCGGCGGTCAACAACCTCTACCCGCTGTTCCGGGGGCGGCGGCCGGTCGCGGCCTTCGTGTTCGGCCTGATCCACGGCTTCGGCTTCGCCAGTGTGCTGATCGATCTGGGCTTGCCGCAAACCGCGCTGCTGGCGAGCTTGTTCGGATTCAATCTCGGAGTGGAACTCGGGCAATTGTGCATCGTCGCACTTTTCCTCCCGCTGGCGTTTACGTTGCGAAATACGGTTTTCTATCGCCGCGTGCTCACCGGTGGTTCGGCACTGATCGCCTTGGTGGCATTGGTCTGGTTTGTCGAGCGCGCGTTCGATATCCAGGTATGAAGGATCACGCGCGATATTGACCCACCTCGCGTACGTTGTCTTTTTGTTCAGCTACGATCAACGCCACTTTCATCGATCGCGAGAACAAAAAAATGTGCGGAATATGGGGCATGATCAACAATGGCGCGCCGCAATGCGTCACTGCCGCCACGATCGCGGCGGCCTTTCGCTACCTCGACGGACGCGGCCCGGACGCGCGCGGCACCAGGCAAGTTGCTTGTCGCGGCCATACCGTTACCCTCGCCCACAGCCGGCTCGCGGTGATTGAACTGTCGGCGCTGGGCGCCCAGCCGATGGTCGATGCGGAGTCGGGCTGGTCCATCGTCTACAACGGCGAAATCTACAACTACCGCGAAATCCGGGCGACGCTGCAAGCCACCGGGCAAGTATTCAACGGCGGCAGCGACACCGAGGTCCTGCTGCGGGCGTGGGCGCTGTGGGGCCTGGAGGCGTTGCAGCGCCTCAACGGCATGTTCGCCTTTGCCGCATTGAATGAAACAACCGGCGAGCTCTGGCTGGTGCGCGACCGCTTCGGCGTCAAGCCGCTGCTGTGGGGCCGCTGTCCGAATGGCGACATCGCGTTCGGCTCGTCGGTCGCCGGCGTCGCCAGCGTGGTCGGCACCGACATCGACACCGACTATTGCGCGCGCGGCGTGCGCTACAAGGCCTACGAGACCGCGCAATCCGGCTCGCCCTACAAACACGTGCACGCTGTTGCCGCCGGGTGCTGGATCAGATTTCAGTTGTCGCCCGAGCGTGTCGGCATCGCGGAAGGCCGCTGGTATTCGCTGCGCGACGCGGTGGCGCGGCGGCGCGAGGTGATAACGCACGCCAGCGACGACGACCTGCTCGACGAGTGCCGCCAACTGTTCGACAGCGCCGTCCAGCTGCGCTTGCGCAGCGACGTGCCGGTGGCCGTGTCGCTGAGCGCCGGCCTCGATTCGGCATCGATCGCCTGCATGATGCTGCGTCACGGCGCACGCACGCACGCGTTCTCGTTCGGCTCGCCGTCCGAGCCGGCGTCCGAAGGCCCCGGCACGCAATCGCTGGCCAAGGCCACCGGCATTGACGTGACCTACGTGTGGCCGCGCTATAGCAACTGGGACTTGCACGAGGTGCTGGAGAAAACCATGGCGTTCCAGGAAGCGCCCTTTTCCGGCCTGAGCCCGATCGCGCAGAACGCCGTGTTCCGCAAGGTCGGCGATGCCGGCTTCAAGGTGCTGCTGGGCGGCCAGGGCAGCGATGAAATTTTCGCAGGTTACCGCAAGTTCATCGTTATCGCGCTGCGCGAGGCGCTGCACGGGCGCGAGCCGAAGGGCGCGCTGCGGCTGATGTATTCGCTGGGCCTGATGCTCGCGCACGAGGCCGGTCAGGCGCGCATGTACTGGCAAAACCTCAGCCGCTACAAGGGCGGCAAGAACAAGGCCGCCGCGTTCCGTCTGCTCGACTGGGAGGCCGGCGCGCACAACCTGTGGGGCGAGGCCGGCATAGCGCTGCCTGACCGGCAGATCGAGGACATCCAGCAATGGAGCCTGCCCACCTTGCTGCGTTACGAGGACCGCAACTCGATGGGTTACGGCATCGAGACGCGGCTGCCGTTCATGGATTACCGGCTCATCGAATTCGCGCTGGCGCTGCCGACGCGGATGAAGATCGCCAACGGCTACGGCAAATGGATGCTGCGCCGGGCGGCCAAGGGACTGGTGCCCGATGTGGTGCGGCTCAACCGCAAGAAGCGCGGCTTCGATGTCACGCAGAACTGGATCACGCAGGGCATAGGCGCGGCGCTGCGCGGCGCCATTTTCGACCACGCGACGGCGCTGCAGGGACCGCTCAAAAACGGCGGGCAGCTCGACGCGCTGCTGTCGGACGAATCGCTGTCGCAGGACCCCGACCTGCTCGACGAGGCGCTGCTGCTGGCCTGGCTGGTCGATCCCACGCGCGTGCCGCGTCGGCAGAGCGGCGCCTCAAAGCTGGCGGCCTAGCCGCGGAGCGGTGTCATGAAAAAAATCTGCCATTTTTCGTCGGTGCATCCGGGACTCGATATCCGCATCTATCGCAAGCAGTGCGTCTCGCTGGCCCAGGCCGGGTTCGACGTGCATCTGGTCATCGGCGCCACCGAGGCGCAGATCGCCGAGGCGGCAGGCGTCGGGGTCACCATTCATGCGCTCGCCGCGCTGGGCGGCGGCCGGTTGCGCCGCATGGTCACGCAAACGTGGCGCTGCTACCGCGCCGCCAAGGCGCTCGACGCCGATGTCTATCACTTCCACGATCCCGAGCTGATTCCGTATGGTTTGCTGCTGAGCTGGCAGGGCCGCAAAGTCATCTACGACCTGCATGAGGACCTGCGCGCGGACATCCACTCGAAGCAATGGATACCGGCGCCGCTGCGCCACGTCATCGGCTCGCTCGCGCGCGGGGTGGAGCACTTCGCGGCGCGGCGCTTCGCGGCCATGGTCGCGGCCACGCCCTACATCGGCGCGCTGTTCGACAACAGCGCGGCGCGGGTGGCGGTGATCCACAACTATCCGGCCATCAATGAGCTTTCACCCGCGAGCGCAACGGTGTTGACGGCGGCCCGGCGCGACAGCGTCTGCTACGTTGGCGCGGTCAACGAAATGCGTGGTATCCGGTACGTCGTCCAGGCGCTGGAGATGGTGCCGGTCAAGCTGCTGCTGGCCGGCGCGTTCGACCCGCCAGCGCTGCGCGCGGAGCTGAGGGCTTACCGGGGCTGGCATCAGGTTGAGGAATGCGGCTTCGTCGACCGGCAACAGGTGGGCGAGATCATGGCGCGCAGCCTGTGCGGCCTGGTGACGTTGATGCCGGAGCCGAACTTCGTCAACGCGCTGCCGATCAAGCTGTTCGAATACATGTCGGCCGGCGTGCCGGTGATCGCCTCGGATTTTCCGCTCTGGCGCGGCATCGTCGAAGACGCCGAGTGCGGCATCTGCGTCGATCCCGAGAATCCGAACGCGATCGCCAAGGCGATCAACTTCTTGCTGATGCATCCGGACGTGGCCGACGAGATGGGCCGCAACGGCCGGCGCGCGGCGGAGAGCAAATACCGGTGGGACAGGGAGGGCGCCAAACTGGTGGCGTTATACGGCGAGATTCTGGCGGAAGCGCCCGCTGTGGGCGAAATCAAATCTAAAAGGCAACGGATATGACCGTCGAACTGCCAGAACAAGCGCGAATTGATGACCGCATTCTGCTAATACGGGATCACAGAGTCATGATCGACGCCGACTTGGCGGAGCTCTACGGCGTGCTAACCAAAGCGCTTAATCAAGCGGTGAAGAGAAACGCACAGCGCTTCCCGGCTGATTTTATGTTCCAGCTAACCATTGCAGAGAAGCTGAAGGTGGTCACAGATTGTGACCACCTCGCCAAATTGAAGTTCTCGAAGGCGCTACCATTCGCGTTTACGGAACACGGTGCTATTCAGGCAGCCAACGTTTTGAACTCCGAACAAGCAATCAATATGGGCGTATATGTGGTTCGCGCATTCGTACGCCTGCGGGAGACTGTGGTTTCCAACAAGGAACTGGCATTGCGGTTGGACGAGTTGGAAAGCAAAACGGAACTCATATCATTGAAACACGACACCTTGGAGAACAAAACCTGCATACAGCTCAAAGAAATCGTCGATGTCATCCGAAAGTTAATGGCACCACCCATCCCAGCAGTGAAGCGATCAATCGGTTTTGTCACGCCGGATGAGCCGAGGAAATCTTAGAAGGCAGAATCCGCTTTGCACACGTAGGGCGGATTAGGCGGAACGCCGTAATCGGCCATGCATGCGCCACTAGCGGCCCATGCATGGCCGATTACGCTTCGCTAATCCGCCCTACGTATTTATGTGGCGACGTGGCGGCGTGGCCGACGCGGTCGCGCCGCCAACAATCCTTAGGCCGACGCCAGCACGTTATGCGCCTGCTCGTCCGCGTGGTACGAGCTGCGCACCATGGCGCCGACAGCGGCGTGCTTGAAGCCCATCTTGTAAGCTTCTTCCTCGAACATCTTGAACACGTCCGGGTGCACGTAGCGGCGCACCGGCAGATGGCTGTTCGATGGCGCCAGATACTGGCCGATGGTCAGCATGTCGATGTTGTGCTCGCGCATGTCGCGCATCACTTGCAGGATTTCGTCGTCGGTCTCGCCCAGGCCGACCATGATGCCCGACTTGGTTTTGACTTCCGGATACAGCTCCTTGAATTCCTTGAGCAGCTGCAGCGAGTGCATGTAATCCGAACCCGGACGCGCTTCCTTGTACAAGCGCGGCACCGTTTCGAGGTTGTGGTTCATCACGTCCGGCAGGCCGTCCTTGAAGATGTCCAGCGCCTTTTGCAGGCGGCCGCGGAAGTCCGGCACCAGCACTTCGATCTGGGTCTTCGGCGACAGCGCGCGGGTGTTCTGGATGCACTCGACGAAGTGGCCGGCGCCGCCATCGCGCAAATCATCGCGATCGACCGAGGTGATGACCACGTAGCTCAGGCGCAATTCGGCGATGGTGCGCGACAGGTTGCCCGGCTCTTCCTTATCCAGCGGATCGGGACGGCCGTGGCCGACGTCGCAGAACGGGCAGCGGCGGGTGCACTTGTCGCCCATGATCATGAAGGTGGCCGTGCCCTTGCCGAAGCATTCGCCGATGTTCGGGCAGCTCGCTTCTTCGCACACGGTGACCAGCTTGTTCTCGCGCAGGATGTCCTTGATCTCGTAAAAACGGGTCGAGGCGGACGCGGCCTTGACGCGGATCCACTCCGGCTTCTTCAGACGCTCAACTTGCTCGATCGGCACAATCTTGATCGGGATGCGCGCGGTCTTGCTGGCGCCTTTTTGCTTTTCGCTCGGGTTGTAAGCGGGGGCAATGCTGGAGGTGGTCTCAGTGGTCATTTGGCTGCGTGCCCTCGCGGGCATAGTTTGGTTGTTCGTGTGTTGCGCGTGTTGCGTGCATTGCTTACATTGCGTGCGTTGCTGGTTCTACAAGGGCCAGGACGCGTATCAGTTCGTCGGCCAGCTGCTGTTGCACGTCCGACAATTGCGCCTGGGCGCCAACGGACCGCATATCGACTGTTTCCAGTCCGGCATAGCCGCAAGGATTAATCCAGGAAAACGGGGCCAAATCCATCGCCACATTCAGCGACAGCCCATGGTAGGTGCAACCGTTGCCGCGTACTTTCAAGCCGAGCGCGGCGATTTTGGCGCCTTGCTTCGGTCCGCCGGCCATATAAATACCCGGCGCGCCTTCAACGCGCTCACCGACGAGATTATACGCCCCTAATACATTGATGATCGCCTGCTCGATTTTATGGACGAATTGCCGGGCGTACAGCTTGCCGCCGGGTTTGTTGCGGCGCAGGTCGATCAGCAGGTAAATCACCACTTGGCCGGGACCGTGGTAGGTCACTTCGCCGCCGCGGTCGGTCTGCACCACCGGAATGGCGGCGGCCCCGGCCAGCAGGTGGCCACGATCGGCGCCCAGGCCCAAAGTGAACACGGGCGGATGCTCGACGATCCACAGTTCGTCACGGGTGTCCGGCGTGCGCGCGTCGGTGAAGACGCGCATCGCGGCGAAGGTGCTGTCGTAGTCGGCGAGACCGAGGTGGCGGATCAGCGCCGGCTCGGTGTGGGTAGGAGACGTCATGCCGCCATTATAAATCACGCTGCCCAACGGGGCTGAAGGCCTACCCCGGCTGATGGCGCGCCAGCCACTGCTGGATCGACGGCCGCTGCCATTGGGCGGCGGCGTAGTCCTTTAATTTCTGCGGCACGTCGTCGCCGTTGAAGATCAAGCGGTTCAGCATCATGGTCAAATCGACATCGACGATCGACCACTCACCGAACAGATTCGGCCCCTGCACCAGCTGATCGGCGACGTGGATCAGCTTGTCGGCGGCGGCGCGGCCGGCTTCCGTCAGCGGCGCGCTGGCCTTGCCGAAAAACACAGTTTCCGTGTCCCGCTCGACCCGCACCGGCACCAGATCGCTGCGCAACCACGCCTGAACCTGCCGCGCCCGGGCGCGCTGGCGCCGGTCCTTTGGATACAACGCCAGATATTCGGGCGCCGGGAAACTCTCCTCCAGGTATTCCGTGATCGCGCTCGACTCGGTCAACACGAAATCGCCCTCCACCAGCGCCGGCACCCGGGCCGTGAAAGCGCGGTCGGCGTAATCGCCGCGTTTGTGGTGGCCGGCCGCCAAATCCACGGTCTTCAACGTAAACGGCACGCCTTTCTCGGTCAGCGCCACAAAGGCGGACAGGGCATAAGGGCTGGTGAACAGGCTATCGGCGTACAGGATAAACGACATGGCGACTCCGGCTTGGGTAGATTTATTCACATGTTAGACCTTGCCGTAGCGCCTGTATAACGCTATATTTTCGTAATTCTTGCTAATTTTATTCACATAGTTATCCACAGCATGCCGACCTGATGAGCGCCAGCCGCCGCCTGCCCAATTTTTCCGCTTTGCGCGCCTTCGAGGCGGCGGCCCGGCACGAGAACTTCTCTCGCGCGGCGGAAGAGTTGCATCTGACGCATGGTGCGATCAGCCATCAGGTCCGGGCGCTGGAAGAGGAATTGGGCCGGCCACTGTTCGTGCGTCATGGCCGACAAGTGAAAATAACCAGCGACGCGCTGAAGTTTGCCCAGTTTTTAGGCAAATCCTTTGCCGATATCGCCGTCGCGGCCGATGCGATGCGGGCGGCCAGCGTCAACCAGAGGCTGACCGTGACGTCGATTCCGTCGTTCGCGGCGCGCTGGCTGGCGCCCCGGCTGGGCCGGTTCATCGACTTGCATCCTGATATAGAGGTGGTGTTGCAGTCGAGCGGCCAGCTGCAGGATCTGGCGCGCGACGGCATCGATGTCGGCATTCGTTTCGGTCGCGGTAACTATCCGGGCATGGTGGTGGAGCGCCTGATGGGCGACGTCTACTATCCCGTAGTGAGTCCCCACTATCGGGATGGCCTGCTGCCCTCAACGCCGCAGCAGCTGCCGCAACAGACACTGCTGCGCTCGGTCGAGCCGTGGTCGCCATGGCTGCGCGCGGCTGGCGTCGATATGGCGGAGCCGTCCGGCGGCGTGATGTTCGAGGATTTGTCGATGCTGATACGCTCGGCTGCTGACGGCAACGGCGTCGCGCTGGTGCGCCACGTGGTGGCGATGCAGGAGATCGCCTCCGGGCAACTGGTGCGGCTGTTCGATATCGCCACTCCTTGCCCGGATGAGTATTATTTTGTCGCGCCGACCGGTTCGGCCGGCCGGCCGCAGGTGGTGGCGTTTCGCAACTGGTTGCTGGAAGAGATAGCCGTCTTCCAGCGCCAGCAACTTACATGACGATTTTGACCATCGGATGGGCCGACAGTTCGGAATACAGTGCGTCAAGCTGTTCACGGCTCACGGCGCGTATGGTCACGGTCAAGCCGGTATAGTTGCCCTTGGCCGACGGCCGCACCTCCATTTTGCCTTCGTGGAAATCCGGGTCGTGCTTTTGCACAACCAGCACGATGGTCGGGGCGAAATCGATATGAGTCGGGCCCATCACCTTGATCGGGAAGTCGCTCGGGTATTCGATGAGGGACTCTGACGGCGGGATCGCTTGCATATTCATTCCAATCAAAAATAAAAACCGGCGGCATCAACGCGATGCCGCCGGCCCCTATTGTAGCGAATTCACCGAAAACGCCGCGTGGCTTACGATTTGCCGGTCTTCCTTCAGCAATGACGTGCGCATCATTGGATAACGATGCGTTCCTGCTCGACCGGGATGCCAATGACAAAGTCCACATGGATCCCGCGTTTTGACGCGTCGCCATTCACGCTGCTGAGGATTTCAGTGGTGATCAGCAAGTATTCGCTGCCGCCGTTGCGCAGTTCGCGCACATACGGCATGAAATACATTTCCTGGCGCAAGCCCAGGCTGCCGCTCGGGTTGTCGATCCGGGTTTCGGTGCCGGAGAACGGCGTGATGAATTCCTCGTCGTCGCTGCCGGCGTCGCGCCAGTAATCGACGCCCTCGTCGCCGCCGAACACCAGGTCCAGATCGGACTCGTCCAGGCCGACGTCGTCCAGCTGCGCGCGCCACAAGGTGTAGCTGCGATCACCCAGGCCGGCGTTGGCCAGGCCCATGTAGGCCTCCTGGTCTTCCACGGTCTCGGGAATCACGCGTGCCAGTTGAGTGCAATACATCACCTCGCTCACCTTGCCGTCGGCGTTCTGGTACACCTGTAAAAACTTTTCCTTCTCGTTCACGTCGCCCGTGTCCAGGTAGTAGCGGTACAGGCCGCCCGTCTGCTTGAGACGGATCTGCGACACGGCGACGATGCGGTTGTGGTCGGCGCCCGGCACGGCGATCAGCGAACCATTGGCAAGCGCGCCCAGCAGCGGCGACTGTTGCAGCCGCACCAGACTGCCGATGCGCGCGCCCAGCGGCAAGTCCTGGTCGGTGCGGCGCGCGTCGGCGCCGCTCAGTTTGGCCACGCCGTTGCGCAGGTAGTTATAAGCGTCCGTCCAGCTCATCTCAATTCCTCTCGAATGAATAATGGGGCTGTCTGGCCGCGCGCAGCCGTCGCACCTTGCCCACCGCAAACACGGCCGCCCAAGCGATCGCGCTCAGCAGGCCCAGCCAGGCGAACCAGCGTAGTACGCCCGCGCCGAACGATGGTTGAGGCGGCGCAGGCGTGCGCGCATTGACGGCCGGCCCATCGCCCAGACCTGGCCTGCCGGTGATCTTCCCGGGTCAGATCTTCCGGGGTCACAGATCTTCCGGGGTCAGGTCCACCATTTCTACAGGAGCTCAGCACTACCGGGGCGTACAGACCAGGTCGTGTAGAAATGGTGGACCTGACCCCGGATCGGTGGGGAAAAAAAAGCCAGCCCGAAGGCTGGCGAAGACTATTCTCTCTCGGGAATACTAGAAAATAGCAGGGCAAATGGATGCGGTCCCGACGGCCTTGCGCGGCGGACGTTGCCGTCCTTGTTCTCGCGCTGCCACCGTTTTGCAATGTTGCTACTGTATGCAAAGCGGTGGACCACTTCCAGCCGATTGTGACGAACTGCATTTTTTGCTGCCTGAACTGCTATTTCCCGGTATGAACCGTCGCTTACTGCATGTTGTGCGTCGGTCGGTTGCCGTTGTTGCGCCCCTGGTTTTGCCCCTCGTTACGTTGCGCCGGTTCCCGCCGGGGCTGCGCTTGCGGCTGGGGCGGCTGCGGCTGGCTAACCTGTGGCGGCGGCGACGGGCGCGGCGGCGGCTGGAACTGCTGCGGCTGCGGCGGGCGCTGCGGTTGCACCTGGACCTGGTGCGGCTGCGGTTGTTGCGGTTGTTGCGGTTGTTGCGGCTGGAAGGCCGGACGCTGCTGTTCACGCTGCTCACGCGCTTCCCGCATCTCGTCGCGCTGACGCGATGGCCGGCGGCCGTTGTCGTCGTCGCGGTTGAAGCGGTCGCGGTTCGGATTGACGTGCAACACCGGCGCCGGCATCGCGCCCGGCTGCTGCACCCCGTTCGGCGTGCGCGGACGGTAACCCGGCCGCAGCTCGAGCGCCACATCATTCGGATTGATCGTCTGCGCCGGCGCGTTCGGCGTGCCGAACTGGCCGGGCGCGAGCGTGGTCGTGGTCTGCGGACGTCCCGCTCCCTGGCCGATTTGCACTTGCGGCTGCGACGGCGCGGTGATCACCCGCCCCGGCTGCTGGCCATTGTTGCGCTGGAAGCGGTCATCGCGGTCGTTGCGGTCGTTGCGGCCGAACCGGTCCGGCCGGCCGTCGCCATCGCGGTCCGGCCAGGCCCGCCGGTTGGGATCGCCCACGCGCGTGCCGAGGCCCGGCGGCGGCGGCGTCACCGTGACCGCGTTCTTGACCAGGCTGGCTGGCGGAATCACCACGCCGCCACGATTGACCGGCACCGTGTGGCGGCCCTCGAATTGATCGCGCGGCAACATCGTGACGCCGTCGCGGCGGTCCGGCCGGTCAGACCGCGGCCGGTACGGCTTGCCGTTGTGCTGCCATGTCATGCGGTTTTCGTAGTTGTTCGAGACCCGGTAGTTCGGCACGTAGCGCTCGCGCGGCGACAGCGGGAACCAGCCCAGGCCGGGACCGCGTTGATGCGCGAAGCCGTCGCCGCCGACCCAGCCGACCAGCGCCGGCGCCCACACCGGACGCCCGGCCGGCCGCCCCGGCGCCCAGAACCAGCGGCGGTTGACCGTCACCCAGCGGCCGTAGTGCGACGGCGCGTAACCCCACGGCGCGTTGTCGACCCAGGTCCAGCCCCACGGCGCCAGCCAGGTCCAGCGGCCGTCGCGGTAGGGCGCCCAGTCGACCGCGACATTGCGCGGCGCCCACAGCGGACCGTATTCGGCGCTCTCGGTCCAACTGCCGTTGCGGTCCAGCTCCTCGTAGCCGGTGATGCCGGTGGACACATAACGGGACGTCACCACCGCCTCCGACTGCCGGTCGCGCTCGTCGGCCCAGACGTCGAAGCCGTCGCGCCGGGCCACGCCGGTGCGCACGTCTTCGCCGCTGACGTCGACCTGGCGGCCGTTGCTCACCACCACCGACGAGCCGGCGCCCTCGACCCGGGCGCTGCCACCCAGCACGCTGACCTGGCTGGTGTCGGCCACGCGCTCGACATCGACCCGCAGCAAGCCCGGCTCGAGCATCGTGACGCGCGCCTGCGGCGTGGCCAGCTCGAAGTCGCGCAGCAACTCCGGACTGCGCACGCGGATGCTGACGCTGCCGTAATTGAGGCGCAGCCGCAGCAAATCCTCGTCCATGCCGATGATTTCCAGGTCGGAATCGCCGTCCAGCCGCACCGCCGTCGAGCCGAACCGGAATTCGGTGCGCGCGCCGCTGGCGGTATTGATATGGTTGGCGCCCGTGACGGGCCAGTTCAGCGAGGCGGCGACCGGTTCGCTGTCGCCTTCGGGGTCGTTGCCCACCAGCGTCACCTGGCCCTGAACGGCCGAAATCCGCCCCACCACGGCGGGGGGATCGGCCAATGCAAGCGAACTGAAGCCAGCCAGCACGGCCAGCACGACGGATGGGATGATCTTGCGGCTCATGGCAGCTCCTGTATTTACTCCACCTATAACGCCGCAGGCCGCGATTCGACTACCGGGGTTACAAATCATTGCAAGTAAATGATACCTCAGGTCGCCGCGCCGCCCCGCTTAACGAAGAACAACGCCGCCCCCACGCCCATCAGCAGGCCGCCAAACACCCGGTTTTGCTTCTTGACGGCGCTGGCGTCGCGGAAAAAACGCTGCATCGACGACGCCAGGTAGGCGTAGCTGTGCATCACCACCAGATCGATGGTGCACATGGTTGCCGCCAGGATCAGCAATTGCGGCAGCAGCGGCGCGTGCTGATTGATAAACTGCGGCAGCACCGCCACCATGAAGATAATGCCCTTGGGATTGGTGGCGTTGGTCAGGAAACCAGTCAAAAACCGCCTGCGCATCGACGGCACCACCACTTCCGCCCGGGTTTTCTGCTCGCCGATGGACACCTTGGCGCGCCACTGGCTCAAGCCCAGGTAGATCAGGTACAGCGCGCCGACCGTCTTGACGACATTGAAGGCCAGCTCGGACGCCAGCAGCAGCGAGCCGACCCCGGCGCCGGCGATGAAAAACACCAGCAGCAGGCCGGTTTGCAGGCCGAAAATCGTGCTGCTGGCGCGGCGCACGCCGTACGACAAGCCGTGCGACATCGACAACACCGCGCCCGAGCCGGGCGACACGGCGATAATGCAGGCGGCGATAAAAAATCCCATCCAGGTGGCAAAACTCATACGTGATCCATTGTGTAGGTCGCAGCGGCGCTGCGAGGCAACACACATTGTAGCTGCGAAGCCATATCGTCGCGGCCTGCCCATGGGTTAATATTGCTCCTTTAATATTGCAGGCTACCAAGGACATCCCATGCCCCCTAGCACCACCCCTACCCCGCAAGGGAGCCGCTGAGATGGCCGGCTCCAGTCTATTCGCGCTGATCGACGACATCGCCACCATCCTCGACGACGTCGCCCTGATGAGCAAGGTGGCGGCCAAGAAAACCGCCGGCGTGCTGGGCGACGACCTGGCGCTGAACGCGCAGCAAGTGGCCGGCGTGCGCGCCGACCGCGAATTGCCGGTGGTGTGGGCGGTGGCGGTCGGTTCTCTCAAGAACAAGGCGATCCTGGTGCCGGCCGCGCTGGCGATCAGCGCTTTCCTGCCCGGCGCCATCACACCGCTGCTGATGGTCGGCGGCCTGTACCTGTGCTTCGAGGGCTTCGAGAAGATCGCCCACGGCATCCTGCACAAGGACGAGGACGCCAAGCACAAGCAGCAACTGGCCGCCGCGCTCAACGATCCCAACGCCGACATGATGGCCATCGAAAAGGACAAGATCAAGGGCGCGGTGCGCACCGACTTCATCCTCTCGGCCGAGATCATCGTCATCGCGCTGGGCACGGTGGCGGCCGAGCCCTTCGTCAAGCAGGCTCTGGTGGTGGTCGGCATCGCGGTGGTGATGACGCTTGGCGTGTACGGCATCGTCGCCGCCATCGTCAAGATGGACGACGCCGGCCTGTACCTGAGCCAGCGCGCCAACGGCGCCGTCCGCGCGCTCGGCAACGTGCTGCTGGCGGCCGCGCCACGGCTGATGAAGCTGCTGTCGGTGGTCGGCACGGCCGCCATGTTCATGGTCGGCGGCGGCATCCTGGTGCATGGCACGCCGGGCACGCACGACATCGTCCACCACGCCACCGAGGTGGCGGCGGCGGTGCCGGCCCTCGGACCGGTACTGGGCTTCATCACGCCCAGCGTGATCGACGCGGTGGCAGGCGTGCTGGCCGGCGCGCTGGCGCTGGTGGTGGTCACCATCGGCGGCAAACTCTTGCGAACGATCAAGAAGCCGGCCTGATTCTTCTGGTTTGATGGGACAGCGCGCGCCATCCCGGCGCCGCCTTTCCCATATAACAAGGAGTACCCATGGCCCATCCCCCATCCGGTCCCACCCCCGCCTTCGTCGCCGCCTCCTGGATCGCGCTGTTGGCCGGTGCGTCCGCCTTCATGATCGGCCTGTGGAACGCCGCCATGCAGCTCAACGAAAAAGGTTATTACTTCACCATTCTGATGTACGGCCTGTTCGCCGCCGTCTCGCTGCAAAAGTCGGTGCGCGACCGCTCGGAGGGCATCCATGTCAGCGGCTTGTATTTTGGCCTGTGCTGGCTGTCGCTGATGTTGACGCTGCTGCTGCTGAGCGTCGGCCTGATCAATGCTTCCCTGACCTTGAGTGAGAAAGGCTTCTACGGCATGGCATTCTTACTGAGCCTGTTCGGCGCGGTGGCGGTGCAAAAGAATGTGCGCGACATCGGCGCCATCAAACAACAGGTTGCGGCGCCGTTCGACGTGAAATAGAAGGCGACAGGGCTCAACGCCAGAGACGGGCCCTGCGGCGGCAATCTGGCATACGCACCTGCCCGCGTCCCGCGGTCATCCTTGACGGCTTGCGGCATCCAGAAGGTGGTGAGCAAAGCGTTCGCCAATCAGCCGGTGGGCGTCGGCATCCGGATGCAGCGCGTCCGGCAACGGATGCCGCGTGGCGTCGTCCGGACCGTACAAGCTGGTGCCATCAATGTAATGCAGATGGCGGTCTGCTTGCTGGCGCTGCGCGACAATCGCACCCGTTTGATCCCGGATCACCTGCAAATTCAGTTTTCCCTGCGCGACTTCCTCGGCGCGCCCGGCCGCCCGGAACAGCAGACGGCCCTCGCGCAGCGCTTCCGTGTCGAACATGGTCGGTCCCGGAATGGTTTCGTGGATGGCACAGTAAATCGGTGATATCAGCAGGATCGGCACAGTGGGGTGGGCCTGCCGGATGGTATCGAGAAAGCCATGCAGGGCTGGACCGAACGCCCGCAGGCGCATGAGATCGCGATTGACCAGATTGATGCCCATTTTGATGCTGATGAGGTCGGCTGGCAGGGTGCCGATTGCGCGGGCGACGAAAGGGTCGAGCAAGGCGCTGCCGCCATAGCCCAGATTGAGCAGCTCGAGCCCGGCGCCGGCCGCCGCGATGGCGGGCCAGATACCGGTGGGGTGGGTGGCGTTCGATCCCTGGCTGATCGAACTGCCATGGTGCACCCAACGCCGCTGGCCGAGCGAAGCAACCGGAAAGACCGCGGCGTTTGAACGCAATTGAAGCAAAACCGTTGTTTCGTTGTGGGGGAGCCAGATCTCGACGCGTTTGGACCCGGCGTCCAAGCCCAAAAAAGCAATGGACTGGGGCGCTCCCGCCAGCATTTCAACGTTGCCGGTTGCCATGTTAATGCGCAGCTCGTTACCTGCCGGCGCGACCGCCTGACGTAGTCTGCGGCCGTCCACCAGCAGCTCGTAGCAACCGTCCGGGCGCGCCGGCATCCCCACGTAGTGGCGCTTGGTTGGCAGGGTGACCAGTTCGATGTCGGTTGCCGTCGTATCAAATATGATGCGCACGCCTGCTGGCTGCGCTTCGGCCATGGCCAGTTGCGGATCATCACATTGACTTAACGCCCAGGCGGGCAGCCGGTGCGGCAGCAGGCCGGCGTCGGTAGTCTCGACTTCCACGGCACCATGAATGAAATCGGCACTGATTGGAGTGGCAAAGGGCAGCGGGGAGGCAGTCATAAGGCGGGATGTCTGGATCGAATTGTTGATTTTGCCAGTAAATGGCCGCGTCCGCCGCGCAGCAAGCGGACAGCGGCAATCCGGGGAATTTTGATCTACATCAATAAAATTTGCGCATCGACTCCGTACACTGGATGCATCTATTGTGATAGAGCAACAATTCATCCGGAGTCAAGTCATGCGCAACAACCAACCCGTTACCAATCGTGAAGTGGACGTCCTGGACGACCAGGCCATCGTGTCCAAAACCGACCTAAAGGGCAACATTAACTATGTAAACCCTTACTTCACGCAGATCAGCGGCTACACCGAGGCCGAGCTGCTGGGCGCGCCGCAAAACATCCTGCGCCATCCGGACATGCCGGCCGAGGCCTTTGCCGACCTGTGGGCTTCGGTGCAGTCGGGCACGCCATGGACCGGCCTGGTCAAGAACCGCTGCAAGAACGGCGACCACTACTGGGTGCGCGCCAACATCACCCCGATCCGCGAAAACGGCAAGACCACCGGCTATATGTCGGTGCGCGTCAAGGCCGCGCGCGAGCAGATCGCCAAGGCCGAACAGGCTTACCGCGACATGCTGGTCAAGCAAAGCCACGGCATCCGCATCAAGAACGGCCAGGTGATACTGCCCGGCGTCGGCAACCTGTTCGCGCGCCTGAGCCACGTCTCGCTGGCGATGCGCGTGTGGCTGGCCACCAGCGTGGTCAACGTGCTGCAGGTGATCGTCTGCGCGGCCGCGCTGATGAGCGGTGGGGGCGGCCACAGCTATGCCATCTTCGGCGCCACTTTCATCGGCCTGCTGATCAACGTGTTCCTGTGGCACACCCTGCGCGCATCGGTGCTGCAACCGCTCGAGCGCGCGCTGCACGGCGCCCGTGCGATTGCCGCCGGCGACCTGTCGGGCAGCTTCGACACCGACGCCACCGACGAGGTCGGCCAGCTGCTGCGCGCGTTGCAGCAAATGAACAGCAACCTGATCGCCACCATCCGCGACGTCCGCGTCAATGTCGAGACGATGGCCGTGGCCACACGCCAGATCGCCGCCGGCAACGCCGACCTGTCCGGCCGCACCGAGGCGCAGGCCGCCAGCCTGGAAGAGACGGCGTCGAGCGTCGAGCAATTCTCGTCGACCGTCAAGCAAAACGCCGACAACTCGGCGCAGGCCAACGCGCTGGCGCAAAGCGCCTCGACCGTGGCGGTGCAGGGCGGCGCCATCGTCGCCGACGTCATTGCCACCATGGACGAGATCAACACGTCCTCGCGCAAGATCGTCGACATCATCGGCCTGATCGAAGGCATCGCCTTCCAGACCAACATCCTGGCGCTCAACGCCGCCGTCGAAGCGGCCCGTGCCGGCGAGCAGGGACGCGGCTTCGCGGTCGTCGCCGGCGAGGTGCGCAACCTGGCCCAGCGCAGCGCCACCGCCGCCAAGGACATCAAGAACCTGATCGACGTCTCGGTCGGCAAGGTCAGCGCCGGTATGCTGCAGGTCGACCGCGCCGGCGCCACCATGAAGGAAGTGGTGGCCTCGGTGCGCCAGGTGACGGCCATCATGGAGGAGATCTCGGTCGCCTCGCGCGAGCAGAGCATCGGCGTCGACCAGGTCAACTCGGCCATCGCCCACATGGACCAGGTCACGCAACAGAACGCCGCGCTGGTCGAGGAGGCGGCCGCCGCCACCGCCAGCCTGGCGCTCGAGGCGGGCGGCCTGACGCAGGCGGTCAGCCTGTTCAAGTTCGGCCGCGCCATGCCGGCCCGGCCTGCCGCGCGTTCGGCCCCGCCGGCCCGCAAGTCGACAGCGGCCCCGCGCCTGGCGGCCTGAGGACGGACCGGACCATGCAAACCACCTCCCACGCCGGCATCGGCGCCGCCTTTCCCGCCGTCGAATTCGACGCCGCCATCATTGGAAAACTGAGCCAGTCGGGTCCGCGCTACACCTCGTACCCGACCGCCGACCGCTTCACCCCCGAGTTCGGCTACGGCCAGTTCCTTGAGGCGGTCGCAGGCCTGCGCCTGCGCCGCAGCCAGCGGCCGTTGTCGCTGTACATCCATATTCCGTTCTGCGACACCGTTTGCTACTACTGCGGCTGCAACAAGATCGTCACCAAGGACCACGGCAAGGCCGCCACCTACCTCGGCTACCTGAAGCAGGAGCTCGACATGCAGGGTCGGCTGTTCGCCGGCATCGGCCAGCTCGAGCAATTGCACTTCGGCGGCGGCACGCCGACCTACCTGAGCGACCGCCAGATGGGCGACCTGATGGCGCACCTGCGCGCCAACTTCGATTTCGCGCCCGACGCGCTGGGCGAGTACTCGATCGAGATCGATCCGCGCACCGTCAGCGTGGAGCGCGTGCACAGCCTGCGCGCGCAGGGCTTCAACCGCATCAGCCTGGGCGTGCAGGATTTCGACGCCGACGTGCAAAAAGCCGTCAACCGCATCCAGCCCGAGGCCGAGACGCGCGCCGGCATCGACGGCGCGCGCGAGGCCGGCTTCCGCTCCGTCAGCATCGACCTGATCTACGGCCTGCCAAAGCAGTCCATCGCCAGCATGGAGCAAACGCTGGCCAAGGTCATAGCGGCCAGCCCGGACCGCATCGCGCTGTACAACTACGCGCACTTGCCGCATCTGTTCAAACCGCAGCGCCGCATCCTCGACGCCGACCTGCCCAGCGCCGCCGTCAAGCTCGAGCTGCTGGCCTTGTGCATCGCCCGCCTGTGCGCGGCCGGCTACGTCTACATCGGCATGGACCACTTCGCCAAACCGGACGACGAACTGGCCGTGGCCCAGCGCCAGGGCCGGTTGCAGCGCAACTTCCAGGGTTATTCGACGCGCGCCGAGACCGATCTGATCGCCTGCGGCGTGTCGGCCATCAGCGCCGTCGGCGCCACCTATAGCCAGAACGAGAAGACGCTCGACGCCTACTACCAAAAGCTCGACAGCGGCGTGCTGCCGGTCACGCGCGGCATCAAGCTCGACACCGACGACCTGTTGCGCCGCATCGTCATCCAAAAGCTGATGTGCAATTTCGAATTGTCGATCTCGTCGCTGGAACAGGCGTATCCCATCCGCTTCCCGTTGTACTTCGCCAACGAGCTGGAAAAACTGAAAGCGTTCGAGGACGACGGCCTGCTGACCGTCGATTCGCACTGGATCACCGTCACCGCCAAGGGCCGCCTGCTGATCCGCAATATCTGCATGGTGTTCGACCGCTATCTGACCCTGGCGCGCGCCGACACGACCCAGCCGATGCGCTACTCCAAAACCATCTGAGATCATGATCACCGGCTATCAGCTGCTGCCTGTGTTTCTGGTCGGACTTGCCGGCAGCGTGCATTGCGTCGGCATGTGCGGCGGCATTGTCGGCGCGATCTCCACCAGCGGCGGCAAGGCCGCTGCCAACGGGCCGCCGCGCAATGTCATTCCGATCCGGGGCAGCGCCGGATTCGCAAGCGATGCGGCGGCCTTGGGCGCTCGCCCATCCGCGCTGGCACGCGCTTTCCCGCGCGTGCTGGCCTACAACGCCGGTCGCATCGGCAGCTATATGCTGGCCGGCGCGCTGGCCGGCGGCCTGGCGGGCGGCGCGCAAAGCCTGGCCGCCCTGGCCGGCTGGCAAGTCGGCTTCTACTGGCTGGCCAACCTGATGCTCGTGGCGCTGGGCCTGTACCTGATGAACGCCTGGCACGGCCTGACCAAACTCGAGCAGGCCGGCCGCGAGCTGTGGCAACGCGCCCAGCCGTGGATGGCGCCGGCGATGAGAACACTGATGCCCGCCGACCGGCCGCACCAGGCGTTCGCGCTGGGCGCGCTGTGGGGCTGGCTGCCGTGCGGCATGGTCTACAGCGTGCTGCTGACCGCCATGCTCAGCGGTAGCGCGCCCGGCGGGGCGCTGGTGATGCTGGCCTTTGGCTTGGGCACCACGCCGATGTTGACCGGCCTCGGCCTGCTTGGCGCACGGCTGCGGGGCGCGTTGCAACAACGCAAAGTGCGCGTCGCCTGCGGCTTGCTGGTGCTCGCCTTCGGCCTGCTCGGCATCGCCCGCGCGGCCGGCGTCGCTGGCGGCCACGCCATGGCGCCCGCCTGGATGGATATCCTATGCCTGACACCACACTAGCCAGCGCGGCCCCAGCCGCCTGCTACCACTGCGGCTTGCCGGTACCGGCCTCGGCGCCGCGCGCCTGGACCGTGCGCATCGACGACACCGACCACGCGATGTGCTGCCCCGGTTGCGCGGCGGTGGCGCAGGCCATCGTCGATCTGGGACAACAATCCTACTACCGCGACCGCTCGGCCTTTGCCGCCACCGCCGAGGGCGCACAATTGCTGCCGCCCGAATTGCAACTGTACGACAACGCCGATCCACGCTTTGCCCTTGACGAGCACAGCCGCGAAACCACCTTGTCGGTCGAAGGCATCCGCTGTGCCGCCTGCGTGTGGCTGATCGAAAGCCGCCTGGCGCACCTGCCGGGCGTCGACAGCGCCCAGCTCAACGTCGCCACGGAGCGCCTGTATGTGCGGTGGCGTTCGGACGCGTGCCAACCGGCCGACATCCTGACCGCGCTGCACACGATCGGCTACAGCGCCTATCCGTACGAGGCCGGCCGCCACGGCGAACAGCAGCGCAAGGCCTCCCGTACCCTGGGTCGCCAGCTATTCGTCGCCGGGCTGTCGATGATGCAGGTGATGATGTATGTGGCGCCGGCCTATCTGGCCGAGGATGGCACCCTGGACGACAACATGGCGTCGCTGATGCGCTGGGCCAGCCTGCTGCTGACGTTGCCGGCGATCTGCTACTCGGCGCAGCCGTTCTGGCGCGGCGCCTGGGCAAGTATCAAAGCGCGCGCGCCGGGCATGGACGTGCCGGTCGCGCTGGGCATCATCGCCGCCTTCGGCGCCAGCGTCGTGGCCACGGTGCGCGGCCATGGCGACGTCTGGTTCGACTCGGTGACGATGTTCATCTTCCTGCTGCTGTGCAGCCGCCACCTGGAACTGCGCGCACGCCGCAAGGCTGGCGCCGCGCTCGAGCGGTTGCAGCACGCGCTACCGGCTGCGGCGACCTTGCTGGCCGACTATCCCGCCAGCCGCGCCGCCAGCCTGGTCAAGGCGGCCGCGCTGCTGGTGGACAACGTCATCATGATCAAGCCGGGCGAGGCGGTGGCCGCCGACTGCGTCATCGTCGACGGCGCCACCACGCTCGACCTGTCGCTGCTCAGCGGTGAGAGCGCGCCGGTGGCCAAGGGCTCGGGCGATGCGCTGCCGGGCGGCGCCATCAATGCTGGCGCCGTCGTGCTGGCGCGCGTGACGCACCGCGCGCAGGACAGCACGCTGTCCAACCTGGTCAAGCTGATCGACCGGGCGGGGCGCGACAAGCCGCGCATCGCGCTGTGGGCCGACAAGGTCGCCGCGTGGTTCGTCACCGGGCTGCTGCTGTTCGCCTTGGCCGCGTTCGGCTTCTGGTTCTGGCTCGACGGCGACGCCACGCGCGCCTGGCCGATCGCCATCGCAGTATTGGTGGTGTCGTGCCCGTGCGCGCTGTCGCTGGCCACGCCGACCGCGCTGGCCGCCGCCACCGACCGCCTTCTGCGGCAGGGCGTACTGGTGAGCGGCGCGCAAACGCTGGAAACCCTGCACCGCGCCACCCACATCGTGTTCGACAAAACCGGCACGCTCACGTTCGGCCGGCCGGTGCTGCAAACCATGTTGCCGCTGGGGGCGATGCGTGACGACTTTTGCCTGCAGGTGGCGGCTGCGCTGGACGCCGGCAGCGGCCACCCGCTGGCGCGCGCCATCGTCGCCGCCGCCATCGACACGGGCGGCGGCACGCGCGCCGACTGGCACGCCACGGCGCTGATCGAAACCGCCGGGCGCGGCGTCGAAGGCGTGGTGCACAACCGCCGCTACCGCCTTGGCAACGCCGGCTTCGTCGCCGAGCTCAGCGGCTCGGTGCCGCCGCACGCGGTCGCCGACGGCGCCACACCCGTCTACCTCGGCGCCGAAGGTCAATGGCTGGCCTGTCTGCAACTGCACGACGGCCTGCGACCGGACGCCCAGTCCACCATCGACTACTTCCACAAGGCCGGCAAGACAGTGGTGCTGCTCAGCGGCGACCAGGACGTGCTGGCGCGCCGCGTCGGCGACCGGCTCGGCATCGGCACCACGGTGGGCGGCTACCTGCCCGATGAAAAGCTGGCCTTCGTGCGGCAACTGCAAATGAAGGGCGCGGTGGTGGCGATGGTCGGCGACGGCATCAACGACGCCGCCGTGCTGAGCGCGGCCGACGTCTCGTTCGCGATGGGCGAGGGCGCCGCGCTGGCGCAGGCCCACGCCGACGCGGTACTGCTCGGTGGACGGCTGGGCGCGGTGGCCGACAGCGCGCGCGTGGCGCGCCAAACCATGACGGTGATCCGCCAGAACCTGGCATGGGCCAGCCTGTACAACCTGTTGGCGATCCCGGCGGCGGCGCTGGGCCTGCTCAATCCGTGGCTGTCCGGCGTCGGCATGGCGGCCAGCTCCGCTGTGGTGGTGCTCAACGCGCTACGCCTGCGCCAGGTTCGCGCCGGTGTTCGTGCAGAAAAGGAAATGTGATGGAAGCCTTGTTCCTACTGGTTCCGCTCAGCGTGGCCCTGGTATTCGCCGCCTTGTGGGTATTCTTCAACGCCGCCGACGACGGCCAGTTCGACGACCTGGTCGGTCCCGCGCTGCGCGTGTTGCAGGATGACGACTCGACCACAGTTAATTCAGCTGACGAAGATCCATCCGGAAAATTTTGATCCACATCAAGGTTTTTTGAAGCCCCGAAAAGTAACCTTTGGCTTACATCATCAAAGCGTTCTATGGGAGAACTTCGTGGACCTGGCACAGAACTACAACTACAAGATCGTCAAGCAATTTGCGATCGCAACCGTAGTCTGGGGCATCGTCGGCATGCTGGTGGGGGTGATCATCGCCGCCCAACTAGCCTGGCCGGCGCTGAACCTGGACATTCCCTGGCTGACCTATGGCCGCCTGCGGCCGCTGCACACCAACGCGGTGATCTTCGCGTTTGGCATCTGCGGCCTGTTCGCCACCTCGTACTACGTGGTGCAGCGGACCTGCCAGGTGCGCCTGTTCTCCGACAAGCTGGCCGCCTTCACCTTCTGGGGCTGGCAGACGGTGATCCTGAGCGCGGTCGTGACCTTGCCGATGGGCCTGACGCGCGGCAAGGAATACGCCGAGCTGGAGTGGCCGATCTCGATCCTGATCGCCGTGGTCTGGATCTGCTACGCGATCGTTTTCTTCGGCACCCTGCTCAAGCGCAAGGTCAAGCACGTCTACGTCGCCAACTGGTTCTTCGCCGCCTACATCATCGCCGTGACCCTGCTGCACGTGGTCAACGGCGCCAGCATGCCGGCCTCGCCGTTTAAATCGTACTCGGCCTACTCGGGCGTGCAGGACGCGATGATCCAGTGGTGGTACGGCCACAACGCGGTCGGCTTCATCCTGACCGCCGGCTACCTGGGCATGGTCTATTACTTCATCCCCAAGCAGGCCGAGCGTCCGGTGTACTCGTACCGCCTGTCGATCGTGCACTTCTGGGCGCTGATCTTCACCTACATGTGGGCCGGCCCGCACCACCTGCACTACACCGCCCTGCCCGACTGGACCCAATCGATCGGCATGGTGTTCTCGCTGGTGCTGCTGGCGCCGTCGTGGGGCGGCATGATCAACGGCATGATGACCTTGTCGGGCGCCTGGCACAAGCTGCGCACCGACCCGATCCTCAAGTTCATGATCGTCTCGCTGTCGTTCTACGGCATCGCCACCTTCGAAGGTCCGATGATGTCGATCAAGACCATCAACTCGCTGTCGCACTACACCGACTGGGGCATCGCCCACGTCCACGGCGGCGCGCTCGGCTGGGTCGGCTTCATCACGATGGGCTCGATCTACTACCTGCTGCCGCGCCTGGCCGGCCAGCAAAAGATGTGGAGCACCAAACTGATCGACCTGCACTTCTGGGTCGCCACCATCGGCATCGTGCTGTACATCGCCGCCATGTGGATCGCCGGCGTCATGCAGGGCCTGATGTGGCGCGCGGTCAACCCCGACGGCACCCTGACCTACACCTTCGTCGAAGGCGTCAAGGCCACCTATCCGTACTACGTGGTGCGCTTCGGCGGCGGCCTGCTGTACCTGGGCGGCATGTGCCTGATGGGCTACAACACCTGGATGACCTTGCGTAACCGCGTCACCGCGACCGCGCGCATTCCCGCGCTGGCCGCCGTCCACGCCTGATATCGGAGTACAGAAATGAAATTTTCACATGAGTGGATCGAGAAAAACCCCTGGCTGCTGATCGCATTGGTGACCCTGGTGGTCAGCGTCGGCGGCGCCGTCGAGATCGTGCCGCTGTTCTTCCAGAAATCGACCACCGAGCCGGTCGCCGGCCTGAAGCCGTATTCGCCGCTGCGCCTGGCCGGACGCGACGTTTATGTGCGCGAAGGCTGCTACAACTGCCATTCGCAGATGGTGCGGCCGTTCCGCGCCGAGACCGAGCGCTACGGCCACTACTCGGTCGCCGGCGAGTTCGTCTACGACCGGCCGTTCCAGTGGGGTTCCAAGCGCACCGGTCCCGACCTGGCGCGCGTGGGCGGACGCTACAGCGACGAATGGCACCGCACCCACCTGGCCAACCCGCGCGACGTGGTGCCGGAATCGAATATGCCGAACTACCCATGGCTGGCGAAAACAGCGCTGGTGCCGGCCGAGATCATGCCGAAGATGCGCGCGCTCAAACGCCTGGGCGATCCGTACACCGACGCCGAGATCGCCGCCGCGCCGGACGAGCTCAAAGACAAGACCGAAGAAGACGCCCTGATCGCCTATCTGCAAGGCCTGGGCACATTAATCAAGACGAGGAACTAGCATGGCTATCGACAACCTGTTTGACCGCGCCAGCAGCGTGATGACGGTGATTTCCTTCATCACGTTCGTCGGCATCCTGTGGTGGACCTTCATCTCCAACAAGGAAACCGACTTCGCCAAGGCGGCGCATTTGCCGTTCGACGACGAGCACCTCGACCAGCCAGGCCACACCGAGCGGGAGAACGGCCATGGCTGATTTCACCAACGGTTTCTGGGACCTTTACATCGTCGTGCTGACCCTGCTCGGCATCGCCGGTTGCGGCATCCTGCTGTATTCGCAGTCCAAGGTCAAGCTGGCCAAGGGCAAGAACGGCAAGGTCGATACCACGGGCCACACCTGGGACGAGGACCTGACCGAGCTGAACACGCCGATGCCGCGCTGGTGGATGTGGCTGTTCTACATCACCATCATCTTCGCGCTGGCGTATCTGTTCCTGTATCCGGGCCTGGGCACCTACGCGGGCAAACTGGGCTGGAAATCGTCGGGCCAGTATCAGGCCGAGCTCAAGCAGGCCGAGTCCGAGTACGGCCCGCTATTCGCGCAATACCAGAAGCAGGACCTGAGAAAGGTCGCCGCCGATCCGCAGGCGCACGCCATCGGCCAGCGCCTGTTCCTGACCTACTGCGCGCAATGCCACGGCTCCGACGCACGCGGCAACAAGGGTTTCCCCAACCTGACCGACAGGGACTGGCTGTTCGGCGGCTCGCCGGAAATCATCAAGGAAACCATCATGCACGGCCGCATGGGCATGATGCCGCCGATGGGCGCCGCGCTCGGCTCGGACAAGGATGTGGAGAACGTCGCCCATTACGTGCTGAGTCTGTCCGGCTCGACCGCCGATCCGATCAAGGCCGTGTTCGGCAAAGGCAAGTTCGGCGCCTGCATGGCCTGCCACAGCGCCGGCGGCACCGGCAACCAGGCCCTTGGCGCGCCCAACCTGAGCGACAAGATCTGGCTGTTCGGCGGCAGCGCCGAGACGATCATGGAAACCATCCGCAAGGGCCGCAACGCCACCATGCCGGCGTTCGACGACTTCCTCGGCGACGCCAAGGTGCACGTGCTGGCCGCGTACGTCTGGGGACTGTCGAACGATGTCAACGCGCCGGTATCGCCACCCGCTGCGGCGGAAACGCCAGCGGTCGCCACCACCACGCCCGCGGCGCAATAAGTATCGAACATTATGAGCTCGCCTGAATCACAAGTCGTCCACATGTACGCCGCGCGGGAGGAGATCTACCCGCGCGAGGCGTCGGGCCGCTACGCCCGGCTGCGCTGGCTGTTCGTCTGGCTGACGCAGCTGGCGTTCTATTGCACGCCGTGGCTGCAGTGGAACGGTCGCCAGGCCCTGCTGTTCGACCTGGGCGCGCGCAAGTTCTACATCTTCGGCCTGGTATTGTGGCCGCAGGACTTCATCTACCTGGCCGCGCTGCTGATCATCTGCGCCTATCTGCTGTTCCTGGCGACGGCGGTGGCCGGACGCGTGTGGTGCGGCTTCGCCTGTCCGCAAACGGTGTACACCGAAATCTTCCTGTGGATAGAGCGCAAGATCGAAGGCAAGCGCAGCGCGCGCATCGCGCTCGACCGCCAGCCGCCGTCGGCCGCCAAGTTCGCCAAGAAGAGCGCCAAGCACCTGGCCTGGGGCGCCGTCGCCTTGTGGACCGGCTTCACCTTTGTTGGCTACTTCACGCCAATCAAGCATCTGGCCGGCGAGGTGATGACGTTGAGCTTTGGCCCGTGGGAATGGTTCTGGGTCGTGTTCTACAGCTTCGCCACCTATGGCAACGCCGGCTGGATGCGCGAGCAGGTGTGCAAATACATGTGCCCGTACGCCCGCTTCCAGAGCTCGATGTTCGACCCCGACACCTTGATCATCACCTACGCCGGTGCGCGCGGCGAGCCGCGCATGCCGCTGTCGAAGAAGGAAGCGGGCAAGGGCGGCGATTGCATCGACTGTTCGATGTGCGTGCAGGTATGTCCGACCGGCATCGACATCCGCAACGGCCTGCAGTATGAATGCATCGGCTGCGCCGCCTGCGTCGACGCCTGCAACGGTGTCATGGACAAGGTCGGCCTGCCGCGCGGGCTGATCCGCTACAGCACCGAGCGCGCGATGGACCGTCACTACACGCCGACGCAGATCCGCCAGCGCACCTTGCGCCCGCGCGTGCTGATCTACGCCGCCATCCTGGCGCTGATCGTGGCCGCCGTCGGCACCGCGCTGATGCTGCGGGTGCCGCTCAAGCTGGACGTGATCCGCGACCGCGGCGCCATGGGCCGCGAGGTCGAGGACGGCATGATTGAAAACGTCTACCGGCTGCAGATCATGAACACCTCCGAGCAGGCGCAAACCTACCGCATCCGCGTCAGCGGCATCCCCACCCTGGCGCAGGTCACGCCGGAGCTGGTGCGGGTCGACGCCACCGAAACCAGGGCGCATCCGATCCGGTTGCGCACGGCGCACGGCGCCGCCCATCCGGGCTCGAACAAGATCGCCGTCGAACTGACCTCGGTCGACGACCCGTCGCTGCATGTGAAGGAAAACGCGGTCTTCATCGTACCGCGCTAAGGAGAACGCCATGACCGTATCGATATCCCAGGCCACGCCGACGCCGTGGTGGAAGCAGCGCTGGCCGTGGCTGCTGATGGCCGGGCCGGCGATCGTCATCGTCGCCGGCGTCTACACCGGCTACCTGGCCTTCACGCGGCAGGACGCGCTGGTGGTGGGCGACTACTACAAGCAGGGCAAGGCCATCAACCAGGACCTGCGGCGCGACCGCGTGGCCAGCAGCCTGGGGCTGTCGATGTCGATCGGCTACGACGCCACGCAAGGCATGCTGACCGGCCAGCTGCGCCGCGACAGTGACGACCACGGCAAGACGGAGCGATTGTTCGTGCGCCTGTCGCACGCGACCTTGCCGGCCAAGGACATTCAACTGGTGGTGCGGCCGGACGAATTCGGCAATTTCCAGATCAATCTGCCGATGCTCGAGCGCAGCCGCTGGGTGGTGCTGGTGGAAGGCGAGCAGCGCGACTGGCGCCTGGCCGGCGCCTGGAGCTGGCCGGCGCAGCGCAGCGTGACGTTGCGCGCCGAATAATTCCACAAAAGGTGGAGGCACGCGGAGCCACGTGGATATTTCGTTGTTAATGGCAGGTTTGGGTGCCGGCCGTGATGGCCTTGAGCATTGGCGGGTCGAGCAGTTCGATCTCGCGGTTGCTCACGCGCAGCAGCCCTTCCTTCTTGAACTTCGACAGCAGGCGGCTGATGCTTTCGATCGTCAGGCCCAGATAATTGCCGATCTCTTCGCGCGACATGCGCAGCTGGAAGGTGTTGGGCGAGTAACCGCGCGCCTCGTAACGCGACGACAGATTGACCAGGAACGCGGCAAACCGCTGCGTCGCCTGCATATTGCCCAGCAAGAGCATGACGCTTTGCTCGCGCGTGATCTCCTGGCTCATCATGCGGTGGAAGTGCCGCAGCAAGGTCGGCATGTCGGCCAGCAGCTGTTGCAGGCTGCCGAACGGAATCTCGCACACCTCGCTGTCCTCCAGCGCCACGGCGGTGCAATGGTGCAGGTCGGTGCTGATGGCGTCCATGCCCAGCAGCTCACCGGCCATCTGGAACCCGGTGATCTGCTCGGCGCCTTCGCGGTTGACCTGGTAGGTCTTGAAATGCCCGAGACGGATCGCGTACAAGTTCACGAACGGATCGCCGATGCGGAACAGGGTGGCGCCGCGGGCGACCTTGCGGCGGCGGCCGATGATTTCGTCGAGCCGGTCCATGTCCGCGTTGCCCAGGCCCATCGGCAAGCACAGCTGGTGCATGCTGCAGTTGGCGCAGCTTGCCTTGAGGATGTCGATGGTGGCGCCGGGCAGCACCAGGGAGGGGAGGTCTCTTATCATGTCATCAGTGTAGTCCATCCGTCGTGGCTTTTGTGCGATGCCGCAGCGGGCCGATCAACTATTTACGATTGACAACTTCCCCTTTGCAAGCTTCACGCTCCACCCTGAACGAAAAATATATCGAATTTTATTCAAATTTAGCTTGCATGCGATTTAATTGTTCGCTATAGTTCAACTCAAGCAAGTCGCACACTACTTAATAGCAAACAACCCAACTGAAAGGAATTACCATGAAACGCTCGATCATCGCCTCCGCCCTGCTGGCTTCCTCCGTTCTGACCGCCCAAGCCGCCACGCCGGCCGCCGACACCACCGTTGTATTGGTGCATGGCGCCTTCGCCGACGGTTCCAGCTGGGAAAAAGTCATCCCGCTGCTGCAAGCCAAGGGCCTGAAGGTGGTGGCCGTGCAAAACCCGCTGACCTCGCTGGCAGACGACGTCACCGCCGCCAAGCGCGTGATCGATGCGCAAACCGGTAAAGTGGTGCTGGTCGGCCACTCGTGGGGCGGCACCGTGATCACCGAGGCGGGCACCAGCGACAAGATCAAGGCGCTGGTCTACGTGGCCGCGTTCGCGCCGTCCGCAGGCCAGTCCACCGCCGACCTGGGCAAGGATTACGCCGTGCCGCCGGGCATCGCCACCCTGCAGGCCGACGCCAGCGGTTTCCTGTGGTTGCCCGCCGCCTCGGTCGCCAGCAACTTCGCGCAGGACGTGTCGCCGGCCACCGCCGCGCTGATCGCCGCCACCCAGGGCCCGATCGCCGCCAAGGCCTTTGCCGACAAGACCACCGTGGCGGCCTGGAAAAACAAGGCGAACTACTACATCGCCGCGTCTGAAGACCGCATGATCGATCCGGCCCTGCAGCAAGCGTTCGCGAAGAAAATCAACGCCACCACGGTCACCTTGACATCGAGCCACGTGCCGATGGTGTCGCAGCCACAAAAAGTGGCCGATGTGATCATCGCCGCCGCGCAACGCTAATCCTGTTGCCAAGGTCGGCCATTGATAGGAGAATTCCCAGGCGCACCGCGATACCCCGGCGCCTGGTAATTCTCCGTTTTCATGTCCGACCCGCCCGACAAGGATGAAATGAAGCCACTTGGGATCAAGGCGAAAGTTGCGCTGGCGACCAGCATCACATCGATCCTGATGATCGCGCTGGTGACCGTGGTTCAGATGCAGCGCATGAAGGCGGATTTCACCAAGGTACTGTTCACCCAGCAGACGGCGCTGATCAGCCGCACCGCCCAGGAGCTCGACGACAAGCTGGCCATGCTGCTCGACATCATCGCCTTGTCGGCGCGCCATCAGCCGCTCGAGCTGGCCGGGTCCACCGAGCGCTTGCGGGCGTACTACCAGGACCGCGCCGTGCTGGCGCTGTTTGACGATCTGCTGGTGCTCAGCCCGCAAGGTGTGGTGGTGGCCGACGTTCCGATCCAGCCCGGCCGGGTCGGCATCGACGCCTCCGACCGCGCCTACTTCCAGACCGTGATGCGCACCCGCAAACCGCTGATTGCCGAGCCGGTGATCGGCAGGTCCAACAAGCAACCGATCGTGCAGATGGTGGCGCCCGTGCTCGACGCCAATGGCGAAGTGGTGTGCGTGCTTACCGGCGTGCTGCGCCTGTACAGGGACAACTTGCTGGGCCACCTGCGCACCGCCAAGGTCGGCCGCAGCGGCTACTTTTTCGCCCTCACGCGCGGCGAGCATCCGGTCTACGTGCTGCATCCGGACGCCAGCCGCCTGCTGCAACCGCGCCAGGCCGGCGCCAACGCCGCCACCACGCGCGCGCTGCAAGACGGCTTCGAAGGCACCGTCGACAGCATCAACGGCAGCGGCGAGCCCGTGCTTAACAGCTACAAGGCGCTCAAGTCGGTCGACTGGGTGCTGGCCGCCTCGCTGCCGGCCGAGGAGGCGTTCGAGCCCTTCGACGGCGTGCTCTCGCGCGTGCTGGTGTGGAGCGTGGTGGCGTCGATCCTGGCGGCGGCGCTGATCGGCTGGCTCACGCTGCGCTTGCTGGCGCCGCTCATCAAGCTGCGCAACGCCATCGTCGCGCTGCGCGGCGACGCCACCCACTTCGCGCCGCTGCCGGTGCGCGTCGATGACGAGGTCGGCCAGCTGACGGTCGCCTTCAACAATCTGATGCGCGACCGGCTGGCGGCCGACGCGCGGCTGCAAAGCCTGGTCGAGTTCGCCCCGAACGCGATCGTCGTGGTCGGCGTCGACGGCCGCATCGAAACCTTCAACCGCGAGGCCGAGCGCCGCTTCGGCTACGGCCGCGACGAGATCCTCGGCCAGCCGCTCGAGACGCTGGTGCCGATGCCGCTGCGCGCGCAACACGCCGCGCACCGCGCCAGGTTCTTTGCCGAACGCCTCAGCGCCGAGCCGGTGCGCATGGGCGGCGGCGCCACGCTGCACGGCCTGCGCCGCGACGGCAGCGAGTTCCCGGTCGAGATCAACCTGAGCGCGGTGCGCACCGACCAGGGCACCAAAGTGCTGGCCGTGATCTCCGACATCACCGAGCGGCGCCGCCTGCAACTGGAGGTCGAGGCGCGCGCCCAGGAGCTGGAGCAAGAGCGCGACCGCGCCGAGGCCGCCAACCGCGCCAAGAGCGAGTTCGTCGCCAACATGAGCCACGAGATCCGCACGCCGATGAACGCGGTGCTGGGCATGGCCTACCTGCTCGGCAACACCACCTTGACCACCCAGCAGCGCAAATACCTGAACATGGTGAAGGTGTCCGGACAATCGCTGCTGGGCATCCTCAACGACGTGCTCGACTTCTCCAAGATCGAGGCGCGCCACATGGAGTTGTCGCCGGTCGAGTTCAGCCTGGACGACACCATGAACTCGCTGGCGACGATGATGACGATGAACGCCGGCGACAAGGAACTGGAGCTGGCCATCAGCGTGGAGCCGTCGGTGCCCAAGCGGCTGCGCGGCGATTCGATGCGGCTGCAGCAGATCCTGGTCAACCTGGCCGGCAACGCCATCAAGTTCACCGAGCAGGGCGAGGTGGTGGTTGGCGTCGAGCTCGATGCCCGCGATGCCTTCGAGGAGCACAATCCGCAGAGCGCGCTGCTGCGCTTCGAGGTGCGCGACACCGGCATGGGCATGACCGAGCAACAGCTGGCGCTGTTGTTCAAGGCCTTCTCGCAGGGCGACCAGAGCATCACGCGGCGCTTCGGCGGCACCGGCCTGGGCTTGGCGATCACCAAGCGTCTGATCGAGCTGATGGGCGGCCAGATCGGCGTCCACAGCACGCCGGGGCAGGGCTCGACCTTCTTCTTCAGCCTGCCGTTCGAAGTGTTACCCGAGCGGCCGGAGGAACGCCGCAAGCCGGCGCTGGGCGACCTGCGCCTGCTGGTGGCCGACGATAGCCGCACCAGCCGCGAACTGATCGCCAAGCTGATCCGGGCCTGGGGCTGGCAGGCCGACGAGGTCGACTCCGGGGCGGCCGCGCTCGAGCGCTTCCGGCTCGGCCTGGAGGCGGAGCGAGCCTATGACGTGGTGCTGGCCGACTGGCACATGCCCGGCATGGACGGACTGGCCACGGCCAAGGGCATCCGCGCGGCCGCGCCCGACAAGAAGCAGCCGATCGTGGTGATGGTCAACGCCTTCGCCCGCGACCGCATGGAAGAAATCTCCCACGCGCCCGAGGCCGACGTGGTGCTGGTCAAGCCGATCACCAGTTCCAACCTGTTCGACGCGCTGCACCAGGCGTTGGCGACCAAGGCCGACGCCAGCGTGCAGGCGGCCGCCGACCAGCGCATCGACGGCAGCCTGGACGGCAGGCATTTCCTGCTGGTGGAAGACAATCTGCTGAACCAGGCGGTGGCGCGCGGCATCCTCGAACTGGGCGGCGCCACGCTCGACGTGGTCGACAACGGCCAGCAGGCGCTCGACCGCATGAGCGCCAGCCCCGGCGTGTACGACCTGGTGCTGATGGACATGCAGATGCCGGTGATGGACGGCTTCACCGCGACCCGCCTGCTGCGCCAGGAATTGAAGCTGGACTTGCCCATCATCGCCATGACGGCCGGCGTGCTGGAATCCGAGCGCGAGCGCAGTATCGAAGCCGGCATCACCGATTTCATTCCGAAGCCGATCGAGGTCGAGGAAATGCTGGCCGTGCTGCACAAGCATTTGCCCAGGAAGGCGGCGAAGGCCGAGGCCGTGCCCACACCAGCGCCAGCAATCGCGGCGGCCGAACCCTCGGCGCCGCCGGCGGCCACCCATGCGCCGGTCAAGCTGGTCAGTTCGCCAGTGCCGGCCGGCGAGCCCAGCGCTTTCAATATCGACAGCCTGATGCGTGTGATGGGGCGCGACGCCAAGGGCCGCGCGGTAATGGTCAAGATGGTGCGCGGCGCCATCGACAGCGGCATGGAACCGGTCGAGCAGGCGGACCAGGCGCTGCGCGAAGGGCGTCCGCGCGACGCCGCCCGGCTGTTCCACGGGTTGCGCGGCGCCGTCGGCGTGCTGGGCGCCCGGCGCCTGATCCAAGCCACCATCGACGCCGAGACCGCCATCAGCGAGGCCCGCGACGCGGAGCTGGCGCACCACGTCGACGCCGTACGCGCCGAGCTGGAACAAACGCTGGCCGAAGCCCGCGCCTGGCTGGCAAGGCAAACCGCGTAACTTCAATCCGGCTCCCGTCTGAACCATGTAGGGCGGAT
>Ga0308163_10000343_pt1 | contig 96875 bp, 86 predicted proteins | sample PhyTR1_FD_201037 | JGI IMG/M metagenome (GOLD analysis project Ga0308163, IMG submission 201037) | Phyllosphere microbial communities from UC Gill Tract Community Farm, Albany, California, United States - DLSLT.R1 | ecosystem: Host-associated > Plants > Phyllosphere > Unclassified | place: USA... | reverse complement strand
TGCGGTCGACGTTGGTGACGTTCTGGCGCTTGGCGGTCTCGCCGACCAGCACCTCGCCGTCCTTGGTGAACGCGACGACGGACGGCGTGGTGCGCGCGCCCTCGGCGTTGGCGATGACGGTGGGCTCTCCGCCCTCCAGGACCGAGACCACCGAGTTGGTGGTACCCAGGTCGATTCCTACTGCACGAGCCATGGGGTGTTCTCCTTCTGTTGCCGCGGCGCCCGGATCACGGGGTCGCTTCGTGGGTGACGCGGGGTGAGCCGCGGAGTCTCGCTCGCGGTGCCGCTTCGTCGGCGGCGTTGCTACTTGAGCCGCGATGACTCAACTCTACCGGAGCCCCGTCCGGCGTCAAGTCGGATCCGCCGAACCTGAGCGCAGGCGGCTCAACTCCCAGGAGAGGGCCGATCAGGTCACGTTCGCATCACGGACCCATCGACTTCGGGAGGGGTGCCGAATGCCCTGTCGACTCCAACCGGCGGCCGCTCGGCCGCCCCGACCGAAGGATCCACCATGCGCAACATCTCGAAGTCCCTCCTGGGCCTCACCACCGCCGGCTTCCTCGTCGTCGGGCTCGCCGCGTGCTCCACGCCGCCGCAGACCGCCGACTCCGGATCGTCGTCCTCGAAGCCCGCCGCGACGGCGACGACCGAGGCGAACCCCACGCCGCTCGCGTCGATCCCGACCCTGACCGGCGTCGACACGAAGGTCACGCTGGACTCCGGCTTCACCGGCGCCCTCACGACCCTGGGCCTGACGCCCGGCGTCATCGGCACCGCGACCCTCGACGGCGCCACCGGCACCCTCGCGTTCCCCATCACCGGCGGCAACGTGAAGTACTTCGACCCGCAGCAGTCCTACCGCCCCTACGTCCAGGGCGAGATCGACCACTCCGGCTCCGGCATCAGCCTCACCGCCGGCTCCACCGTCGTGAAGCTCACCGACTTCGTCATCGACCCCGGCACCAGCCGCCTCACCGGGTCGGTCCAGGTCGGCGACGGCGAGGTCATGAAGGACGTCTACATCTTCAACCTCGACGGCACGACCCTGAAGCCCCTCGCGATGGAGGGCGACAACGCCGTCCTCGAGGGCACCACGGTCAAGGTCAGCCCCGACGCCGCGTCGCTGCTGAACAGCACCTTCGGCACCACGGCCGTCACCGACCAGCTCGTCGTCGGCATCGCCAAGATCACCGTCAACACCAAGTAGCACCCACCCGGGGCTCGACCCCCGCAGCAGCACCAGGAACGGCCCGGCCCACGACGCCGGGCCGTTCCTCGTGCGCCCGGCGGATCGCGACGGCGCACGCAGGGAAGCCCCCTCGCATGCGCGGCGAGGGGGCCCCTGCCGGGCGACTCGGGACCCGGTCCACTCACTTCGGAACGGACGCGGGATCCGGCGGGGCGGCTGTCCGCCTGGGGCCCGGCCCCCGCCCGTCCGCCCCGGCCAAGGGCCGTCGCGCATAACAGGATCTCCCGATCAGCGGGCCGTCCATGCACATCGGAGCTTCCCAGCCACCACCCCCATCGTGGATGCATGAGCATTCAACGAACTCCCGTGTCCCTGCTCGCGCGCGGCACCGCCGCGCTCGCTGGCGTCGTCGTCCTCGCCGGCTGCCAGGCCGCCGGATCCTCCGCGGCCTCCGCCGACCCCGCCACCGACGCCTCCCCCGTCGTCGCCACAGCTCCCGCGGGCGACGGCGGCACCACGGCCGACCGCACCGACTCCGCCACGGAGTCGGCCAACGCGGACGCCGTCTCGAAGCTGATCGCCGCCGCGTTCCCGGATCCGACCAGCGAGGCCGCGCAGTCCGCGGTCATCGCGGCCGTCGCCCCGGACGCCACCTCGCACGGCGCGAAGGCCGGCCCCGGCGGCCTGCTCGACGAGTTCGTGCAGGCGCACGCACGCATCCCCGGCGCGCAGGCCGTCGTCAAGCACATCGGCGCCGACGGCGACCTCGTGGCCGTGCACTGGCAGATCACCGCGAACCCGGACGACGAGCGCACCGGCGAGGCGGCGCTCGACGTGTTCCGCGTCGCGCCGAACGGCCAGGTCAACGAGCACTGGTCGTTCGACCAGCCGGTGCCGCAGGGCACGCCCGCGAGCGGCAACACGAACACCATGTTCAGCGACCTCTACCAGGGATCGGCCGGGAAGCCCACGCCCACCGAGGAGCAGGAGGAGGCGAACCGGCAGCTGGCCGTGAGCGCCTACGACACCCTCTTCAAGGACCACGACCCGAGCGTGCTCGACCGCTCGTTCGACCCGGCCTACCTGCAGCACAACACCGTCGCCGCGAACGGCACGGCCGCGCTGAAGGCGTTCTTCTCGGGCGGCGCGCAGTTCCCGGCGCAGCAGGCGGTGGTCTCGATCTCGGACGGCGACCTGGTCTGGATCCTCTCGCAGCCGGTCGGCGCGAAGGCGGACGCCCCGTACCTCGCGGCCGACGTCTTCCGCGTCGACGGCGGCCTCATCCGCGAGCACTGGGACGTGGTGCCCGCGAGCTGATCCGACGCACGGACGCACGCACGCACGAGGAGGGACGGCCCGACGGCCGTCCCTCCTCTCGCGTCCGGAGCCGGTCAGCGGCCGGCGTCGTAGTGGGCCTTGACCTGCGTGGCCGTGAGCGCCGTCTTGTAGAGCGCGGCGAAGCGCATGCTGCCCGTGAAGTAGTTGTTGCCCGGGTTCGGCCAGCCCGACGTGTTGTCGTAGCCGATCCGCCAGTAGCCGGTGTTGCTCTCCGGCGCGGTGAACGCCGTGTTGCCGGCGACGCGCGCGCCGTCGACGTAGAGGGTCATTCCCGTGCTCGGCGACATGGTCGAGACCACGTGGTGCCACGCGCCGTCGGCGACGTTCGCCGGGCTCGTGAGCGTCTGGTAGCCGTTGTTGTAGGTGCCGAAGACGAGCTGGCCGGTCGTGGAGACGTAGGTGTGGCGGTCGTAGGCCGACGAGGATCCGCTCGCCGAGTTGCCGAAGCCGATGAGCTTGCCGCCCTTGACCGTGGTCTTGAACCAGAGCTCGGTGCTGAAGGTCGAGGGGCCCTGCGCCATGAGCGAGTTGGTGAGCTGGCTCGTCGACCCGTTCAGCGTGTACGCGCCGCCGGCGTCGCGGGGGCAGGCCTGCGGGCTGACGTTCGTGCTGGTCATGGATCCGCGGTAGGTGCCGGGGTAGGCGCCGGTCGCGGCGTCGGTGGCCGTCGTGGATCCGCTCGCCTCGTTCAGCGCGTAGGCGAAGACGGCGTTGGCCTTGTCGGCCGCGAACGCGCTCGAGCAGGTGAAGAAGGCGGCGGACGAGGCGGCGCTGTTGTTCGTGTTCGTGATCGCGGCGGTGTACGCGCCGTTCGTGCCCGGCGCGAGGAGCAGCACGGCGCCGAGGGCGGCCGCGGCGACCGAGGCGGCGACGCCGGCGAGGCGCGGGGCGCGGCGGGGGCGAGCGTCCGCGGCGGATGCGCGGCCGAGGAGGCGGGCGACGACGCTCATGCGCGGCGCTCCTCCTCGGCGGGGAGGCCGACGACCAGCGTGTAGAGGAGGGGGACGGCGCAGAGGCCGAAGAAGACGACCCAGCCCCAGAGCGGCAGGTCGAGCGTGGACGAGATGTCGTGGAACTTCCCGGCCTCGCCCGCGGGCGCGGTGATCGTGCCGACCGCGCCGGAGACGACGGAGGTGGCGGTGCCGCCCTCGGCCGCGACCCGGATGGGCAGCAGGCCGGTGTTGACGACGGTGGCGCGGACGTCGCTGCCGGCGGTCACGGCGTCGAGGACGACGAGGCCGACGAACGGCTTCAGCAGGAAGACGGTGAACGCGGCGACGAGGGATCCGCCGAGCATGCGCATCGAGGCGCGGTGCGTGGGCGAGCCGATGAGGCGGGTGAGGATCATCACGATCACGAGGCCCGCGAGCATCAGCGGCAGGCCCTTCGCGAGCCAGCCGAAGCCGGGGAGGATCGTCGTGGCCTCGCCGACGAGGTGCTCCTGGTCGGTCTTCCACGGGTCCACGGCGCCGTTGATGTCGCCCCGGGTGGTGAGGCCGTCGGCGTCGACCCCGATGACGCGGTGCGTGTAGGTCTCGGCGGGGGTGGTGGAGGGGTGGAAGCTGACGACGTCGCCCACCTCCACGTCCTCGAGGAGGACGGGGGTGGTGAGCAGCAGCGTGCCGACGGGGGCCGTGGTGCCCATCGACGGCGTCTGCACGACGAACCAGCGGCCGCCGGACGCCTGGAACAGGAGCGTCGCCGCGACGAGGAGCGTGAGGAGGACGGTGGCCGTCCACATCACGACGGTGCGGCGGCGGACGGCACGGGAGGTGCGCGCGGCGCGTCGAGCGGCGCCGCGCGCGGGGAGGGCGGAGGAGGCGGGGTCGAGGTCCGCCTCCTCCGTGACGAGGACGTCCAGGTCGACGGCATCCCGCTCGACGGGCTCGAGGTCGACGGCGTCGAGCTCGAGGAGGTCCAGCTCGAGGAGGTCGAGCTGGAGGGCGTCGATCTCGAGGGCGGTCGGGGGAAGGGGAGCGGTCGCGGGGGCGGTCGCGCGGTCCTGGATGTCGGTCATGGGGCACCTCCCGGGTCAGGGGCTCATGGGATGGGCGCGCGTGGGGATGTCGCGCGGATGGCGGGGCCGCCGTGGCGGCCCCGCCCGCTCGTGCGGGGACTAGGCCGCGAAGGTCCAGGTGAGGGGCAGCGAGGCGCCGAGGCCCTGGTACGTGTTGCCGGCGGAGGAGTCGAGCGTGACGGCGAACGTGAAGTCGGTGCTGCCGTTCGCGGCGAGGGCGGTCAGCGTCTTGGCGGAGGAGCCGGCGAGGGTCGCGGCGGTGCCGGAGAAGACGGGCGCGGTGGAGCCGGCGGCCGTGATGACGACGTTGAGCTTGGAGCAGAAGTCGGTGGCGGAGCCGTTGACCGTGCCGTTCTTGGTCTGGGTGCAGGTCGCGCCCGGGGTCAGCGTGAAGGTCGCGGCCTTCGACGTGCCGACGTTCTTGATGTTGACGACGCTCGTGACCGTCTGGCCGGGGACCATCGTGGTCGAGCCGCCGAACTTGTTGATGGTGGAGCAGGTGGCGGCGTTGGAGTCGACGCCGGTCGCCGCGCTCGTGCTGAGGCAGGTGACGGTCGGGGCGCCGTTGGCGCCGGCCTGCGACTCCTGCATGACGAGCGAGCCGGAGGCCGCCGTGTTGGTGTCGTTGGTGATCGAGGCGACGAAGCCCGACAGCGTGCCGGACATCGAGACGGAGAGGAGGACGGCCGCGGCGACGCCGGTCGCGATGGCGAGGGGGGCGAAGCGGACGCGCTTGGTCTTGGCGGCGGGGGCGATGTGGTTCGACATGTTCTGGCTCCTGGCGGATCGGGGTGGGACGGGCGGGGGGCCCGGGGAGGAAGTTTGACTCGCTTTGCAAGTAACTCGAATATACAGCTACTCAGATTCCGCGCAATCCCCCCACTGCGGGGGGCATGGTGTTCGCGGAGCGGATGAGCCCCCTCGCGCCGCGTTACAGTCGCTGGACCGCACCCGGATCCGCCCGGATCCCCGACGCAGGGACACCGCCCATGACCCCGGAGAAGACCGCTCCGCGACGCCGCGACGCCGCGGCCGTGGACGCGCTCGCGAACGCGCTGCACATGGTGGAGACGGCGCAGCGGCAGCTGCGGACGCGCATCGCCCACGACGTGGGGATGAACACGACCGACCTGACCGTCATCAGCGTCGTCGGCGACCTCGGCCGCATGACCCCGAAGCTGCTCGCCTCCGAGATCTCCATGGGCACGGGCGCCGTGACCGCGGTGATCGACCGGCTGGTGGGCGCCGGGCTCCTCGACCGCGTGCCCAACCCGCGGGATCGGCGCAGCGTCTTCCTCGAGCTCACCGACACCGGCCGCGCCAAGCTCGCGCACGTGGCGGCCGACTACCGCGCGGCCGCCGAGGTGGCGCTGCGGGCGTCGCCGGGGCTCGGGTCCGAGGAGACCGCGGAGGACATCGCGCGCGCGGCGATCGCGATGACGGCGCACACGATGGACGGGCCGGACGCGGCGACGGCCCCGTGACCGACGGCTCCGCGCTCCCCGAGGGCTGCCAGGTGGTGCTCGTCGACGGGAGCGGCCGGATCCTCCTGCAGCTGCGCGACGACATCCCGACCATCCCGTTCCCCGGGATGTGGGCGCTGCCCGGCGGCATGCTCGAGCCGCCGGAGACGCCGCTCGCGTGCATCGTGCGGGAGGTGGAGGAGGAGCTCGGCGCCCGGATCCCGCGCGCGGAGGTCACGCACCTGATGACGCGGACGCGCTCCTACGGGATCGAGCACACGTTCACGGCGCGGCTCGACGTGCCGGCGGAGGAGATCGCGCTCACCGAGGGCCAGCGCGTGGCGTGGTTCCCGGTGCCCGAGGCGATCGGCCTGGGGCTCGCCTACGAGGACGCGGACGTGCTGCGGGAGGTCGCGGGGCTGCTGCCGCGCGGGTGAGGGCGGCGGTCGGCCGGCGCCGGCGCTGACCCGAGCGGTCGGCGGGTCGGCGGCCAGCCTCCGGGTGCGCGGTCCGCGTCGAGGATCCCGCGGAGGTGCGCGGCGTCGGCCCGGTAGAGCACGGCCTCGTCGCGGAGGTGCGGCCTGCCGAGCTCGTCGGCCTTGGCGTCGGACATCTCGGCGAGGTCGTGGAGGCGCAGCATGGCGACGCGGATCACGTCGGTCCAGGTCGCGTCGGATCCGTACGCGGCGAGGAGCAGGGCCACCCGGCGGCGGGCGTCGTCCATGCCGGGTGCGCCCTCGGGGGTGGATCCGGTGAGCGGCACCGCGCGCGTCGCGAGGTACGCGATGTCCCAGATGCGCGGGCCAGGCGAGCACATGTCGACGTCGATCACGCCGGTGAGCCGGCCGTCGGCGAAGACCAGGTTGTGCGGCGCGAAGTCGTTGTGGCAGATCACCTCGGCGGGCACCTTGACCTCCGACTGCCACACGGCGCCGCCCAGCATGAAGCCGACGCTCGCGTCGTGCAGCTCGCGGAGGCGCCGGCCGGCCTGGACGAGCACGTCGTCGGCCCAGATCCAGTCGGGCAGCGGGTAGACGGGTACGACGCCGTCGAGGAACGTCAGCCGCTCGCGGCCGCCCTCGATGCCGAGCGGCTGGGGGATCCCGTCGACGCCCGCGAGCGCCAGGTGCCGCAGGTAGCGGTGCACGGTCGGGGTCCAGGGGCCGGCGTCGCGGAGGACGGTGTCGCCCTCGCGCTCGACGCGGTTCATGTTGCCGCCTTCGAGGGGTCCGTCCATCGGGCCAGCGTAGGGGCGGGCCCGTTCGCCCGGCGCCCCTGCCGCGACACGTCCACCGACTAGGTTGCGAGCATGAGCACCACCGCGCCCGGACGCATCGACGAGCCCGCCGCCCCGCCCCGCCGACGCGTCGCCGCGTGGGCGCTGTGGGACTGGGGATCCGCGGCCTTCAACGCCGTCGTCACCACCTTCGTCTTCAGCACGTACCTCGCCAGCAGCCTGTTCGTGGATCCGGCCATCGTCGCCGCCGCCGGGGACGACGCCCGGAACCCGGCGCTCGTGGCCGCGAAGGCCGACACCTCCGGCGTCATCTCGCTCGCGCTGACCATCGCGGGCCTCCTCATCGCGGTGCTCGCGCCCGTGCTCGGGCAGCGCTCCGACGGATCCGGGCGGCGACGGCTCTGGCTCGGGATCAACACCGGGATCGTGGTGCTCGCGATGCTCGGCATGGTGTTCGTGGAGCCCGTGCCGTCGTACCTGTGGCTCGGCGCCGTGCTGCTCGCGACCGGCAACGTGTTCTTCGAGTTCGCGAGCGTGAACTACAACGCGATGCTCGTGCAGGTGAGCACGCCGCGCACGGTCGGGCGCGTGTCCGGCCTCGGTTGGGGCATGGGCTACGTGGGCGGCATCGTGCTGCTCGCGCTGCTGCTCGGCCTCTTCCTCTTCGACTTCGGGACGCCCGGCGCATCCGGGCTCCTCGGCCTGCCGTCGGGCGAGGCGGGCGGCGCGCTCGACGTGCGCATCGCGATCCTCGTGGCGGCGATCTGGTGCGCCGTGTTCTCGATCCCGGTGCTCGTGGGCGTGCCCGAGATCGCGGCGGCGCCGGGGCGCCAGCGGCAGGGCATCCTCGCGTCGTACGGCACGCTGTTCCGCCGGATCGCGCAGCTGTACCGCGAGTCGCCGCGCGTCATCGTGTTCCTCGTCGCGAGCGCCGTGTTCCGCGACGGGCTCGCTGCCGTGTTCACGTTCGGGGCGATCATCGCCGCCCAGGTCTTCGGGTTCACGACCACCGAGGTGCTGCTGTTCGGCGTCGCGGCCAACGTCGTGGCCGGCATCGGCACGTTCGCGGCCGGCTGGTTCGACGACCGGTTCGGCGCGAAGCCCGTCATCCTCGTGTCGCTCGCGTGCCTCATCGTCGGCGGGTCCGCGGTGCTCGCGGTCGGCGACGCCAAGGCCGGCTTCTGGGCGACGGGCCTCTTCCTCTGCCTGTTCGTGGGACCGGTGCAGTCGTCGAGCCGCACGTTCCTCGCGCGCATCTCCCCCGCCGGCCGCGAGGGCGAGATGTTCGGCCTCTACACGACCACCGGCCGCGCGGTCTCGTTCCTGGCGCCGGGCCTGTTCGGCATCGCGGTGGCGATCACGGGCGACACCCGCTTCGGCATCATCGGCATCGTGATCGTGCTGCTCGCGGGGCTGCTGCTGATGCTGCGGGTGCGCGGGGCGGATGCGCGGGTGGGGGCGGCGTCCGCGTCCTGAGCCCGTGCGCCGGAGGCGACTCCCGTCCGTGTCGTAGCGTGGACGGACGACGACCGGCGAGGAAGGGGATCACCGTGGATCGACGCGCTCTCGCCCCCGCGGTCGTCGCGGTCGCGGCGTTCTCCGCGTTCGCGTTGACGGCGTGCGGCTCCCCCGAGGACGGGACGCGGGATGCGTCGACCCCCACCGGGCCCCTCATGGACGACCTCCGGACCGCGATGCAGCAGGACGGCCGGGACGTGTACGGCGGACTCGCCGGCTCGGGCGACGAGCCGCAGCGCTCCTCGATCCAGATCACGGGCGAGCGCGACGGGCTCGCCGTCTACGCCCTCTGCTCCGCCGATGCGGAGGAGGGCGAGGCGACCGTCCGGATCGCCGACGAACCGCCCGCGACGCTGTCCTGCGCCGATGGCGGCGAGCTGCAGGTGCTGGATGCCGACGTCGCCCTGACCGGCGCACGGCTCACGGTCGGCGTCGAGAGCGCCCCGGCCGGATCCACGTGGGCGATCGCCGCCGGTCCGGCCGACCGGGGCTGAGGACCGACCGATCAGTCGAGCGACCCGCCGCCCACCTTCACGTCGGTCGCGTTCGCGAGGGTCGCCTTCACGACGGCGGTGAGGGCCGTCGCGAGCTGCTCCATGCGCATGTAGGGGCGGTCGGTGCCGATCGCCTCCTCCGTCGAGTACGGGATGTGGACGAAGCCGCCGCGGGTGCCCGGGCGGTCGCGCAGCTCGTGCATCAGCAGGTAGAAGACGTGGTTGCAGGTGTAGGTGCCCGCGGTCTGCGAGACGACCGCGGGGATGCCCTTCGTGCGCACGGCCGCGACCGCCGCCTTGATCGGCAGGGTGCTGAAGTACGCCGCCGGGCCGCCGTCGACGACCGGCTCGTCGATGGGCTGGAAGCCCGTGTTGTCGGGGATTCGGGCGTCGTCGACGTTGATCGCGACGCGCTCCACCTCGAGCGTCTCGATGCCGCCCGCGAGGCCCACGGAGATGACGACGTCCGGATCCACCTCGGCGAGCGCCGCCCGCAGCGCCTCGTCGACCTTCGCGAAGTCGACGGGCAGCTGGCGCACCTGGATCTCCGCGTCGCCGTCCCAGCGGTCGCGCACCTCCTGCACGGCCGTCCACGACGGGTTGCTGGTGTCGCCGTCGAAGGGCTCGAATCCGGTGAGGAGGACGGTGGGCATGCGGGGGCTCCTGACGGATCGGGGAGGAGGGGCGGGATCCACGGTACGCCTCACTCCGGCCCGTGCCGACGGGCCCGGCTCCTCCCCAGGGGCCGGGCCCGTCGGCGTCCGCCCCACGCGAGACGGATCGGCCGCGGGAGCGATCCCAGCCGCTAGCTTCGGGGCATGATCTCCAACCCGGGCGCCGGGATCGGCCTCCTCCTCTACGTCCTCGTGATCCTCGCGCTCGTGGTGCTGTCGATCGTCGCGACCGTCGTGCTCATCCGGCTCGCGCTCGTCGCGCGGCGGACGCTCCTCGTCACGACCTCGCTGCAGGAGGCGCGGCTCGAGCTGATCCGCGAGCAGACAGCGCGGCTGCAGGCGGACGACGGGGACGCGGGCGGCCCGTACGCTCCCGGATCCGGTCCCTCCGGCCCGGCCGCCTGATCGTGGACGGCAGGTACGACAGCATCCTGCTGCCGAGCGGCTACGACGTCGTCTGGTCGCTGTCGCTGCTCGTGGTCGTCGCGCTGCTGGCGCTCGGCGCGGTGGCGCTCGTCGTGCTCATCCGGGTCGCGCTGGCCGGCCGCCGCACCCTCGCCGCGACGGCCGCGCTCGGCGAGGCCCGCCTCGAGCTGGCGCGTGAGCGGGCGGCGCGGCTGCGCGCGGGATGGCCGGATGCCGGCGAGGCGGATCCGGACTCCTGACGCCGGCGCGCGGCGCACGTCACGGTTGCGGATCAGCTCACGGGCTCCGCGAACACGACGCGGTTGTCCTCGTAGTGGCCGACGCTGCGGTCGAAGACGCCGCCGCAGGTGATGAGGCGGAGCTGGTCGGTGGGCTGCGCGCCGAACACGCGCGCGGTCGGGAAGTCGGCCTTGGCGAAGTCGGCGACCTCGGTCACGGAGTAGCGCGTGGTGCCGCCGTCGACGTCCTGCACGGACACCTCGTCGCCCACGCCGAGCTCGGCGAGCCGGGCGAACGCGGCGGGGCCGACGCGGGAGTCGACGTGCGCGGCGATCACGGTGGGGCCGCGTCCGCCGGGGCGGCCGCCTCCGGTGAACCAGCCGACGTCGTCGAAGTCGACGGGCACCTCCATCCGGCCGTCGGGCGCGATCCCGAGGTCGATGAGCGGCTGGTCCAGCTCGATGGCGGGGATCGCGACGCGGGTCGGGACCGCGCCGAGGCCCTGCACGACCTGGGGGTCGGTCGTGAGCGGGACGCTCGACGCGGCGTTCGGGGGCGCGTCCGCCGGGGCGGTCGCGAGGGCTTCCGGCGGAGCGGCGGCGGGAGCGGGCGCGCATCCGGCCAGCACGGCCAGCGGGATCAGCGCGCCCGCGAGCACCGCGGCCCGACGGGTGCGCCGCGTGGGGGCGCCGACCGGGTCGCGGTGCACGGGGATCAGGACTCCTGGGCGCGGTGGCGGCGCATCAGCACGACGCCCGCCGCGGCGAGCGCGACGGCACCGCCGCCCGCGACGAGCGGGAGGGCGGCCGAGGGGGAGGCGGCGGATCCGCCGGCACCCGTGTCGACGCCGCCGACCGGCACCTGGGTCAGCTGGCCGCGCACGGCGCCCGCGGCGAACGACGCGGTGTGGCTGTCGGCCGCGAACGCGGACGGGTCGGCCTCGATCTGCGCGACCGTGAAGCCCTCGCCGGTGTCGGCGTTCTGCGCGCTCATGATCCCGGTGGTGAACGGCCCCTGCATGCAGCCGGAGCTGGTGCGCGTGCCGTTCCCGGCGTCGGCGGGGTTCGGGAAGGCGATGCGCGGCGGGCCGGCCTTGCCGACGACGGCCTGGTGGATGTGCGTGGCCGTCTTCGCAGGGCTCTTGTACTCGCCGGTGACGCCCGTGAGGGTGATGTCGTAGCAGATCGTGTTCGACGTCGAGTCGAGGCGCAGGTCGAAGCGGCCGGTGGCGCCGGGCTCGCCGGGGGTCGCGACGCCGTCGGCGTTCAGCACCTGGTCGGGCGTCGCCATCACGGTGAAGGCGCTCGTGAAGCGCTCCGGCTCGGGGACGGTGGTCTCGGCGGACGCGGGCATCGCGGCGAGGAGGGTGAGGGCGGCCGCGGCGGCGCCCCCGATGGTCGTGTTCCGGACGAGTCTCGTGTGCGTCATCGCGTGCAGCCTCTCGTCGTGGGGCGCCCGAGCGGGCACCGCTTCTGACAGGGCATACGCACGGCGGGCGGCGGGCGTTCATCGGGTGCCGGAATCCATCCGGGCGATCTCGTGCGGTCGGCGTCCCCTCCCGGCCCCGCGATGAACGCCGGCGCCTCCGCCGACGTATCCCCCGGTGAGGGCGCGCACCCGCCGCCTAGGCTGGAGATCACGATGGCGCTCGTCCTGACGCGTCCGGCACCTTCCTCCGAGCGGAGCACGATGAGCGCGTCCACGCCCGGCTTCGACGTGCGCTGGGCGTTCGCGGAGCACGGCGGCGCGCTGCTCGGCTTCGCGGTCAACGCCTTGCAGGACCGCCAGCTCGCGGAGGACTGCGTGCAGGAGACCTTCCTCCGCGCCTGGCGCGCCCGCGACTCCTTCGACGGCGAGCGCGGCAGCGCGCGCACCTGGCTGTTCGCGATCGAGCGGCGGGTGATCCTCGACGTGCACCGCGCGCGGGCCCGCACCCCGCGGGTCGTGGCCGAGGAGGAGGCGCCCGAGCAAGCGACGACGGAGGCGGATCCGCTCGACCGGCTCGGGATCGTCGAGGGCCTCGCGCGCCTCAGCGACGCGCATCGCGAGGCCGTCGTCGCCGTGCACCTCACCGGGCTCAGCTACCAGGAGCTCTCCACCGCCACGGGCGTGCCCGTCCCCACCCTGCGCACGCGCGTCTTCCACGCGCTCCGCGCCCTCCGCACGCACCTCGACGAAGGGGATCCCGCATGACCGATGACCGCACACCCCGGCCGGACGCCGCGGAGCCCGACGACCGCCGCGCCGAGCTGATCGCCGCCGTCCTCGCCGACGACCTCTCGCCCGCCGAGACCGCGGAACTGGAGGCGATGCGCGCGGCCGACCCGACGATCGACGCGGAGATCGCGCTCCTCGGCGGCCTGCCGTCGGCGATCCGCGGCGTCGGAGCGTGGGAGGACGCGGAGCCGAGCGCGGAGCTGGCGCGGCGGATCGGGCTGATCTCGGACGGCGACGCGGAGCGCAGGATGACGGACGGACCCGCCGACCTCGACGCGCGACGCGCACGCCGCGGATCGCGCACCCGGCGCACCGCCCTCGCGATCGCCGGCGCCGCCGCCTGCCTCGCGATCGGCGCGGCCGGCGGCGCGCTCCTCGCGACCCCGCGCGCCGACGTCGCGACCGGCCCGGCCGGCACCCTCGGCGCGCTCGAGGACGTGACCTTCGCCGGCGCGCCCGCGGGCGTCGACGTGCAGGGCGAGGTCGTGGCGCACACGTGGGGCACCGAGACGCTCCTCGCGGTTGACGGCCTCACGGTGGGCGACAGCTACTCCGTCGTGATCGTCGACGCGGCGGGCGGGGAGCACGCGTCCGGCACGATGCTCGGATCCGCGGTCCGCATCGACTGTCGCCTCAACGCCGACGTGCTGCGCGAGGACGCGGCGGCCGTGGAGATCCGCGACGCCGCGGGGGATCGCGTCGCCGTGGCGGAGCTGCCGCCGGTCAGCGCCTGATCGACCCCGCCGCGCCGCACGAGCGCGCCCTCACGCCTGCGAGGGCTGCCCGTTGCTCGCCGTGGTGCCGCCGTCGACCGGCAGGATCGCGCCCGTGATGAACGAGGCGTCGTCGCTCGCGAGGAACGCGATCGCGGCCGCCACCTCGTCGGCCTCGCCGCCGCGGCCGAGCGAGATGCGCTTGGCGAACTCCGCCTTCAGCTCCTCGTCGTCCTCCTTGCCGGCGACCAGCTCGGTCCAGATGAGGCCGGGCGCGACCGCGTTCACGCGCACGCCGTCGACGCCGTGGTCGAGCGCGGTGGCGCGCGTGAAGTTGCTCACGCCGCCCTTCGCCGCGTTGTACGCGCTCATGTGGTGGTCCGCCGCCATGCCCGACACCGAGGAGACGTTGACGATGGATCCGCGCGTCTCGACCAGGTGCGGGAGCGCTGCCCGCGTGCCGTAGAAGACGCCCGAGAGGTCGGTGTCGATGACGCGGCGCCACTCGTCGTCGGTGATGTCCGCGATCGGGCCGGCCTGGAAGGTGCCGGCGTTGTTGACGAGCACGTCGAGGCGGCCGTGCGCCTCGAGCGCGGTGGCGACGGCGCGGTCGGCGTCGGCCGAGACGGCGGCGTCCGCGACGAGCGCCGTGGCGCTGCCCGCGGGGAGCGAGTCGGCGACCGCGCGGATCTTGTCCTCCACGCTGTCGGTGATCACGACCTTCGCGCCCTCCGCGACGAAGCGGCGGGCCGTGGCCTCGCCGATGCCCGATCCTGCGCCGGTGATGATGACGACCTTGCCGTCGAAGCGTCCAGCCATGCTGATCCTCCTGGGTTCGCGGGGACGGCGGGCGCCGTCGCCGCGAGGCGCGCGGACCGCCGTCGGGAGCATCCAGCCGACTCCCCACGGGCGCGATCGTCAAGGGCCGGGGAGGCGATTCGGAGGGGGCGAGGGGCGGGGATCCACGGCCCGCGCGCCGCCCTGCGCCCGACCGACGGCGCAGTGTAGCGCGCCGACAGGGACCCGGGAACCTCGGAGGAACCGCCGGTTTAGTTGTGTCAGTGCAACTACTGTCGCGGACCCCTTGGGAGGCCCTCCTCCCCGGATCCGTGGTCGTGGCGACGGCGGAGCACGACGTGGAGGGGATCCTCGCGGACGACGAGCGCGACGCCGTCGCGGCCGCCCTGCCGGGCCGTCGCGCGGAGTTCGTGACCGGTCGCGTGCTCGCCCGGCAGGCGCTCGGCGCCCTGGGCATCCGCTCCGCGTCGATCCCCGTCGCCCGCAGCGGGGCGCCGGTGTGGCCGACCGGAGCGGTCGGCAGCATCACGCACTGCGTCGGGCTCCGCGCCTGCGCCGTGGGACGACGCGACGCGCACGCCGGGATCGGCATCGACGCGACGCCCGCCCGCCCCCTGCCCGGAGGCGTGCTGGCGCGCGTGGCGGACCTCGGCAGCGCACGCGTCGCCGCGGGCCTCGACGCGCTCCGGGCATCCGGGGTCGGGAGTCCGGACAGCGTGCTCTTCGCCGCCGCCGAGGCCGTCGCGAAGGCCCGGACGTCAGCGCACGGCGGGTGGCACGGCATCGACGGCGCGGACGTCGCGCTCCATCCGGACGGCTCCTTCGCCGCTCGGGCACGACGGGGACCGGGGTTCGCCGGGACCGGTCGGTGGGCGGTGGCCGGGGGGCTGGCGCTGGCGGGGATCGCGCTCGACGCGCACTGAAGCCGGTGCGCACGCGCGCGCCGGGACGAACGAGGAGAGGACCAGCACATGGGGAACGAACACGAGAACGAGCACGACGACGCGTCGATCGAGGCGCTCTTCGCGCAGCACGCGTGCCGTCCGGCGCTGCGACAGCGGTCCGGGGCGGACATCACGGACATCGGCTTCGGGGAGCTGTGGGACCGGGCGAGCGCGCTGGCCGCGGCGCTCGGGGAGACGGTGTCCGCCGGCGACCGGATCGCGGTGCTCGGCACCGCGACCGCGGACGCCGTCACCCTCGACCTCGCCACCTGGATCCTCGGCGCGGTGAGCGTCCCGCTGCAGGCGAGCGCGCCCCTCCCGGCCCTGCAGGGCATCGTCGAGGAGACCACGCCGGTCTGGATCGCGGTCACGGCCGAGCAGGCCGCGGTGGCCCGGGCGGTCGCCGAGGCCTCGGGCGACGGCATCCGGACGATGCTGATCGACGCCGCCGCCGGCACCGACGCCGCCGCAGACGCCGGCACCGCCGCCGACCTGACGCTCGACGGGCTCGTCGCCCGCGGGGCCGGCCTGCCGCGCATCAACCCGTGGCATCCCGCACCCGGCGAGGACCCGCTCGCGCTCCTGCTCTACACGTCGGGCAGCACCGGCACGCCGAAGGGCGCGATGTACACGCGCTCCATGGTCGAGCGGATGTGGCACGCCATGCGGCCCGACCCCGCTGCGGACGCCGGCGCAGCCACGACCGCCGCCGCGGAAGCCGCCGCGGACGCCGCGGACGCCGCCGCCGACGGCATCGTCGGCTACGCCTACCTCCCGATGAGCCACCTCACCGGCCGCTCCGCCCTGTTCGCCACGCTCGGCCGCGGCGGCACGGTCGCGCTCGCGACCTCGACCGACCTGTCGACGCTCTTCGACGACCTCCGGGCCTTCGCCCCGACCGAGTTCGTGTTCGTGCCGCGCGTCGCGGAGATGCTCCGGCAGGAGGGCGACCGCGAGGAGCAGCGTCGGCTCGCCGCCGGCGGCGCCGCCGTGGACGCGATCCGCGCCGAGGTCCAGGCCGACCTGCGCGTCCGCGCGTTCGGCGGGCGCATCGCCCAGGCGATCTGCACCAGCGCCCCGCTCACGCCCGAGCTCCGCGCGTACGTCGAGGAGTGCCTCGGGATCACGCTGCACGACATGTACGGGTCGACCGAGGCCGGCGGCGTCCTCCACGACGGGGTCGTCCAGCAGCCTCCCGTCACCGCGCACAAGCTCGTCGACGTCCCCGAGCTCGGGTACCGCACCACCGACCTCCCGCACCCGCGGGGCGAGCTGCTCATCAAGAGCGATGCCGTGATCGCCGGGTACTTCCGCCGGCCGGACGTCACCGCCGCCGTGTTCGACGAGGACGGCTTCTACCGGACCGGCGACGTCATGGCGCAGACCGGACCCGACACGTACGAGTACCTCGACCGCCGGAACAACGTGCTCAAGCTGTCGCAGGGCGAGTTCGTGGCGGTGGCGTCGCTCGAGGCGACCTACGCCGGGACGCTCGAGGTCCACCAGGTCGCGCTGCACGGCGACAGCCGGCACGCGTTCCTCGTCGCGGTCGTCGTGCCGACGGAGGCCGGGGCGTCGGAGCGCGACGTCCTCGCCGCGCTGCAGCGCACCGCCCGCGCGCACGGCCTCGCCCCCTACGAGGTGCCCCGCGGCGTGATCGTCGAACCGCAGCCGTTCACGGTCGAGGGCGGCATGCTCTCCGACGCCGGCAAGCTCCTGCGCCTGCGCCTCACGCAGCGGTACGGCGAGCGCTTCGCCGCCCTGTACGACGCGCTCGAGTCGCAGCAGAGCGGCACCCTCGTGGCCGCGCTCCGCGAACGCGACGACGACGAGCCGACGGTCGACACGGTGGTGCGCGCCGCCCTCCTGCTCCTCGGGGCCGAGGTGTCCCCCGCGACCGCCGCCGCGGCCCGGTTCTCGGACCTCGGCGGGGACTCGCTGTCCGCGCTGACGTTCTCCGGGATCCTCGAGGACGTGTTCGACGCCGAGGTGCCCGTCGGCGTCATCACCGACCCGACCAACGACCTCGCCGCCGTCGCCGCGTTCGTGGAGCGCTCCGCCTCCGACGACCGGCCGACCGTGGCGCGCGTGCACGGCGCCGGCGCATCCACCCTGCGCGTGGGCGACCTCCGCCTCGACCGGATGCTCGGCGGCATCCCGACGCCGGCCCCCCGCGCATCCGCCCGGACGGGATCCCGGACCGTGCTCCTCACCGGCGCCAACGGCTACCTCGGCCGGTTCCTCGCCATCGACTGGCTCGAGCGCCTCGCCCCGGAGGGCGGCACGCTGGTGTGCGTCGTGCGCGGTGCCGATGACGCGGACGCCCGGCGCCGCCTCGACGCCGCCTTCGCCGCCGACCCCGCGTTCGCCCGGCGCTTCGCCGAGCTGGCGGGCGCGCTCGAGGTGATGGCCGGCGACGTCAGCGAGCACCGCCTCGGCCTCGACGACGCCCGCTGGGAGGACCTGGCCGGCCGGGTCGACCTCGTCGCGCACGCCGCGGCCCTCGTGAACCACGTGCTCCCCTACTCGGCGCTGTTCGGCCCGAACGTCGTCGGCACCGCCGAGGCGATCCGCCTGGCGATCGCCGCCGGCAGCGTGCCCGTCACCTTCGTGTCGAGCGTCGCCGTCGCGGGCGGCGCGCAGCCGGGCGCGACCGCGGACGCGGAACCGTCCGCGCCCGCCGCGCTCGACGAGCACGCCGACATCCGCGTGATGATCCCCGAGTGGGCCGTCGGCGACGAGTACGCCAACGGGTACGGGGCGAGCAAGTGGGCGAGCGAGGTGCTGCTCCGCGAGGCGCACGAGCACCACGGCGTCCCCGTGGCCGTGTTCCGCTCCGACATGATCCTGGCGCACCCCCGCTGGCGCGGGCAGGTGAACCTCCCCGACGTCTTCACCCGGCTGATGTGGAGCGTGCTCACCACCGGGCTCGCCCCGGCCTCGTTCGTGCGGCGCGGCCCCGACGGCGAGCGGCAGCGCTCCCACTACGACGGGCTGCCCGCCGACTTCACGGCCGCGGCGATCGACGCGATCGGCGCGGCGCTCACCGAGGGGCACCGCACGTTCAACGTCGTGAACCCCCACGACGACGGCGTCTCGCTCGACACCTTCGTCGACTGGCTCCGCGAGGACGGCCACGACATCGAGCGCGTGGACGACCACGCGGAGTGGGTCGACCGGTTCCGCGCGGCGCTGGCGGCGCTCCCCGACGAGGACCGCGCCCGGTCGGTCCTGCCGCTGATGCACGCGTTCGCCGCGCCGGAGGAGCCGCACGCGGGTTCCGCGATCCCCGCCGACGCGTTCATCGAGGCCGTCCGCGCGGTCCGCCCGCTCGGGGCGTCGGAGATCCCGTCGCTCGACCACGCGCTCATCACCAAGGTGGCGGACGACCTCGCGTTCCTGGGGCTGCTCGCGCCGGCGTCGGCGCGGGCGCGGGTGGCGGCCGCGTGATGCCCGCGCGCGTCGGCTGATCGCGACGCGCGACGCCTGGGGAGGGGCCGGCAGCCACGCGCTGCCGGCCCCTCCGCGTCCGGCGGCAGTCGGCGTCAGCGTCCGGCGCGGCGGCCGGATCCGCCGCCCCGAGAGAAGATACACGCCGGTAACACGAGGGAAACGGCCGCGATACGGGGCAGAACCACACTGGACGGAAATACCTATCGCTCGATAGATACTCCGACCGGGCAACCGGATCTCCGGCGCATCCGCAGCACCGCGCCCTCGTGAGAGGCCAGAAGATTGAGCACCCCGCACACCCCCTCGCCGGCCGCGGCCCGCACCTCGGCCCCCGCCCCCGTCGTCCCGCCCGGCTCCGCGCAGGACACCCCGACCCCCGCCGCCCACCTCCCGTCCGGCTACGCGCAGGAGCTCCACCGGGGCGTCGGCCCGTTCTCCTCGTTCGCGGCCGGGTTCTCGTTCGTGTCGATCCTCACGACCGTGTTCCAGCTCTTCGGGCTCGGCTTCGGGCTCGGCGGCGCCGCGTTCTTCTGGGCGTGGCCGGTCGTCTTCGTCGGGCAGCTGCTGGTGGCCCTCAACTTCGCGCAGCTCGCGGCCTCGTGGCCCATCTCCGGCGCGATCTTCCAGTGGTCGAGCCGCCTCGCCGGCACCACGATCGGGTGGTTCACCGGCTGGACCATGATCGTCGGCCAGATCCTCACGGTCGCGGTCGCCGCCATCGCGGTGCAGGCCGTGCTGCCCGCCATCTGGGCCGGGTTCCAGATCGTCGGGGGCCCCGACGCGGATCCGTCGGTCGCCTCCCCCACGGGCGCGGCGAACGCGGTGCTGCTCGGGATCCTCCTGCTCGTCGTCACCACGGTCGTCAACATCCTCAGCGTGCGGCTCATGGCGCGCGTGACCACGGCGGGCGTCCTGATCGAGATCGTCGGCGTGGTGGTGCTCGTCGCGGTGCTCTTCCTCCTCCCGCAGCGCGGACCCGAGGTGGTGCTGACGACCGCCGGCCGCACGGGCGACGAGCCGTACGTCTTCGCCTGGCTCGCGTCATCCCTCATGGCGGCGTACGTGATGGTCGGCTTCGACTCCGCGGGCGAGCTCGCCGAGGAGACGCACAGCCCCCGGAAGACGACGCCGCGCACGATCGTGCGGGCGCTCGTCGTCTCCGGCCTCGGCGGGGCGCTGCTCATCGTGGGCACGCTGGTCGCGGCGCCGAGCGTCACCGACGGGCAGCTCGCCACGAAGGGCATCGCCTGGGTCATCACGTCGGTCGTCGGCGACGTGGGCGGCCGCCTCCTCCTCTGCGCGGTCGCGGTCGCGGTGTTCGCCTGCACGCTCGCGGTGCAGACCTCGGGCACGCGGATGATGTACTCGATGGCGCGCGAGCGGGCCCTCCCGTGCCACCGCCAGCTCGCCCGGGTGTCGCCGCGCACCGGCACGCCCGTGCTCACCTCGGTGGTCGTCGGCGTCGGCGCGGCCCTCGCCCTGGCGCTCAACATCGGCCAGTCGGCGATCTTCACGGCGCTCTCGAGCCTCTGCATCGCGATGCTCTACCTCGCGTACCTCGGCGTCACCGGCCCGCTGCTGGTCGCCCGGATCCGCGGGCGCTTCCCGCAGGGCGGCGTGGACGAGGACGGCGCGCCGCTCTTCACGCTCGGCCGCTGGGGCATCCCGCTCAACGTCGTGGCCGTGCTCTTCCAGGCCGGCATGGCCGTGAACCTGATCTGGCCGCGCGCCGAGATCTACGACCTCACGGGCGGGTCGTGGTGGCTGCAGTACAGCGCGCTCCTCTTCATCGGCGCCACGCTGCTGGTCGGCGCGGGCTACCACGCGTGGCGGCACCGCTCCCACGGGCCCCTCGAGCTGCGGGACGTGCCGACGACGGCCGCCATCCCGGTCGTCGAGGCGGCGGGGGCGACGATCCGATGAGGGACCTGCGCACGACCGACAGCGTCACCGCCTCCCGCGACGACGCCCGCGCGCAGGCCGCCCTCCGGAGCGACTGGATGCCGTACGTCCCCGCCTCCTCGTCGCCGTTCGCGCCCGCGGGCGTGGATCCGGCCGACCTCACCTGGGCCGAGACCGTCGCGCCCGGCGGGTACGCGCATCGGGTGCTCGCGCGCGGATCCCGCCTCCGCCTCGACGACCCCACGGGCGACGCCTGCGCGCACCTGCTGCTCTACGACGCGGAGGCGCCGGGCGAACGGCTGAACGTGGCCGACACCGTGAAGATCCCGTGGCAGGCGTACCTCGGCGAGGGCTCGCCGCTGCTGAGCGGCGACGGGCGGATCCTCGCGAGCATCGTGGAGGACACCTCCGGCCACCACGACGCCCTCTGCGGCACCTCGACCGACGCGCTCAACGAGCGGCGCTACGGATCCGGCGCGCCCGAGGGCCCGACGCCCAGCGGCCGGTCGCTCCTCGTGAAGGCCGCCGCGAAGCACGGGCTCACGCGCCGCGACCTGCCGCCGAGCGTCTCCCTCTTCCAGGGCGTGCGCGTGGAGGAGGACGGCGCGCTGCACCCCACCGGATCCGCCGGACCCGGCACGCACGTGACCCTCGTGGCCGAGATGCCGCTGCTCGTGCTCGTCGCGGACGTGCCGCATCCGCTCGACCCGCGGCCCGACCACGTCGTGGGGCCGCTGCGGATCCACGCCTGGCGCGGCTCCCCCACCGGACCCGCCGACGCGCGCTTCCACGCGAGCCCGGAGCTGACGCGCGCCTACCTGAACTCGATCGACCGCTGCGAAGCGAGAGGGAACCGATGACCCCGACCGTCACCTCCACCGTCCCCACCGGCGCCGTGCACGCGCCGGACGCCGTGCTCGACTGGGGCGCGTCGCTCGTCGCGGGCCTCGTCGTGCGCGACGACCGCGTGGCGCCGCTCGCGCCCTGGTCTGCCGTCGTGCGCGCCGGCCACGTGCTCACCATCGTCGACGTGGGCGGCAACCAGTCCGCCGACTTCCTCGTCTACGACGCCGACGACCCGGAGGAGCGGTACAGCGTGCCCGACACGATCGTGGCGCAGGGCAACGCGTACCTCGGCACCGGATCCGTGCTCATGTCGAGCGAGGGCCGGCCGCTGATGACCGTGGTCGGCAACGAGATCGACCGCCAGGACACCCTCGGCGGCGCCTGCTCGAAGGAGTCGAACACGCTCCGCTACGGGCACCACACCGCGCACCAGCACGCCTGCCGGGAGAACTTCCTCACGGAGGGCGCGCGACACGGGCTGGGGGCGCGCGACATCGTCTCGAACGTCAACTGGTTCATGAACGTGCCGGTCGAGGCCGACGGCGCCCTCGGGATCGTCGACGGGATGAGCGCGCCCGGGAAGCGGGTGGCCGTGCGGGCGGAGCGGGACGTGCTGGTGATCGTCTCCAACTGCCCGCAGATGAACAACCCGTGCAACGACTTCAGCTGCACGCCGCTGCGGATGATCGTGGTGGAGCCGTGAGCGGCGCCGAGCGCAGCGCCGCCGAGCGCCGGGCGCTCGACCTCGACACCGTGCTCGTCGCGAACCGCGGCGAGATCGCGTGCCGCGTGATCCGCACCGCGAAGGCCATGGGGATGCGCACGGTGGCGGTCTTCTCGGACGCCGACCGGGCCGCGCCGCACGTGCGCGAGGCCGACGAGGCCGTGCGGCTGGGGCCGGCCGCGCCGCGCGAGTCGTACCTGCGCATCGACGCGATCATCGAGGCGGCGCGCGCGACGGGCGCGGGCCTCATCCACCCCGGCTACGGGTTCCTCAGCGAGAACCTGGAGTTCGCGTCGGCCTGCGAGGAGGCGGGGATCCGCTTCGTCGGGCCGACCGCCGACCAGATCCTCGCGTTCGGCGCCAAGCACACCGCGCGCGAGCTCGCCGAGGCCGCGGGCGTGCCCATGCTCGCGGGCACCGGCCTCCTCGCCGACGCCGATGAGGCCGTGCGCGAGGCGGCGCGCGTCGGCCTGCCCGTGATGCTCAAGGCCACGGGCGGCGGAGGCGGCATCGGCATGCAGGCCTGCGCGACGCCCGAGGAGGTGCGCGAGGCCTACGGCCGGGTGACGCGGCTCGCGGAGTCGGCGTTCGGATCCACCGGCATCTTCCTCGAGCGCCTCGTGCGCCCGGCCCGGCACGTGGAGGTGCAGCTCGTGGGCGACGGCACCGGCCGCGTGGCCGTGATCGGCGACCGCGACTGCTCGCTCCAGCGCCGCAACCAGAAGGTGATCGAGGAGGCGCCCGCGCCCGCGCTGCCCGACCGCGTGCGCGCGCAGCTGCACGCCTCCGCCCGCGCGCTCGCGGAGTCCGTCTCCTACCGCAGCGCCGGCACGGTCGAGTTCGTCTACGACCCGGTGCGCGAGGAGGCCGCGTTCCTCGAGGTGAACACGCGCCTGCAGGTCGAGCACCCCGTCACCGAGGAGGTGCACGGCGTCGACCTCGTGGAGCTGATGCTGCGGCTCGCCCGCGACGGCGCCGCGGGCCTCCCCGCCGACCTCTTCACGCGCGAGTGGATCCCGGAGGGCCACGCCGTCGAGGCCCGCCTCTACGCGGAGGACCCGGCGAAGGGGTCGCTGCCGTCGAGCGGCCTCGTGACGCAGGCCGTGCTGCCGGTCGGGCCCGGGATCCGCGTCGACGGCTGGATCGAGACGGGCCTCGAGGTCTCCGCCTCCTACGACCCGCTGCTCGCCAAGGTCATCGCGACGGGCGAGACGCGCGACGACGCGCTCGACCTCCTGGGCGAGGCGCTCGACGGCACGCGGATCGACGGCATCGTCACGAACGCGGGCCTGCTGCGGGCGCTCACCGACGACCTCGAGCTCCGCACGGCCACGCACTCCACGTCGACCCTCGACGTGACGGACGACCCGGCGCCTCGCATCGACGTGGTCTCCCCCGGCACCATGACGACCGTGCAGGACCTGCCCGGCCGGCTCGGCCACTGGCAGGTGGGCGTGCCGCCGAGCGGCCCGTTCGATCCCGTCTCGCTCGCGGAGGCGAACATCGCGGTCGGCAACCCGGAGGGCGCGCCGGGGCTCGAGATCACGGCCGACGGGCCCGTGCTGCGGTTCTCGACCGCCTCGGTGGTCGCCGTCACGGGCGCGCCGGCGCCGGTCACGCTCGACGGCGAGCCCGCCCGGATGTGGGAGCCGATCGAGGTCGCCGCCGGGCAGACCCTCGCGATCGGCCGCGCCGACGGGCCCGGGCTCCGCCTGTTCCTCGCCGTGCGCGGCGGCATCGACGTGCCCTCCTACCTCGGATCCGCGTCCACCTTCACGCTCGGCCGCTTCGGCGGGCACGCGGGCCGGGCGCTCCTCGCGGGCGACGTGCTGCGGCCCGGATCCCCCGACTCCGACGCCGAGCACCCCGCGTTCCCCGCGGGCGCGCGCCTCGGGCTGATCGGCGGCCCGACCCCCGCGCACCGGCGCCCGGCGCTCACCTCGACGTGGGAGATCGCCGTCACCGAGGGCCCGCACGCGGCGCCCGACTTCTTCACCCGCGCCGACATCGACGTGCTCTACGCCACCGACTACGGCGTGCACCACAACTCGGCGCGCACCGGGATCCGGCTCATCGGCCCGCGGCCCGGCTGGGCGCGCGAGGACGGCGGCGAGGCAGGGCTGCACCCGTCGAACATCCACGACACCCCGTACGCGGTGGGCGCGATCGACTTCACGGGCGACACCCCGATCATCCTGGGGCCCGACGGCCCGTCCCTCGGCGGCTTCGTCTGCCCGGCGGTCGTCGCGAGCGGCGAGCTGTGGAAGCTCGGCCAGCTGCGGCCCGGCAACACCGTGCGCTTCGTGCCCGTGAAGGAGGCGGATGCGGCGGCGCTCGTCGACGCGCGCGCCTCCCTCACGGTGATCCGCACGGGCGGCGACGGCGACGACGGCGTGATCGGCCGGCTCGAGGCCACCGACGCGCGGCCGTCCGTGGCGTACCGGCGCGACGGCGACGACGACGTGCTCGTGGAGTACGGCGACATGACCCTCGACATCGCGCTCCGGATGCGCGTGCACGCGCTCATGACCCGGCTGCAGGAGGAGCGGCCCGCGGGTCTGCTGGAGCTGACGCCCGGGATCCGCTCGCTGCAGGTGCGCACGGATCCGCGCGTGCTGAAGGCCACGGCCGTCGCGGGCCTGCTCCGGGAGCTGGAGGACGAGATCCCGCCGACGGACCAGCTCGTCGTGCCGTCGCGCACCGTGCGGCTGCCGCTCTCCTGGGACGACCCGGCGACGCGCCTCGCCATCGAGCGCTACATGGCGGGCGTCCGCGACGACGCGCCCTGGACGCCGTGGAACATCGAGTTCATCCGCCGGATCAACGGCCTCGACTCGGTCGACGACGTCTACCGCACGGTCTTCGACGCGAGCTACCTCGTGCTCGGCCTCGGCGACGTGTACCTCGGCGCGCCCGTGGCCACGCCGCTGGATCCGCGCCACCGCCTGGTGACCACGAAGTACAACCCCGCGCGCACCTGGACGGCGGAGAACTCCGTCGGAATCGGCGGCGCGTACCTCTGCGTCTACGGGATGGAGGGGCCGGGCGGGTACCAGTTCGTCGGCCGCACCGTGCAGATCTGGAACCGCTTCCGCCGCGGCGGGCTCTTCCAGGAGCATCCGTGGGCGCTCCGGTTCTTCGACCGGATCGAGTGGTACCCGGTCGGCGCGGAGGAGCTGCTCGAGCTCCGGGCCGAGACGGACGCGGGCCGCGGCGACTTCGCCACGGAGGACGGCGAGTTCTCCATCGCCGACCACCACGCGTTCCTCGCCGCGAACGACGCCTCGATCCGCTCCTTCCGCGAGACGCAGACGCGCGCGTTCGAGGAGGAGAAGGCGCGCTGGCGCCTCTCCGGCGAGTTCGACGTGCGCGACGAGCCGGCCGTCGTGGTTCCCGACGAGGTGCCCGTGCCGCCGGGCGCGACCGCCGTGACGGCGCCGTTCACCTCGACCGTGTGGCGGGTGGACGTGCGCCCCGGCGACGACGTGTCGGCCGGCGACGCCGTGCTCGCGGTCGAGGCGATGAAGATGGAGTCCGTGGTGGGCGCGCCGGTGGCGGGCCGCGTGCTGGAGATCCGCATCGCGCCCGGCGAGCAGGTCGCGCCCGGGCAGGTGCTCGCGGTGATCGGGGCCGCGTCCTGATCGCCGTCGCCGCGGGAGGCGGCCGGGTGCGCGCCGCGCGTGATCCCGGCCGGCGCGTGATCCCCACCTGCGAGGATGGCGGGATGGCCAAGGACGACAAGCCGGCCCGCGTCGGCCGCCCCCGCGCGATGCCCGACGCCGGCTCGACGCTGAGCCCGCGCGAGCAGATCCTCGACGCCGCCGCCGCGCTCTTCGCGGAGCACGGGCTGAGCGGCACGTCCACGCGCCTCATCGCCGAGCGGGTGGGCATCCGCCAGGCCTCCCTCTACTACCACTTCGCCGGCAAGGACGACCTGCTCGTCGAGCTGCTCACGCGCTCCGTGCGGCCCAGCCTCGACGTCGTCCGCGGCATCGAGGAGGCCGTCCCCGACCGCGCATCGGCGGCCGGCGCCCTGCACGCGCTCGTGATGGCGGACTTCCGCACGCTCGCCGACACCCCGCACAACATCGGCACCCTCTACCTGCTGCCCGAGGTGCAGGGCGAGCGGTACGACGGCTTCCGCACGCAGCGGCGCGAGCTGCAGGAGGCGTACGGGCGGATCGGCACGGCCGCGGCGAGCGCCGACGTGCGCCGGACCATCGGGCCGGAGGCGCTGGGGGCCGTGCTGATCCAGCTGGCCGAGCTCGTGATCCAGCTCCGCCGCCGCGGCGAGCCCGACGACGCCGACCGCGACGCCATCGCCGCCACGTGCCTACGCGCCTGCGGGCTGGGGACGGCGGAGATCGCCGAGGCACGCCGCGACGCCGAGCGGCTGCTCGCGACGGTGCCCGCGCTCTAGCCGCGCTCGCTCGCGCCGCAGGCGCAAACGCTCCCGCCGCTGGACCTCACCTCGCCGGCGGCAGCCCGGCCTGCTGCCGCAGCCCCGCGAGCAGCAGGTCGAGCCCGGAGCGGAAGACGTCGAGGTCGTCGTGCGTGGCCAGCTCGTCGGCCGCGTCGTGGGCGAAGGGGAACTCCTCGGGGTCGAGGGCGCGCCAGCGGTCGGCGAACGCGGCGAGGAAGCCCGCCCGGTCCAGCCCGCTCTCGAAGAACTCCTTCGGCGGCGGCTCCGCGAGGTCGGCCGCGACCCCGACGACGTAGCTGACGATGGACGACACCGCGTGGAAGCGCTGCCGCGGCGTGAGATCCAGCTTCAGGAGCTGCTGGCCGAGGCGCTCGTACATCGCCATCGTGTTGGGCCGCAGCCCGTTGTTGCGGAGCATGTACTGCCCGAACCAGGGCCGGCGCACGAACTCGTCGAAGAGCGCCAGGGCGACGGCGCGCACGTTCTCCAGGGGATCGGGACCGTGGATGAGCGGCTCGGAGTCGACGAGGACCCGGCCCATCACCTCCTCGGTCGCGCGCGCGACGAGCTCGTCGCGGCTCGCGACGTACCAGTAGATGCTCGCCACTCCCCCGCCGAGCCGCGCCGCGAGCGCCCGGAAGGTGAGCGCCGGCTCCCCCGACTCGTCGAGGATCGCGATCGCCTCCGCGAGCACCGTGTCGAGCGAGTGCGACGCCCGCTGGCGTCCCCGTGCGCGGGCGGGCGCCGTGCCCGTGCCGCGCTTCTCCGTGGATCCGTCTGCCGCCATGCCTTGCATCCTACCGAACGACGTTCCATACTATCGAACGTCGTCCGATACTCGTACGGCGTTCGATGAGAAGAGGCCCGCCCATGAGCACGACGACGATCGACACCGCCCCATCCCGCGCGCACGCCTCGCTGCGCTCCGCGGCCCTCCCGCTGGCCGCCCTCTGCCTGGCCTTCTTCGTCGAGATGGTCGACAACACGCTGCTCTCGGTCGCCCTGCCGACCATCGGCCGCTCGCTCGAGAGCGGCACGACGGGCCTGCAGTGGGTGACGGGCGCCTACTCGCTCACCTTCGGCGGCCTGCTGCTGACCGCCGGATCGGCCGCCGACCGGTTCGGGCGACGCCGCGTGCTGCTCACGGGCCTCGCGGCCTTCGGCGTGATCAGCCTCGCCGTCGTGCTCGTCACCGACATCGGCCAGCTCATCGCCCTGCGCGCCGCCCTCGGCGCCGCCGCCGCGGCCATGGCGCCCGTGACGATGTCGCTGGTCTTCCGCCTCTTCGACGACGAGCGGCTGCGGATGCGGTCGATCACGATCGTGATGATCGTGGGCATGTCCGGAATGGTCCTCGGGCCGCTCCTCGGCGGATCCGTCCTCGCCGCCGTCAGCTGGCAGTGGCTGCTCGTCGTCAACGCCCCCATCGCCCTGCTGGTCTGGATCGGCGTCCGCGTGGGCGTGCCGGCCGACCGCCGCGCCGACCTCACCTCCGAGCGCCTCGACCTGCCCGGCACGGTGCTCACCATCGCCGCGATCGGGCTCGGCTGCTACACGCTCACGAGCGGCGTGCAGCACGGGTGGCTCGCGCCCGTCACGCTCGCCTGCGCGGCCGGCGCCGTCGCCGCGGTCGCGGGCTTCGTCCTCCGCGAGCGCCGGGCGGCCTCGCCCATGATCGACCTCGCGATCTTCCGCGCGGGGCCCGTCCGCGGCGCCGCCCTCACGCAGCTGGGCGCCGCGGTCGGGTTCGCCAGCATCCTGTTCGGGCTGATCCTGCACTTCCAGTACGCATACGGCTGGAGCCCGGTGCGCGCCGGCCTCGCGAACCTGCCCGTCATCGTGACGATGATCGCCGCCACCCCGATCACCGAGCGCCTCGCCGCCCGCCTCGGCCACCGCATGGCCTGCCTCGTGGGCACCGGCCTCCTGGTGGCGGGGCTCGGGGGCATGGCCTGGGCCGTCGAGCACGGCTACCTCGCCATCGCGGCGATGATGGTGCTGCTCACGATCGGGCTGCGGACGATCATGACCATCTGCGCGGTCGCCCTCGTCGAGGCGATGCCCGCCAACCGCACCTCGATGGGCGCCGCGCTCAACGACACGGCCCAGGAGCTCGGCACCAGCCTCGGCACCGCGGTCGTCGGCACGCTCATCGCCGCGCTGGTCACGAACGCCCTGCCGGTCGGCGCGTGGAGCGCGGAGCTCGTGCAGACGTTCTTCACGGGCGAGCGGATCGCCTACGCAGCGGTCGCCGTGCTGGTGGGCGTGATCGCGACGATCGGCGCGCTGTCGCTCACGGACTCCCGCACGACGGAGGAGCCGGGGGCGGACGGGGAGGCTGCCGCGGACGAGGCGGCTGCTCCGAGCGCGGCCCGCACCGCGAGCGGCGAGCCCGCGGCGACCGGCGCCGAGCGCACAGCGGCGTGAGCGGGGGCGGGGTCGCGCGAGGTGGGCGCGTCCCCTCGCGGACGCGTCGCCGCGGCCGCCTCAGCCGATGCGCGCCAGCAGCTCGAGCGACCGCTCGACCACGAGGGCGGTGGCGACCGGATCCGACGATGGCAGCGACGCGTCCGTGAACAGGTGCGCGTCGCCGTCGTAGACGAAGACCTCGGCGAGCTCGGGGCCGACCGCGTCCACGAGCTCGCGCGCGGCCTCGAGGTCGCCCTCGCCCGCGAAGTACGGATCCCGCGCCATGCCGTGCACCTGCACCGGAACGCCCGCGGGCCACGGCCCGAACGCCCACTCCGCCGAGAGCGACACGAACGACTCGTAGAGGAGCGCGCCCCGGGCGTCCGGCCGGGTCTGCGCGAGGCGCTGGGCGATGGATCCGCCCCACGAGACGCCCGCGTACACCAGCCCGGCGGGCAGCCCCTCGAGCGCGCGCTCGGTGCGGGCGGCGACCACGCCGTCGTCGAGGCCGGCCATGAGCGCGAGGCCCGCCTCGACCGTCTCGGGCAGCGCGCCGTCGAGCAGGTCGGGCACGTGCACGACGTGGCCGCCGTCGCGCAGGGCGTCGGCGAGCGCGTGGACGCCGGGCGTCGCGCCCTGCACGTGGTGGAACAGCACGATCTCGGCCAAGGGAGCCTCCCGCCCGCCGCGCGGACGCGGATCCGTCGGCGCGCGGACGTCGCGGGCCGTCGCTGCCCACGATAGGCACCGGGATCAGCGCGGGGAAGGGCGCCGGTCGTCCGTCTCCGCCGCGAGGTGGCCGCCGAAGGACAGGCGGCGCGCGTCGTCCACCGCGTCCTCGAAGCGGAGGGCCGGGTCGCGGAGCATCGCGAGGGTGGCGAGCGCGTGGATCCGCACCCGCCCGTCGGCCGCCTGCCGCGACCGCTCGACCACGGGCTGCGCCAGCCGGCCGACCGTGACGAAGGCACGCGTGAGGCTGTGCTGCATCTCGGCGGGTCCGCGGCCGAGCTGCGACGCCAGCTCGCGGAGGAGGAAGCCGGCGCCGGTCGGATCGCGGTCGGCGTCGATCAGGCCCGACGCCGTCCGCCACGCGGTGCGGGCGACGTGCTCGTCGGGGTCCCGCAGGAGCTCGCGCCCGATCGCCGGCAGCGCGCGCCGGTCGCCGATCTTGGAGAGCGTGTGCAGCGCCTGGCTGCGCGCCTGCGGCACGGGCGACGCGAGCTCGGCGACGAGCGGCGGGATCGTGAGCTCGGGATCGTGTCGGATCAGCGCCCACGTGAGCATCTCGCGCACGTTGAGGTCGGGCTCGACGCGGCAGCGGTGGATCAGCCCCTCGACGAGCGCCGGATGCGGCCGGGTGCCCGCGGTGAGCGCGGCCTGGAGGCGGGCGGAGGCGTCCGGCGCGCGCAGGGCGGCGGCGAGGCGGGCGGCGATGGCGGCGTCGCCGAGGCGGTCGGAGCGGTCCCGATCCGGGCCGTCCGGCTCGTCCCGCGCGGCGTCGCTCACAGCACGTCCCCGATCGCGGCGAGCACCCGATCCGGGTCCTCGAGCTGCATGTCGTGGTGGATGCCCGGCAGCCGCCGGACGTCCCAGCCCGCGCGCTCCAGCTCGGCCGCGTAGGCGTCGGGCAGCACGGCGGCCGACTCGTCGGAGAGCACGATCGTCGACGGCACGGCCGGCGCGCTCACCGCGAGCGGATGGAAGGCCACGTCGCGGAAGACGCCGATCGCCATGCCGCGGTCGAACCGGGCCTGGGCGGCGGCGAGCGACGCCCGCACCGCGGGGGCGTAGGCGGCGCGGATCCGGGCGGCGGCACGGGCGCGCGGCAGCTGCGCGAGGGCGAGGCCCACGAGCGGGGCGGCCCAGAACAGGCGGCCGCGGATCCCCGTGGTCGGCAGCGCGAGCCGGAAGCCGGGATCGAGGTACACCGCGCGCGCGGGCTCGAGGCGGGCGACGGCGCGCACCAGCACGGATCCGCCGAGCGAGTGCCCGACGACCGCGTCGAGGCCGCGCGGCAGCGCCTCCGCGACGTCGTCGGCCATCTCCTCGATGCCGTACGAGCCGGCCCGGTCGCTCTCCCCGTGCCCGCGGAGGTCGACGGTCGTGACGGTGCAGCGGCCGGAGGCGACGAGCCGCTCGACGATGGGGCGCCACGTCGCGCCGTCCGCGCCGAGCCCGTGCACCAGGCCGACGTGGCGGGGTCCGGTCCCGGTGGTGACGCGGTGCAGCTGCATGGGTCCAGTCTCCTCCGGGCGGGCGGCCCCCGCGCCCCCGCGGCCGGTCGCCGGACGCCCGACGGCCCCGCGTCCGTCTCCGGATGCGGGGCCGTCGGTCGAGCCGCAGTGCGGGTCGCCCTCTACAGCGTCGCCGCCGCCGGGTCCCAGTCCTCCGCGAGCGGCGTCGGCTTCTCGACCGTCGACGCGACCTGCACGACCTCGCGGCTGTCGGCCGCGTCGCGGATCGCGAGCAGCACGTCGAGCACGTGCGCCGCGACCTCGCCGGACGCACGCACCGGGTCGCCGCCGCGGATGCTGCGCGCGAGGTCCAGCACGCCGGAACCCCGGCCGTACGTGGATCCGGCCGCCGTCAGCGTCTCCGGCTCCTGCTGCCCGAAGCGCCACAGCTGGCTGTCGCCCTCGAACGTGTTCGGGTCGGGGAGCACGATGGTGCCCTCGCTGCCCGAGATCTCGACGAAGCCCATGCGGGGCAGCGCGTTCTGGAAGCTGAACGTCGACTGCGCCGACTGCCCGCCCGCGAACGAGATGAGCGCGGCATGGTGCGTGGGCACCTCCACCGGGAAGTCGGTTCCCGCGCGGGGTCCGCTCCCGATGGTGCGCGTGGTGCGCGAGGTCGAGGAGACCGCGCTCACCGTCTCGGCGGCGCCGAACGCGTGCACGAGCGTGGTGACGTAGTACGGGCCCATGTCGAAGAGGGGTCCGGCACCGTGCGCGAACAGGAACTCGGGGTTCGGGTGCCAGGCGTCGGGGCCGGGCACGTGGAAGAGCGTCGTCGCGGTGAGCGGCTCGCCGATGTCGCCGCGGGCGATGGCGCGCATGGCCGACTGGATCCCCGCGCCGAGCACGGTGTCGGGCGCGCACGCGACCTGCACGCCGGCGGCGCGGGCCGCCTCGAGCAGGTCCTGGCCGGATGCGTGGTCCAGCGCCAGCGGCTTCTCGCTCCACACGTGCTTGCCGGCGGCGACGATCCGCCGGCCGACCTCCGCGTGCGTGGCGGGCAGCGTGAGGTTCACGACGATCTCGATCTCGTCCATCGCGAGGAGCTCCTCGACCGTGCCGTGGTGCGGCACGCCGTGCTCCTCGGCGCGCGAGCGGGCGCGGTCGAGGTCGATGTCGGCGACGAACAGGACCTCGAGGTCCGGCATCGCCGTCATGTTCTCCAGGTAGGTGCCCGAGATGACGCCCGCGCCGATGACGCCCACGCCGACGCGGCCGGTGCCGCCGGTCACTTGTCGTTCTCCTGCAGCCAGGCGAGCGACGCCGCGATGCCGTCGAAGACGTCGCCCGCGTAGTCGTCGAACTCGACGACGCGCAGCGCGTGCGGGGCGGCCGCGAGCACGGCGGCGACGTCGACGTCGCCCTGGCCCGCGGGCTCCTGCATCTTGAAGGCCTGCGCGAGCTCCGGCGGCACGACGAGCGCGGACTCGGCGCTCGGCAGCACCTTGGCGATGGCGTCGGAGATCTTGCCGTCCTTGACGTGCAGGAACCGCACGCGGTCGCCGAGCCGCTTCAGCAGGGCGGGCGTGTCCATGCCGCCGACGGTGGACCAGAACGCGTCGAGCTCGAGCACGACGTCGACGTTGAGGCGCTCGACGAAGAGCTCGTAGATCGGACGGCCGTCGACCGTGTTCGCGAACTCCCACTGGTGGTTGTGGTACCCGAAGGCGAGCCCGCGCGCGGCGGCCTGGACCTGCAGCTCGTTGACGCGGTCGGCGATCCGGTGCGCGTCGTCGGCGGTCTGCCAGCGCTCGCTCGGGATGAAGGGATCGATGACCGTCTGGATCCCGAGCTTCGCCGCGGCGTCGAAGGTGCGGGCGGCCTGGTCGTCGTCGCCGTCGATGACGGGCGCGTGGCCCGAGGGCGCGGTGACGCCGGATGCGGCGAAGGCGGCGGCGAACTCGTCGGCGCGCTCGACGAACGCGTACGGCTCGACCTGCGTGTAACCGATCTCGGCGACGCGGGCGACGGCGCCCTGCAGGTCGGCGGAGACGGCGTCGCGGACCGTGTAGAGCTGGACGGAGGGGGCGGACATGGTCGCTCCTTTCAGGAGGGTGACTGGTGGCCCGACGGCCGTCGCACGCTCCTGCCGTCGTCTCGACGGCTGAGCCACGATGCCCGCTGGGATGTCCGGCGCGGGAGACGCGCCGTGTCGTCAAACCTACCGGTGGTCGGGGTCCGGATCCCAGGGGGGCGGGCGTTTCTGGTGAGACCCAACCACGGCCGGCGTGATCGTGAGGCGGTCAACGCGCCGCTTGTCGCCCTCGACAGGGCGCAAGAAGGTCTAGATGCAGAAGTCTCACTGACGACGACGTGGGTAGGCGCAGGCGTGGGGCCACGCAGCCGATTCCTCTAGTCACTCGCAAACGTGCTCGCGTCCATTCGATATCCCTTATTTAGAAGTTCTCGCATGGCAGTTTCAGCAGCGGGCGTCAAGCGAGTTTTTTGTTCCTTTTCTAGCACGAGGGCTTCCAACTCTTTGCGCACTTTCGCCATATACGTGGTTACCTCTCCGGCTTGTAGGCCACCAACCAACCACGCCTGCTGGCCCGTCTGCTCCAGGTTCACACCTTCTGGTTTTAAAATTTCTTCAACCCTATCTGCGAATACGAAGAGTGATCGGCGGCGGGCGCTGACCGTGACACCCAGAGCGAACGGGTGTCTCTTGCTTTTCGCAGCACCAAACTTCAACCATTGAGGTAATGACTTAGGGATCGCTGTAGCAACAACTCGCCGATACGCCTCATCTTCAATGCGAGCGGCCGCCCGTCTACCCTCTTCTTGAATGCGGGCATCGGCAACTGCGTCTTCGGCTTTCGCCAAAATTCCTTCAATATCAGAAATTAAGCCAGCGACGTCCGAGTGCGCGTCGACGTTCTGGATCCAAATTTGGCCATTGTCAACTATAGACGGCGAGTAAAAGCCTCCAATGCCATCTAGTTGACGGCGCACGATCGCCGCCCATTCCTCGAAATCTTCCGCCGCAGGCACGTCTTTAAGTTGAAGAACAACAGTTGGGTGACTCCACGTCATTTGCATTTGGAAGGACTCGATCGAAGCTCTCCCGTCCGAGCTTTCTCGAACGCGCCTGGCCGCAATGTCTTTCCGCGAGTATCGCCCGTCGGGTTTTGCAGCAGCACTAGATTCGACTGCGCTGGCGAAGTTAAACACAAACGCGAGCGCACGAACCGTATCCTCTCGATTTAACCACGGAATAGTTTGCCGAGCACTTAGAAACCAGAGGGCCTCGCTAGAGTCTGGAACAACTGCACTGACAAGCGACACCTGTTGAAGGGCGTCGATTCTGGCTGCGGCCGGACTGGAATCACTCATTCGCCCCAGCTCGAAATTGGATCGGAATACAAACTGGTTCCAGGAATACTCAACTTTCGAGTAGCACTCGTCGACGGCCTCCATCGATCCGTGAATATCCCCAAGGGCAAGGCGTGATTCAGCAATATCTAGTAGCTCTCGAACTTCTGCGTTTTCGATTGCATGAGAGTATCGTAAAGATTCGAGTTCTACCCCGTAGAAGTGACGCACGATATCGGCAATTAGCCGCCTAGTGGCGGAAGTCCATTCCCTTAGATCCTCCGGATCAACTCCAGTGCCCACATGTTGTACAACGTTTCTTTGGCGATGAAGCCTTTTTCTAGAGGTCTCGATACCCGGTTCGGGTCGCCAACCTTTGTCATTCAGGTACGTGAGCGCCTTGCTCGCGTAATCAGCATCTTTCAGCACAGCCCCCGAATACTCGGCGGCGGAGAAGATTGTCCGCTCTATTGCAGCATCGAGCAGGATGACCGCAGCTTGACGCCGTGCTGTCCCCGGTGTCCTGGCTTGGCTCAGGGCCAGGTCCTGCAGGGATCGAATCGTCACCAAGTCGGACAGGATATTTGCATCAATACGCATACGGCGATAATACCTTGTGCCTTGAGTAAAACCGAGCGACATCGCCCTGTTGGACGTGATTCCGGCACTCTTTCTGGATGAGATAGATGACAGGTGTGGACACACTTTGCGACGCGCTTTTTGAGCAGAATAGCTGCGCGTATACTCCGAGGCATCAACTCGACATGCTTTCGGTGCCAGGCTGGCAGCACCCGCTCGACGACGAGAGAAGGACCGCGCATGAGGATCCGGCAGACGATCGTGGTGCTCGACGCACCTGACCTGGCCGCGGAGAGCGCCTTCTGGGCCGGGCTCCTCGACGGCGAGGTGCATGTGGGCGGCGACTGGCACTACGTGTCGTTCGACGCCGGATGGCAGATCGGGATCCAGCCCGCGCCCGACTTCGTGCCGCCGGTCTGGCCGGGCGAGGGCCCGCGCCAGCAGCAGCAGATCCACCTGGACTTCTACGTCGACGACCTCGACGAGGGCCGCGAGCGCGTGCTCGCCCTCGGCGGCCGCCTGCTCCAGCCCGCGGCGGACCCGACGGCGGCCGACCGGTTCGACGTGTACGCGGATCCGGCGGGGCACCCGTTCTGCCTGTGCGTGTCGGGCGGGGACGCCGGGGACTAGCCGCGGGCCGGGCCGGCTGGCGCGCAGGCGCCGTGCCCTAGCGTGGACGCCTCGCGGATCGCACCCGACGACCCGTCCGCCGTAGGAGGCACCGCATGACCGAGCACGGCCGCCCCGCCACGACCGTCCGCGTCACGCGCCTCGTGCACCGCGGCCTCACCGTGCGGATCAGCACCCTCGGCAGCCCCGACGGCCGCGCGTTCGTGCTCGTGCCCGGCATCGGCGTGAGCTCCGACTACTTCGAGCGCCTCGCGCCTCGCCTCGACGGGCACGGCACCGTGCACGCCCTCGACCTGCCCGGGTTCGCGGGAGTGCGCCACCCCGGGCGGGCGCTCCAGATCCGCGAGTACGCCGACCTCGTGGGTGCCGCGATCGACGAGCTCGGCCTCGACGACCCTGTGCTCGTCGGCCACTCCATGGGCACGCAGATGGTGGCGGACCTCGCGGCCCAGCGCCCCGGGATCAGCACGCTCGTCATGATCAGCCCGGTGGTGGATCCGGCGGCGCGCTCGGTGCCGGTGGCCGCCGTGCGGTTCCTGCGGTCGTCGCTGCACGAGCCCCGCCGGATCCAGGTGCTCGCCATCCGCGCGTACCTCGTGTGCGGCGTGCGCTGGTTCCTCCGGGTGCTGCCGCGCATGATGTCGTTCCCGATCGAGGCGCGCCTTCCCGGCATCCGTGCCAGCGCCCTCGTGATCCGCGGCGAGCACGACGCCGTCGTCCCACGCGCGTGGGTGGAGGAGATGGGGCGGCTGCTGCCGCGGGCACGGCTGTGGGAGATCCCCGGCGCCGCGCACTCGGTGATGCACGACCACGCCGACGAGGTCGCCCGCCTCTGCCTCGCGCACCTCGAGCGGCCGCCGGCCGAGGGCTCGTCGACCGAGGACGCGTCGGCGGAGCTGCGCCGCTACCCCGAGGGCGAGGAGGAGCGCGACGAGGAGCACGCGGACTTCGCGCCCACGTTCCGCGACTCGATCCGGGCATTGCGCGCGCAGCTGGCCGAGGGCATCGCCATCCGCCGCGACGACGACGATGCGATCGGCCGCGCCAAGACCGCGCACGCGGAGGCCATGGCGGATGCGGCGGAGCGGGCCCGGCGGCGTCAGGCCCGCGGGCGCGCGCGCTCCCACGGCTAGCGCGGCGTCGCGTCCGGACGGGCGTCCGTCGCGTCGCGGCCGGCCGTCGACGCATCGCGCGACGAACGCTCCAGCGCATCCAGCCGCTTCTCGATGCGCTCCGTCGCCCGTCGAGTGCGCACGACCGACACCGCGATGACGATGCCAAGCACGACGGCCGCGAGCGGGAGCAGCAGCGATACGAGGCCGCCGAGCACGAGCCCGGCCATCGGTCCGCCGGGGCCGCCCGGGCCGCCGAAGTCCTCCAGCGTGGGTGCGTCGAAGGTGGAGAGGGCGATGAGCGCGAGTGCGGTGATGGGGTCCTCCAGGGTCGACGGGCGCGTCCGGGCGACGCTACCCGCGCACCGGCGCGGCCGGAAGAGGTCAACGGGAGCGCGCGGTCCGTGCGAGCGGATCGCGGCCACGGCACCTGCCGGGACCGCGACTCCGCGGAAGAGGGTGTGGCCCGGCCTCCGTGCACGGAGGGCCGGGCGGTCGGACCCTCTCCCCCGAGAGGCCGACGCTGCGCGAGGACGTCCCACCCGAAGGGCTCGTCCCGCTGATTGACAACGTAGGCCAACGGAGAACTGCATGCATCTGCATCGACGTTCCGCGGCTAGTCCAACCGGTCAGCCGAGGGTGTCGCGCGGATCCGTGCCGGCCTCCCGCGCCCGCCGCGCTTCCCGGGAGACGAGCCGCTGGAAGAGCACGGCGAGCACGGCGATCCCGATCGGGATCCACCCCTGCGGGTTCCCGACCACCAGGCCGGCGACGGCCGCGAGCACGATGGCGATCGCGGTGCCGTACGTGATCCACCGGCTGCGGTGCAGGAAGGAGAGGTGCATGGGGCCACCCTCGCAGACGCCCAGGAGGGGCGGCGGCACCCACGGGCCATCTCAACGTCGGCGACCACGACCACGACCGTTCAGCGATCGCCGTCGCCACCAACGCCTGCGGCGACACCCAAGCACGCCCTCGACCATTCTCACTTCTCCGGCCGTGGCGTTTCGCGTGCCCGAATGCATCAGAGGTCCGCAGCCGAGGACGTCATCCTCCCCTCGCAATGGCGCCAAAGTCCGAACCTTCGTTGCCGTCCCCTGCACGGCATCCACGGCGGCGAACATGACACGTGAGAACATCACGTAGATTTTCCGCGTAGGAAATCTTCAGGGGTATGCCGCGCGACGCGAGGCTCGCGCCGCCCTGAGCATCCGCCTTCTCATCGACACGTCGACTAATTCGTCCCCATATAAAGCCGGTCTTTACCTGAGATGAACGGGCTGCGGTAACTCGTTGGACCAAGATGGACTTGATAATGCTGTGAATCGAGACAGATTCCGTGGCCGTCGCCGCCGTGTCATGACCGTGCTAACTGGATGAGTAGTGGTATTCATGCGTACACCTGGGCCCATACGCATGCGTAGCGTAGTATGTTGATCTGGGGAGGCAGATGCCGACCGCACTCATTTCGTTTTAGGCGACTGGAATACGAGGTCCAATCTTGAGTAACGACGAGCATAAGCCAGGTAGTCCGCGAGGTAAAAGATGGCGGTACGGGCCGTTGCGCTTAGTTTTACCATGGGTTGGGCTAGCACTTGGCGCATTTTTGACCTATAGGGGCGCTATAGGCGCCAACGGGTCAGTGTTTTTGGTTACCGGCCCCGCCCTAATGGTACTAAGTGTTGTGTTCTTTTTTGTATATCGCTGGATGGCAAGGCGGGGTCTTTAGTATAAGTCAGCGTCGACGGCGTGGTATTGGGGACCAGTGTGTACAAGTCACAGTTATCTATTCGATAAGTGCGGACTTGCATACATGATGAAACACAAAAACGGGCCGCCTATTCGGGCGGCCCGTTTATGTGTCTAATGGACGTTCAAGGTGTGCTGCCTTGGGTAGTCAGCGTATGTACGCGAGCTCCGCGACTCTACATGGGACCCCAGTCGCTACTCATATTGCCTGAGCGTGTCCTCGAACATACTCGACAGAACTAGACATCCTACTATTCCAATAATTGCACCCGCTACGGTTGATGCGCCGATTGCTGTGGCAGCGAAGCCGCATCCAAGAGAAAATTCTGCCGTAAGACCGTCAATGTCGTCCAAGTTTGACAGGACGGACATTATATCACCGCCGTTCATGATGATGTCGATGATTTTGACGATCTTTTCCAGGCTAAGAAGGCCGCTCGGATCAATATTGCTTACCGGGTTGCCATTGCCGTATGCATACGGGTTTTGCTCCTGGCCAGACGGGTCGTACTGGGTGAAGCGACCCAAAGTCGCATCGTAGTATCGCGCACCGAACTTGTACAGATTCGTGGCTTCCTGGTAGCCCGAAATGTAGCGGAGCGAGTTGAGCTTGACGGCGCTATTCGTCGAGGTGGCACGTTCTTCCCCGTATGGGCTGTAGGAGTATCCGCCTTCCCAAATGCCGCTTCCCGAAAACATACCCATAACGGATCCAAGCAGATCTGTCACGTAGTAATGGCTAGATGAAATGCGGAATCCTACCGCACCCCCAGACGGATCCCGGCTGTAGTTCTGCACGACATTGGTAGAAGCGTTGGTCTGGCGCGACAGGCCAAGTAGGGAAGTCGAGAAAGATCGTCCGCCCGTGGCGCTCTGGGTATCGGTATTTCCCTCGCCAAAGGCTGCGAAGCTTGTCGCACCTATGCTCTGTACCTGAGCCCGGTCACCGTAGGTCGCAACAACCCCCGTGATGCCGTTCTTAATCTGGTTACCGGCAGCGTCATAGACCCACTGGGTGGTGTCATCACTGGAGCCGACGAGTTGGTTGGCGGCGTTATAACGGTAGTCCGTTACTGTGTCCTGAGCTCCGCCGGTGTTGCCGGCGCGAATCTGCGAGAGACGGTTACCAGCGGGGTCGTAGGAGTAGGCCCACATGGCGTTAGTGTTGCCGCCGACCTTCTCTTCTGCGATCTCGAGGCGGTTCAACGAGTCGTACTGGTAAGCGGTGATCGCGCCAGCGGGGACGCCTTCTTCCTTGCCGCTGGTCCGACTCTGAATACTGTCTGTATCCTTTCCGTCCATGGTGTAGGAGTAGGCAACATCGGCCGTTATGTTGCCGGCGGCGTTCTTGGCTTGTACCTGCGTGGTGCGTCCCGCCTTATCAAGAATGGTGGCGACCTGGGCGCCAGCGGGGAAAACCTGTCTTGTTTCAACTCCATTCGCGTTGTATTCGAACAGCGTGCAGCCGCTATTTGCCGCGGGGTTGCCGCTAGTGGGGCAGACACCGCCAGGTTCGCGCTGGCTCACCAGCTCGTTTGCGGCGTTGTAGGCGTTGGTCGTCACGCCGCTGGTGTCCTCGAAGGTGAGGATGTTCCCGGCTGCGTCGTAGGTGTACTTCTGGTTGAGCCCGGCGAGTGCACCGATCTGGCTGGTGGTGCGGCCGAGGGTGTCGTACTCGAACTGCTTGGTCCCGGCGAAGCTGTCGGAGTCGAACTGGACGAGCCCGTTCGGGTAGTACGTCTTCGCGAGCGTGCTGCCATTGGCGAACGTGATCACCGTCTGGCGGTCGCGGACGTCGTAGGCGTACTTCGTGACCTTGCCGCGCGGGTCGGTGACGCTGGTGACGCGGGAGAGCGCGTCGTACGTGTACGTCGTCGCACCCTGGGGCGCCGGCGGGGTCACCTTGGCGAGGTTGAACATGCCGTCGTAGGCGTAGCGGGTGATGTTCCCGTTTCCGTCCTTGGCGGAGCAGACCTGGCCGGGGGCGCCGCCGCAGATGGTGGAGTCCCAGTTGTCGTAGACGCGCTCGAACTCGACCGCGCCGGTTCCACCGGCGGTGGTGTCCTTCTTCTTGGTGGGGTTGCCGGCGGTGTCGTAGTCGTAGCTGGCGGTGTTGCCGCTGGCGTCGGTGGAGCACTTCACCTGGAAGGTGTCGCCGCCGCTCGAAGCGCAACCGGCGCCGGCCGAGTACACGGCGGAGGCCGCGGCGCCGGTCGGCAGCTCGGTCTTCGTGGCGTTGTTGAGACCGTCGTACGAGTTCTTGGTCTCGTTGCCGGGCGTGCTGCCGGAGCCGAGGGCGTCGGTCGAGGTCTGCACGTCGCTGTTCGCCGTCCAGCTCTGCGAGCGGGTGCGGTTGAGCGGGTCCTTGGTCGAGGTGACGCGGCCCTGGTTGTCGTACGCGTAGGTCGAGGCCTTCCCGTTCGGGTTGGTGACGACCGTGTTGCCGCTGTTGTAGGCGAAGTTCGTCACGACATCGGCCTTGTTCCCGTAGGTCGGGGACGTGGACTTCTGCGTGATCTTCGTGATCTTGTGCGCGGTGTTGTAGCCGAACGTGATCGCCGTCGTGCCAGGTGCGGACGGGACGGTGATCGTCGCGAGACGGCCCGTCGTGTCGTACGTCATCGTGGTGACGGCGCCGCCGGGCTTCTCGATCTTCGTCAGCTGGCCGGAGCCGTTCCGCGTGTACGTGGTGGTGCGGTTGGCCGAGTCGACGATCGAGGTGATCTTCGGGTCGGAACCGGTGGTGTGGTTCACGCGCGTGAAGCGGCCGGAGGTGTCCTTGACCGTGTAGGTCGTGGCGGACGTGGTCCAGTCGTTGGTGAGGCCGATGCCGTTGCGGTCGGTGTGGTAGGTCAGCTGCTTCGTGTTGACGTCGAAATCGAAGGCCTCGCCGGTCTTGTTGTACTTGAGCTTCCAGGTGAACTGGCCCTTGCTCAGGGACGCGTTGAAGCCGGCCGGCGCGACCCACGCGCCGGCGCTGTTCTTGGTGAACTTCGCGGAGAAGCCGGTCGGGCCGACGAACGTGGCCTCGGTCTCGCCGCTGTTCACGGAGAGGCCGAAGTCGACGTTGCTCATGACGGAGGACCAGCCGCCGCCGAGGGCGCCGGCGGAGCTCGAGAGGCCGTTGTAGTACCGGTCGGCGCGGACGCCGATGCCGGCGGCGGAGCTCGTGCCGTCGTTGGCGGTGAGCAGCAGGTTGCCGTTCGCGAGGTTCACGCGGGCGACGGTGTCGTCGGAGAGCGAGATGTCCTCGAAGGACATGGAGGGGAGCGCACCGAGGCCCGGTGCGCCGACCGGCGTGCCGGCGGGGACGCGCTGCGTGGACACGGCCTGGCCGAGCTTGCGGTCCGCGTCCGGGATCTCCCACACGGGCAGCTCCGGAGCGGGCGTGGAGACGTCGGCGGGCTCGGCCGGGATCGTCCCCGGCGTCCACACGGCGGCCTTCGCGGCCTTCTGGGCCTCGTCCTGCATCTGCTTGTTGACCTGCGCAGGGTCCTGCGTCTGGTCCTCGAACTGCACCGGCCCCGCGGCCGTCTCGGCGGACGCCGGCATGGTGCCGAGACCCGTGATCATCACGGCGCTCGTCGCGATGACCGCGATCGTGCACCTCACCTTGCCGGCGGAACGCCAGCTGAAAACGCGTCGACCGCGCATGTTGCTCCCTTATTCCTGGAAAAGCGGGCAGCATCGCCCGGTCTCAAGGTAGGGGTGCGGGCGAATGCCGTCGCGGCCTCCCCCGGATCGCCCCGAATTGGGGGTCCGGTCGTTTCCGCATGCATTCCGGGCCCTCCGCACCACGCAAGTCCTCATAAGCGAGGACACACGCGGGCGTGCATTGCCTGTACTCGGGAGAGCGCCTCCGAGCGCGTCACCGACCGGCTCTCCGGAGGTGCACGATGAACGAGGGGCGCATTTCGCGCGACCATTTCCACACGAATGAAGGAGTTCGCGAATGCGTCACAAGAGGATAACGATCACGGCGGCCACCGCTGTGATATTGGGAGTGACGTCCCTGAGCCCGGCATTCGGCGCCACGCGCCCGCAGGTCGACGTCGAGCAGCCTGTCGCGGCTCCCCTCTCCGACGCCGCCGCCGAGGCGATCGATGCGGCGCACATCGCCGAGCAGACGGGCCGGCCCGTCGAGCAGGTGCGCGCCGAGCAGCACCGCGACGTGCTGTTCGGCCAGGCGCTCGCCTCCCTGCAGCGCGTGGACGGCTTCGCGAACGCCGGCAAGGACGCCAGCGGGCCCGGCTACTGGGTCGCGTTCACCGCGCCGGTGTCCGCCGACGCGCTCGCCCCGCTGGGCGAGCTCGCCGCCGACGTCCGCACCACGACGGACGCGCCCCTCACCGCCGAGGAGCGCAGCACGGCCGTGGCCGCCGCCGCGCAGGCCGTGCAGGCCGAGCTCGGCGCCGAGAGCGTCGAGGCGAGCATGAGCGAGGACGGCACGACCGTCACCGCCGCCGCCGTGCTGCCCGACGCATCCGCGTCCGCCTCCGCTTCCGTGGATGTCGCCGCCGCGGCAGCGCGGGCCGGGACCGACCGGGCCGAGGCCGCCGTCGCCCAGGCCGCGACGGTCCCCGTCGAGGTCGCCCTCACCGACGAGGACCCGAGCCAGGAGGTCCTCTCCGGCGGCACCGCGCTCGGCATCGGCGCCACCCAGCAGCTCGCCTGCACGGCCGGCTTCACGGTCCGCAACGCACGCACCGGCGCGACCGGCCTGATCACCGCATCGCACTGCCCGGACAACCTGAACTACGAGTCCCGCCAGATCCTCACCTTCGAGGGCCACGGCGACAGCGGCCAGCTCGACGAGCAGTGGTTCAGCTCCTCCGAGTCGGTGCACAACGAGTTCATCGGCCAGAAGGCCGGATCCACGCTGATCCGCCGCAAGGCCACCGCCGTCGCCGCGCCCTTCGTGGGCATGAACGTCTGCAAGTACGGCACCGTCACGGCCTACGGCTGCTCGCAGGTCATCAACGGCCCGACCACCACCGTCAACGCGAACGGCGTGACCTACGCGAACCTCTGGCAGGTCGACGGCTACATCACCCAGGAGGGCGACAGCGGCGGCCCCTGGTTCTACGGCAACACCGCGTACGGGATCCACTACGGCAACATCCCCCGCGGCGGCGCGGACCGCAGCGCGTTCACGTCCATCACGGCGATCGAGGCCGCGACCGACCTGCGCGTCCTCCGCTAGCGCCCGTCGGGGGAGGGCGGCGCCCCGCCCTCCCCCGTCGGCAGTGTCCACCGGGGCTGCTCGACGTGCGCGGAGCCCGCCGCGCTACGACCGGGCCCTCGCCGCCTCCCGCACCGCCGCCGCCACGATCCCCCCGTCGGCCACGTCATGCGCCGCCTCGCCGCCGCCCGGGCCCACGCGCGTGGCGGTCACGCGCCGCCGCGCCGAGAGGTGGATCGCGTCGACTCCCGCGCGCACGAGCGCCGGGATCGCGTCCACCGTCACTCCCCCACCGGCCTGGATCTCCAGCCGCCCGTCCGCGCGCGCCACCAGCTCCGCGAGCGCCGCCACCCCGTCGCCCGCCCGCGCCGCGCCGCCGGATGTGAGCACACGCCCGACCCCCGCGGCGAGGAGGGCGTCGAGCGCGGCCTCCCGGTCGTCGACGGCATCGATCGCGCGGTGGAACGTGAGGACGGCGTCGCCCGTCGCGTCGACGAGCCGCGCGAGCAGGTCGGCGTCCACCCGGCCGTCGGCGGTGAGCCCCCCGCAGACGACGCCCGCGGCCCCCGCGGCGAGCGCCGCCCGCACGTCGCGCAGCATGACGGCGCGCTCCTCGGCGTCGTGCACGAACCCGCCGGGCCGCGGCCGGATCAGCACGTGCACCGGCAGCCCCACGGCGACCACGGCCTCCACGAGCCCGATGCTCGGGGTCACGCCGCCCGTCGCGGCGAGCGCGGAGCACAGCTCGACCCGGTCGGCGCCGGCGCCGCGGGCGGTGCGCGCGGAGGCCGCGTCCTGCACGGCGATCTCGACCGCCACGCGTCGATCTCGGGACGGGTCGGCCGGTCGCGTCATGGGCCCATGGAAGCACGGGCGCCCGGATCCGCCCGCGCCGCAGATGAAGAACATGTTTATGCAGGCGCGATTTAACACGGCGCGTGCCTGCGCGGGGCCCGGCGCTCGCACCATGGGGTCCACCCGAGCCCGCATCGCGACCCCCAGGAGACACGTCATGGCCGACATCACCCGCCGCACCGCCATCGGGCTGGGAGGGGCCTTCGGGCTCACCGCCCTCCTCGCCGCCTGCGCCTCCGGATCCGGCGGCGGGGGCGGCCCCGCCACGGCCGACCTCCGTGTCTGGATGATGACCGACTCGGTCTCCCAGGAGGCGCGCGACTGGCTGAAGAAGACGTTCGAGGAGCAGCACCCCGGATCCACGCTCACGATCGAGCTGCAGGTGTGGGACGGCATCGTCTCCAAGCTCCAGACCTCGCTCGCGAGCGCCGACTCGACCCCCGACATCATCGAGCTCGGCAACACGCAGGCCCCCACGTTCTGCGCGGTCGGGGCCCTCACCAGCCTCGAGGACATGAAGGAGGAGCTGGGCGGCGCGAGCCTCACGCAGTCGCTCGTGGAGCTCGGCTCGCACGACGGCCAGATGTACGCGGCGCCGTTCTACGCGGGCAGCCGCCTGTTCTTCTACCGCAAGGACATGTTCGAGGAGGCGGGCGTCGCCGTCCCCACGAGCATCGAGGAGCTCACCGCCGCTGCCGCGGCGCTCCAGGCCGCGCACGCGGGCGACCCGTCGTTCTCGGGCCTGTACCTCCCCGGCATCTCGTGGCAGTCGGCGCTCGCGTGGCAGTTCACCGAGGGCGGGCGCCTCGCCGAGCAGGACGGTGACACCTGGAAGGGCTCGCTCTCCAGCCCCGAGAGCCAGAAGGCGTTCCAGGCGCTGCAGGAGATCTGGAAGACGGGATCCACCGCCGGCACCGTGACCGACAGCGAGGTCTCCGAGAAGCCGTGGGTGCCGTTCAACGCGGGCGAGACCGCGATGTTCTTCGGCTTCAACTGGCACCTGGCCAACATCGACCAGGCGCTCGTGGACGCCGGCAACGTGGGCTACTTCGGCTTCCCGGCCGCCGCGGGCGGCGATGCCGGCCACCCGTTCGCCGGCGGCTCCAACGTCGCCATCTCGGGCCGCTCGAAGAACCAGGACCTCGCCAAGGAGGCCATGAAGCTGATCTTCTCGCAGCCCTTCCAGGAGTACTTCGCCAGCGTCGGCGGCTGGGTCCCCGGCAACCTCGACTACGCCGGCGCGCTCGGCAGCGACGAGCTCGCCACCCTCACCACCGAGGCCGTGCGGAACTCGGTCGGCACGCCCGCCGCGCAGAACTGGGCGCTCGTGGAGGGCGCGCGCGTCATCGACGACTTCTACGTCGCGATCGCGGCCGGCGGCGACCCCGTCGCGCTCGCGTCCGCCGCCGACGCCAAGCTCACGAGCCTGCTCGGATCGGCGTGATCCGCCCGTGAGCGCCGTCCTCAGCACGTCCACGTCCACGCCGTCGCCCGCGCCGGCCCTCGAGGCGCCGCGCAGTCCGCGGGCCGAGCGCCGACTCGCGTGGGCGCTCGTCCTGCCGGCCATGGCGATCGTCGCGGTCGGCCTGGGCTATCCCCTCGCGCGCCAGGTCGTCATGTCGTTCCAGCGCTTCGGCCTGGCCCAGCAGTTCGGCCAGGCGCCGGAGATGGTGGGCTTCGCGAACTACGCGCAGGTGCTCGGCGACCCGGCCTTCTGGGCGTCGCTCGGCCGCTCGGTGGGCTTCTGCCTGGCGTGCGCCGCGGCGACCGTGGTCATCGGCACGGCCGGCGCGATGCTGCTCACGCAGGTGCGCCGGTCCATCGCCGTGGGCGTGCAGATCGTGATGCTCGTGGCGTGGGCGATGCCCGTGCTCAGCTCGCTGCAGGTGTTCCAGCTGCTGTTCGACCCGCGCAGCGGCGTCGTCGGCTGGACCCTCGGGAAGCTCGGCGCCGAGGGCATGGTCGGCTACAACTGGCTCTCGGACCCGGTGACCTTCTTCGTGGTCGCGGGCCTCCTCATCACGTGGATGAGCGTGCCGCTCGTGGTCTTCATGGTCTACGCCTCGGTGACCCAGCTCGACGAGTCGATGATGGAGGCCGCCCAGCTCGACGGCGCCGACGGCCGCCAGCGCTTCGTGCACATCGTGGCGCCGTCCGTGGCGCCGGTGCTCCTGCTCGTGAGCCTGCTGCAGGTGATCTGGGACCTGCGGGTGTTCACGCAGATCCACATCCTGCAACAGAGCAGCGGCATCACCGACCAGACCAACGTGCTGGGCACGTTCGTCTACCAGATCGGGCTCTCCGGCGGGAACTACGGCGTCGCCTCGGCGGCCGCCATGGTCATGCTCGCCGTGAGCCTGCTGCTCACCTGGCGCTACATCCGCGCGCTGCTGACCGAGGGGGACGCCCGATGACCGCCACCATCTCCCGCACGTCGACCGGGGCCGCCACCGCGCCCGCGGGGTCGTCGACCGCCGCGCCGCCCGCCGCTCCCGCCGCCCGCGCGCCCCGCGCCCGCCGACGCCGCTCGCCCGGCCGCATCGCGCTCGACGTCATCGCCGTCGCGTTCGGCCTGGTCTGGCTCTTCCCCGTCTACTGGATGGTCGACGCGGCCTTCCTCACCCCCGAGCAGCTGTCGTCCCGCACGCCCACCTGGCTGCCGATCGGCGGCACGGGCGAGCACTTCGCGCGCGTGCTGGGCGACGCCCGGTTCTGGTCGGCGCTGCGGATGAGCACGCTCATCGCGCTCGTCGTGGTCGCCGGGTCGCTCGCGTTCGGCGTGGTCGCGGCGTTCGCGCTCAGCCGGTTCCGCTTCCGCGGACGCACGTCGATGATCGTGGCGGTGCTCGTGATCCAGATGATCCCCGCCGAGGCGCTCTTCATCTCGCAGTACCGGATGCTCGACGGCTGGGGCCTGCTCAACTCCGTGCTCGGCCTGAGCATCCTGTACCTCGCCGCCAACGTCCCGTTCACCATCTGGGTGCTCAAGGGCTTCGTCGACGGGATCCCCGTGGAGCTCGAGGAGGCCGCCATGCTCGACGGCTGCAGCCGCGTCGGCGCGTTCCGCCGGGTGACGCTGCCGCTGCTCGGATCCGGCCTCGTCGCCTCCAGCATCTTCGGCTTCCTGGCCGCGTGGAACGAGTACACGCTCGCGCTCGTGACGCTCTCCGCCGACGACAGCCGCACGCTCCCGCTCTGGCTGCAGGGCTTCCGCGGCCAGATGCAGGAGACCGACTGGGGCGGCATCATGGCAGGATCGACGCTCATGGCGCTCCCCGTCGTGATCCTCTTCCTCATCGTGCAGAAGCGCATGGCGACGGGCCTCACCGCGGGCGCGGTCAAGTGACGGCCCACCCGCGGCTGGAGCTGCGGGTGCCGCGGCCCGTCATCGCGTTCGACATCGGCGGCACCGACGTCAAGATCGCGGTGGTGGACGCGCGGGGCGAGGTCGTCGAGGCCCGCTCCGTGCCCACGCCCCGGCACGACGCGGCGGCGCTCGTCGCCGCCCTCGCCTCCGTCGTCGCGGAGGCCGCGCGCGACCACCCGCACGCCGCCCCCGCCGCGGTGGGCGTGCACGTGGCCGGTGTAGTCGACGACGACCGCGGCGTGGTCGTGCTCGCCGAGCACGTGGGGCTCCGCGACGTGCCCATGCGCGACCTGCTCGCCGCGGCCACCGGGCTCCCGGTCGCGTTCGGCAACGACGCGCGCGGCGCCGGCGTGGCCGAGTTCGAGATGGGCGCCGCGCGCGGGGCCCGCGACGCGGTCGTGGTGAGCATCGGCACGGGGATCGGCGCGGCCGTCTTCGTCGACGGCCGCCTCTACACGGCGGGCGGCCGGGGCGCGGAGATCGGCCACATGCGCACGACGCCCGTCGGGTCCAGCGCGGGGATCCGCTGCGCGTGCGGCGGATCCGGGTGCCTCGAGACCGTGGCCTCCGCGAAGGGCGTCGCCGACGCCTACGCGCGCGCCACCGGCGGCACGACGACCGAGGGCGGCGCGGCGCGCGTGTTCGCGGCGGCGGCCGACGGGGACCCGGTCGCGCGGCAGGTGGTGGACGCGTGCATCGACGCGCTCGCGCTCGCCTTCGCGCAGCTGACGGCGATCCTCTCCCCCGAGGTCGTGGTCGTGGCCGGCGGCCTGTCGCGGGCGGGCGAGCAGCTGCTCGGGCCGCTGCGCGAGCGGCTCGACGGGCTCCTCACCTTCCAGCGGCGGCCGCTCGTGGTCGCCGCGCGCTTCGGCGGGCAGGCCGGCGTCATCGCGTCGGCCCTCATCGCGGGGCGGCTGCCGGCGGACGCCCGCGTCGGGGACCTCACGGGCGCCGCGGCCGGCCGGGACGCGCCCGCGTGACCGCGCCGCCGAAGGGCCCGCCCGGCGCGCTCGGCCCGCCCGGCGCGCTCGGCCCGCCCGGCGGACGCGTCCCCGAGCGCCTCCTCGGCGGATCCCGGCTGCCGCCGCCCCCGCGGATCCGGCGCGCGACCCCCGACAGCGAGATCGCCGGGGAGACGGCGTCGGCGCTGCTGTACATGATCGCCACCGGCTCGGCCACGAACCGCGCCGACCTCGCCCGGACGCTCGGCCTGCCGCCGTCGACCATCACCGGCAAGATCACGCAGCTGCTGCGCGCCGGCCTCGTCGAGGAGCGCGGATCCGGCGACCCCACGGGCGGCCGCCGCCCCCGCGTGCTGCACCTCCGCGACGACGCCGGCGTGATGCTCGCCGCCGACCTCGGCCGCAGCCACGCCCGCCTGGCGCTGCTCAGCATGTCCGGCACGATCGTCGACGCGCGCACCATCCCGATCGACATCGGCGCGGGCCCCGACGGCGTGCTCGCGCTGGTCGCGGAGGCGCTGCGCGCGCTCGTCGCCGCCCACGGGGACCCGGTGGTCCGCGGCGTCGGCATGTGCCTGCCCGGGCCGGTGGACACCGCGCGCGGCATGGTCGAGTCGCCCGCGTCGATGCCGGGCTGGCACCGGTTCGACGTGGTCGGCTGGCTGGAGGAGGAGTTCGACGCCGTCGCGGTGGTCGACAACGACGCCAACATGATGGGCCTCGGCGAGCACGCCACCCTCGACCGGCGGGCGGCGGGATCCCGCGTGCGGGTCGGCAGCCTGCTGTTCCTCAAGGCGGGCGCGTCGGTCGGCTGCGGGATCGTCATCAACGGGCACGTGTACCGCGGCGCGACCGCGCTGGCCGGCGACATCGCGCACGTGCGGGTCGCGGCGGCCGCCCAGATGCCGTGCAACTGCGGCAACACCGGCTGCCTCGAGACGATCGTGGGCGCCAACGGCATCGTCGCGGGGCTCCGGTCCTCGGGCGCTCCCGTGCGCGACCTCCCGGAGGTGGTGCGGCTCGCGCACGACGGCGATCCGCGCGCCACCACGCGGCTGCGCCAGGCCGGCCGCACGGTGGGCGACACCCTCGCGGCCGTCGTCAACTTCTTCAACCCCGAGGTGGTCGTGATCGGCGGGATGCTCTCCACGGTCGAGCCGTTCGTCGCGGCGGTCCGCTCGCAGCTCTACGAGAGCTGCCATCCGCTCGCGACGACGGCCATCCGCATCCAGCAGAGCGAGGCCGGGGTGGACGCGGGCGTGCTCGGCATCGGCCAGCTCTGCCTGCGGAAGGCGCTGGCGCGGCTGTACTGAGCGGGCGGGCGGGCGCCCCCTCAGCGCACGCGCGTGAGCATCCGCGCCGAGAGGTCGGGCGTCTCCGTCACCTCGTCGAACGGCACCATCGGCCGGATGATCCGGCGGTGCGGCAGCCGCGCGATGTCCTGGTCGACCCCGCCCGGCGTGAGCGCCATCATCCAGTCGGCCGCCATCGCGTGCAGCTCGGGCTCGAGGTAGCCGATCTTCACCACCACCACGTCGGCCGCGCGCGCGTCGATGCCGTTCCGCGTGAAGTCGCCCTCCAGGTGGTACGGCTTCCGGCGGGCCGTGAGGATCACGCGCAGGCCGCCCACGCGCACCACGACCTCGACGTCGGCGGCCGGATCCCCGTGCGCGATGTGCTCGACCGTGCCGCGGAGCTCCGCCGGCGGCGCCACCGTGTCGTCGACGAGCGCGCCCGCGCGGAGGTCGACGGCGCCGCCGACGCCGGCCGCGACGCACGCCGCGACGGCCCCGGGATCCGGGATCGACGCGTAGACCGCCTCCACCTCGCCGGACGCGATCTCGGGCCGCGCGACGAGCGCCCGGAGCGTGCCCGTGGCGTCGCCCGCGCCGCCCGCGGTGGGGTTGTCGCCCGAGTCGCTGATGAGGAACGGCCGGGCGTCGCTCGCGACCGCGGCGTCGAGGCACGCGTCGAGCGTGCCGACGGGCGCGACGAACGCGAAGTCGTCCCGCACGCGCCAGAGCTCCGCGGCGAGCTCCTCCGCGGACGCCGCCACGACCGCGGCGTCGTCGCCGGTCACGACCACGGCCGCGTGGTTGCGCGGCTCGTCCGCCCAGGCGTAGCCGATCCAGATCCCCGCGTCGATGACGCCCTCGCGTGCCGTGATGCCGGGGATCCGCCCGTACAGCCCCTTGGCGGGCTCGTCGCGCGTGCTCGTCCTCTCCCCCGGCAGCAGGATCGGCACGGGCACCCACGCGGTCGCGACCGGCTCGTCGCGCCGCGGCCCCGTGAGCCGGTCGACGAGGTTCCGCACGGCCCGCTCGACCGTCTCGAGGGCGTCCTCGTGCGGCGCCAGGCGGTAGCAGGTGATGAGGTCGACGGCGCCCGCGAGCAGCGGCGTCACGTTGCCGTGCAGGTCCATGGTCGCCGAGATGAGCGCGTCGGGGCCCACCATCTCGCGGATGCGGGCGGCGAGCGCGCCCTCGGGGTCGTCGGTGCCGATCACGCTCATGGCGCCGTGCACGTCGTAGAGCACGCCGTCGACGGGGCCGTCGTCCGCGAGCGAGCGCTCGAGCGCGCCCAGCATGTCGTCGAGGATCGCGCGGTGGTCCTCCGCCGGCACCGGCCCGCCCGGGATGGCCCGGAAGTGCGGCAGCGCCGTCCACTCCGCGCGCTCGCGCAGCGGCGTGCCGGGCGCGAGGAACGGGCGTCCCGCGAGGTAGGAGTCGCCCTCGGTGCGCACGAACTGGTCGACGCGCGTCACGGCAGGCGAGTACACGCTCGCCTCCAGCGACATGCCGAGCGAGACGATCCGGGGACGGTGCGGCATGGGTCCTCCTCCTCCGGCGCGGGCCGCGGGCGCCGCCCTCCCGCCGGGTCCCCCTCACCATATGGACCCGCGCGAGGCCGCCGGCGGGCCCGCGGTTACGGCTCCGTTAAACCGGTCGTGCAGGAACGCCGCGACCCCCGGGCCTCCCTACCGTGGGGGCACGGTCGACCGCCCGGCGGCCGCGGAAGGAAGGCCGCCCATGCGCTTCGGCGTCAGCTCCTACACGTTCGCCCCGGCCCTCGAGGCCGGCACCCTGACCGTGCCCGACGTCGTCGACCTCGTGGCCGACTCCGACGCCGCCCACCTGGAGATCTCGATCGCCGGGCTCGGCAGCGAGCTCGTCGACGACCCGGAGCTGGTCGCCGCGATCCGCGCCCGGGCCGACGCGCGCGGCGTCGTGCTCGCGAACTACGCGGTCGGCGCCGACCTCCGGGGCCCCGACCTCGACGGCGAGGTCGCCCGGCTGCACGAGCACCTCCGCGTGGCGCACGAGCTCGGGATCCCGCTGCTCCGCCACGACGTCTTCGCGTGGGGCTGGCGCGAGGCCGACGACGAGGAGTTCGCGCGCGCCTTCGCGACGATCGTGCCGGCCTGCCGCGCCCTCGCCGACCACGCCGCGACCCTCGGCATCGCCACCACCGTCGAGAACCACGGCATGAGCATGAACGCGAGCGACCGGATCCTGCGCCTCGTCGAGGCCGTCGACCGCCCGACCTTCCGCGTCACGCTCGACGTCGGCAACTCCCTCTGCGTCGACGAGGACCCGCTCCACGCCGTGCCCCGCCTCCTCCCGCACGCCGCGGTCGTGCACCTCAAGGACTTCGACGTGCGCGACGTGCCGCCGGACGACACGTGGATGACGACGCTCGGCGGGCGCGGGATCCGCGGCGCCGTCGTCGGCTCGGGCGACCTGCCGCTCGGCGAGCTGCTCGGGCTCGTCGCCGCGTCCGGCTTCGACGGGCCGGTGTCGATCGAGTTCGAGGGGCTCGAGGATCCGATGACGGGCTTCACCCAGGGCCTCGCCGCCGCGCAGCGCCTCGTGGCGGAGGCCGTCCGATGAGCGCGACCGACGCATCCGGCCTCGCTCCCGCGACCGCGCCCGTGCGCGTCGGCGTCGTGGGCGCCGGCACGATCGCGGGCCTGCACCTCGCGGCCTACGCCCGGAACCCGGACGTGGTGGTCGCGGGGATCTGCGACATCGACGGCGAGCGCGCGGCGGCCCGCGCCGCCGAGCACAGGGCGACGCTCGTCTCCACCGACTTCCGCGCGTTCGTCGCCGATCCCTCGATCGACGCCGTCAGCGTCTGCACGCGCAACGACACCCACGCCGAGGTCGCGATCGCCGCGCTCGAGGCCGGCAAGAGCGTCCTGCTGGAGAAGCCGATGGCCGTCACGGTCGCGCAGGCCGAGGCCATCGTGGCGGCGGAGGCGGCGAGCGCCGGATCCGTGCAGGTCGGCTACGTGCGCCGCCACTCCTCGAACGCGGTCACCCTCAAGCGCTTCGTGGACGCGGGCGACCTCGGTCCCCTCTACTACGCGAAGGCCGTGTTCCTCCGGCAGGCCGGCGATCCCGGCGGCTGGTTCTCGAACCGCTCCGTCTCCGGCGGCGGCCCGCTCATCGACCTCGGCGTGCACTTCCTCGACATGGCGCTCTGGCTCATGGGCTTCCCCGAGCCCGTCGCCGTGACCGGGTACGCGTTCCACCGGCTCGGCAGCCGCGGCAACATCCGCGGGCTCACGCGCTACCTCAGCGCCGACCAGACGCCCTCCGACGACCCCGTGGAGGACCTCGCGGGCGCGCTCGTGCGCTTCGCGGACGGCGCCGTGCTCTCCATCGAGACCTCGTACTCGCTGCACGGCCGCGACAGCCAGTCGTTCGAGGTGTTCGGCGAGCGCGGCGGGGCGACGCTCGAGCCGGAGCTGCGGATCACGACGGAGCTGCACGACACCGTGGTGGAGATCGCGCCGAACATCGACGCGCTGTCCTTCGACCTCGACGAGGGCTTCCAGGTCGAGATAGACACGTTCGTGCGCACGGTGCGCGGCGAGATCCCGTCCGTCGCGCCGGCCGCGCACGGGCTGCACCTCGCCCGGATCCTCGAGGCCGTCTACGCGTCGGCCGCGAGCGGGCGCGAGGTGCGGTTGGACGGCCACCCGGCCGGGCTCGGCGCCCCGGACCCGGACGCGACGGTCGCCGACGCCGCCGCCTGACCTCCGCGGATCACGCCGGCTGCAGCAGCTCCCCCTCCGCCACGAGCTTCCGCGACAGCACGCGGTACCCCTCCTTCTCGAAGAAGACGGTGATGCGGTCGTCCTCGGCGCTCATCACGGTGCCCGGGCCCCACTCCGCGTGCGTGACGGCGGACTGCGGCGAGAACGGGTCGTCGGCGGAGGCCGCGGGCGCGTCCTCGGCTGCCGTCCCCATCGCCTCCTCGTGCGCGTCGTCCGCCTCGAGCCGGTCGCACGCGTCGCAGTTCCCGCAGCGCTCCGGCGACTCCTCGCCGAAGTAGCCGAGCAGGAACTGGCGGCGGCACTGCTGCGTCTCGGCGTAGCCGCGCATCATCTCCAGGCGCGAGACCTCGATGCGCTCGCGCTCCTGCGCCACCTCCTTGGCGCGGGACGCGGCCTCGCGCGGATCCAGCTCCTCGCGCACGAAGGCGCCGTCGCGGTCGGACCCGAGCACGCCCGCGTCCACGAGCAGGTTGAGGACGCCGCCGACCGTGCGCGGCGACATCCCGGCCCGCTCGGCGACGGCCGCCGGGCGCACCGGGCCGTCGACGCCCGCCACCGCGACCGCCGCGTACACGTCGCGGAGGCTCGCGGGGCGGGGCGTGCGCGCCGCGAAGAACCGGCGGAGGCCGAGGTCCTCGGCCCGGTAGTGCAGGATCCCGACCGCCGGCTCCCCGTCGCGCCCCGCGCGCCCGACCTCCTGGTAGTACGCGTCGACGGACTCGGGCGGCGCCGCGTGGATCACGTACCGCACGGTCGGCTTGTCGATCCCCATGCCGAACGCGCTCGTGGCGACCACCACGTCCACGTCGTCCTCGTGGAACGCCGTCTGCACGCGCTCGCGCTCGGCCGCGGGGAGGCCCGCGTGGTACGCGTCGACGCGGAGGCCGGCCGCGCGGATCTCGTCGGCGTAGTCCTCGGCGTCCTTGCGCGTCGCGACGTAGACGAGGCCCGGCTGCGTCTGCTCCATCACGTGCGCGACGATCGCGCGCCGCTTCTCCGCCTCCTCGGTGTGCCGCCGCACCTCGAGCCGGATGTTCGGCCGGTCGAAGCCGCTCGAGAGCACGAACGGGTCGCGGAGGCCGAGGCGCTCCTCGATCTCGACGCGGATGGGCGTGGACCCGGTCGCCGTCATCGCGACGGTCGGCGGGTGGCCGAGCGCGTCGATCACCCCGCCGAGCCCCAGGTAGTCGGGCCGGAAGTCGTGGCCCCACGACGCGACGCAGTGCGCCTCGTCGATCACCACGAGCGAGACCCCGCGCGCCACGAGCCGCGCGACGACCTCGTCGCGCGCGAGCTGCTCGGGCGTGAGGAACACGATCCGGGCGCCCGGCTCCTCCACGGTCGCCCACGCCTCGTCGAGCGCCTTCCCGCGGATGGTGCTGTTGATCACGCGCGCGGGCGGCGCGGCCGGCGCGTCCTCGAGGTTCTGCACCTGGTCGGCCTGCAGCGCGATGAGCGGCGAGACGACGACGGTCAGGCCCTCCATGAGCACGGTGGCGACCTGGTAGATCGCGGACTTGCCGTAGCCCGTGGGCATCACGACGAGCGCGTCGCGGCCGCGCACGAGCGGGCCGATGGTGCGCACCTGGCCGTCGTGCAGCTCGTCCCAGCCGAAGGACTCGCGGGCGACGCGCAGGGCGTCCTCCGGCTCGGGGCCCGGCGCGGGCTCGGGGACGATGGCCGGATCCGCGGCAGGGTCCTGCGCGTCGGCGGGCCGGCCCCCGGAGGCCTCGGTGCGGTCGTCGGTGCGGTCGTCGATCGTGCGGGTGCTGCCCTCTGCGGCGCGGTTCTGCTTCACCTCCCCACTGAACGCCGGAGGTCGAGCAGTGCCCAGGTGCGCGCATCCGCTCTCGGCGGACCGTCACCCTCCCCGGCGTCCGGGCGCGCCGCGATGCACCCCGAGCGCGCCGCGAGCCGTCGGGATCGCCCGGCCCGCCCCTCAGCCGGCGTCGACGCGCGGGAACGGGTCCGCGTACCCCGCCCACGCGTCGGGCCCGGCCGCGAGCTCCGCCGGCGTCAGCACGGCCCGCCCGATCGCGCGCCGCAGGACGGCCGGCCGCAGCCCGATCCCGAAGAACGCGATCTCCGTCCCGTGCGGCGCCTCCTCCGTCCACGGGTCGATCCCGGTCGGCTGCAGCGTGAGCATCGACCCGACGCTCGACCACCCGCCCACCTCGCCCGGCCGCGACGCGAGCGACACGAAGCCCTTCGAGCGCAGCACCAGACCGGCGCGGTCGGGCCGCAGCTCCTCCTCCACGGCGTCGGCGAGGCGCTGCGGGTGCAGGGGCCGCGGGTCGCCCACCACGACGGATCCCACGGGTCCCGTCAGCCGGTCGAGGTCCGCCGGGCGGGCGGCGACGCCCGCGGCGGTGAGCTCGCGCATCCAGCCGGCGGAGGCGGCGAGGCCGGCCACGTCGCCCCACCGCGGCAGCCGGTCGAGCGCCAGCGGACGCCGCGCGTCGAGCACGGTCGCCCGCGGCGCGAGCCGGCGCACGAGCGCGACGACCAGGCCGCGCGCCTCCTGCGGCACGCGCGCCATGCCGGTGAGGACCACGACGGTCGCGTACTCCACGAGGTCGACGAGCGTCTCCGCCTCCGAGAACGCGTCCTCGACGCGGCCGAAGGAGACGGCGTGCAGGCGGTCGGCGGGCACGACCGAGACGACGTGGCGGAGCCCGAAGCCGGATCCGACCCCGCCGAGCGCGCGCTGCAGCCGCCGCTCCTGCCGGAGCAGCAGGTCGAGGCCCATGCCGGTCGCGCGGGCGTCGGCCGTGGCGGGGATCCCGACCACCGCCTCGGCGCCCGGCCCGAGCTCGGCGAGGTCGTCGAGGAAGCGCGCGATGGGCTCGACCGGATCCGCCTCGTCCGGCGGCAGCACGAGGAGCGAGGCCGCGCGCTCGGCGACGGCGTCGCGGAGGACGGAGCGGAGCGCGGATCCCTCCCCCACGACGAGCACGACGCCGGATGGCGGCTGGGGCTGCGGGTGCACGGAGGTGGATGGATCGCGAGCGGGCATGGCGCTAGTCTATTGAGAATAGTTCTCACGAAAGGACCACCATGAAGGTGCGCAACTCGATCAAGGCCCTGAAGAAGCTCCCCGGCGCGCAGGTCGTGCGCCGCCGCGGCCGCGTCTTCGTCATCAACAAGAAGAACCCGCGGAACAAGGTCCGCCAGGGCTGATCCCACGTCGGGCGGGCGCCCCAGATCTGGAGCGTCGCCGCCGGACCCCGCGCCGATACGGTGGGGACCAGCCGAACCACGGGGGGGTCCGCGCATGATCGTCGTCGTCATCATCGCCTGCGAGATCGGCTTCTGGGTCGTGCTGGCCGCCGGGCTCGCCGTCCGTTACGCCCTCCGCCGCCCGCGCCTCGGCGCCGTGCTCCTCGCGTGCGTGCCCGTCGTGGACCTCGTGCTGCTCGTCGCCGCCGCCGTCGACCTCCGCGGCGGGGCGACCGCCGACTGGACCCACGGCCTCGCCGCCGCGTACCTCGGCGGATCCGTCGCCTTCGGCCACTCGATGGTGCGCTGGCTCGACGCCCGCTTCGCCCACCGCTTCGCCGGCGGCCCGGCGCCGGCGCGCCCCGCCCGGTCCGGTCGCGCCCGGGTGCGCTACGAGTGGCGGATGTGGATCCTCACGGTGGTCGCGTACGCGATCGCCTGCGCCCTGCTGCTCGCCGCCATCGCGTTCGTCGGCGACGCCGCGCGGACCCGGGCGCTCGAGGACTGGATCGCCCGCCTCACGGCGCTCCTCGGCATCTGCACCATCTGGGCCGTCTGCTGGACCATCTGGCCCGGCCCGGAGCCCACGACCGACGTCGAGCCGGCCGCGGTCCCCGCCTCCGCATCCGGCCGCTGAGCCGCGGGGCGCCGGTCCGCCTCAGAGCGGGAAGCGCAGCCGCAGCAGGTGGGATCCGTCGGCGCGCGTCTCGGCCGTCAGGGTGCCGCCGAGCAGCTGGGCCCGCTCGCGGAGGCCGGTGAGCCCGTGGCGTCCGCTCGGCAGGTCGAGCAGCGGCAGCGTCGGCGCGCCCGCGTCCACCTCGAGCACCACGTGGCCCGCGTCGAGCCGGCCGCTGATCCGCACGGCCGCGCCGGTCGCGTGCTTGCGCGCGTTCGTCAGGCCCTCCTGCACCGTCCGGTAGACGGCGCGCTGGGCGGCCGCGGGCAGGTCGCCGGGGAGGTCGAGGGCGGTCTCCACGCGGATCCCGCTGGCCGCCACGAGCGCCGGCACGTCCTCCAGGGTCGGCTGCGGCGCGAGCTCGCGCCGCTCCCCGCCCGCGGCGCGCAGCACCTCGACCATGCCGCGCAGCTCCTCGAGCGTCACCGTGCTGAGCCCGCGGATCGTGCGCGCGGCCTCCCGGGAGCGCTCGTCGGCCGCGCCCACCTGCATCGCCCCGGCCTGCACGGCGATGAGGCTGACCTGGTGCGAGACCACGTCGTGCATCTCGCGCGCGAGCACCGCCCGCTCCCGCGAGAGCGCCACCTCGGCGGCCTGCCGCTGCCCGAGCGACTGCGCGGCCCGGAGCTCCACGAGCTGCGCCCGGGCCGTCCGCCGCTCGCGGAGGAACGCGCCGAGCAGCGCCGGCCCGACCGTGTAGATGGTCGCGTCCACGAGCGGCTCGACCAGGAAGGGCACGTCCTCCGGCGGCCAGAGCGGCGCCATGTACGCGACCACGGATCCGACCGCCGCCACCGCGACCTGCCACCGCGGCGCGCGCGAGAGGCCGAGGTCGAAGAGCGCGATCACGAGCGGGACGTACGCGATGCTCAGGTAGAAGGCCGGCAGCGCGGCCAGCACGCTCAGCCACGGCCAGCGGCGGCGGAGCACGAGGCCGAGGCAGGCGGCGATCCCCGCGGCGACCTCCCCCGACGACTGCGCGGCGGAGAGGAACCCGTAGGACAGGGCCGTGGCGACGCCGGCCACGAGCAGGTCGACGAGCGCGGCGCGCACGCGGTCGGCGGCGGTCGGGCGGCCCGCGGGATCGGCGGCGGCGTCGAGCGCGTCCGCGTCCGCGTCCCGGTCGGCGTCGGCCGCGCGGCCCGCGGCGAGCGCCCGCCTCGTCAGCCGCATCATCGGATCACCGCCGCGGCACGAGCCCCGCGCGGTCGGCGACGACGGCCGCCTCCACGCGCGAGCCGACGCCGAGCGCCTGCACGATGGAGCTCACCGTCTCCTTGACCGTCCCGAGCGTCAGCCCGCTCTCGGCCACGATCTCCGCGTTCGAGAGCCCGCGGGCGAGCGCCTTCAGCACGGTGGTCTCGCGGTCGCCGAGCCGCGCGACGCGGGCCCGCTCGGCGTCGTCCTCGAGCGAGCGGAAGAGCCGGCCGGGGCGGAGGCCGGGCGCCAGCACGATGCCGCCGGACGCGAGCGTGAGCACGTGCCGGGCGAGCTGCTCCGGATCCGTGTCCTTGAGCAGGAAGCCCGACGCGCCGCGGTGCAGCGCCTCCAGCACCTGGTCGTCGGTGTCGAACGTGGTGAGCATGGCGACGGCGGGCGGCCGGGGCTCCGCCATCAGCTCGGCGAGGATCGTGAGGCCGTCGGGCGCGGGCATCCGGATGTCGAGGAGCACCACGTCGGGCGCGTGCTCGCGCACGGTCGCCACCGCGGTGTCGCTCGAGACGGCGGCCCGCACGGCGATCCGCGGCGAGGCGCCCAGCACCATCGCGATGCCCGAGCGGACGAGCGACTCGTCGTCGACCACGACGACCGTCACGACGGGCCCGGTCGGCTCGGTGGGGACGGCCGCGTCGTCGCGCGCACCGGATGCGTGGCTCACGCGTCCCGCCTCCCCGTGGCGGATCCGCCGCCGACGCCCGTCGCGCCGTCGCGGTCCCCCGCGTGGCCGAGGCTAGCGCCCCGCGTCGCGCGCCTCGCCGCCCGGTTCGCGCGCCGCGCCTCCCGCCGTGCGACGCCCGCCGCCCGCAGCGCGCCCACGAGCTGCCGGATCCGCAGCGTCGGCACGTAGGCGGAGGTGAGGGCGCGCCCGATCGGCGCGAGGTCGGCCGCGGTCGGGCACGCGAGCCACAGGGTCTCGTACCTCGGGTCGAACTTGGCCTTGAAGCGCAGCAGCGAGGTGAAGCCGTAGGACGGCTCGAGCGCGCGGCCGGTCGCGGCCAGCAGGCGCGCGACCACCCGGTCGACGGGTCCCCCGGCGAGGCCCCGGCCGACGCCCGCGAGCGGCGTGCCCGACAGGCTCAGCGTCTCGAGGCCCTCCTCCTGGAAGGCGCGGGCGGCGGTCGCGATGAGGAACTCCATCACGCCCGGCATCGGATCCCCGCCGCGGCGCATCACGTCGAGCGTGCGGCCCACGAGGCGGCCGTCGCGGAACACGGGCAGCCAGCTGGTGACGCCGTGCACCCGGCCGGCGGCGTCGACGGCGAGCAGCATCCGCACCTCGGGGTCGTCGAGCTCGCGCAGGCCGCCGAGCGTGAAGCCCATCTCGGGCAGCGCCTTCGCGTCGACCCAGTCGCCGCTCAGCGCGTCGACCGCGCGGCGGAGGGGCTCGGGCAGCGTGCGGTAGGTGCCCCACAGCGCGTCGACGCCGTCGCGCGCGGCGCGGTTCGTGGCCGTGCGGAGGTCCTGGCGGCGCTTGCCCGAGGTCGAGAAGCCCGCGAGGTCGATCACGGCCTCCTCGGCCACCGGCGTGACGCTCCAGCCGAGCTCCGCGAAGACCGGCAGGTGCTGCGAGTGGATGCTGTAGAACGCCGGCACGAGGCCGCGCGCGGAGCAGTGCCGGGCGAACGCGCGGATCGTCGCGGGCGCGTCGGCGGTGGTCGCGATCGGGTCCGACACCGTGAGGGCGACGCCGTGCGCGGCCCGGTACGCGACGGCCCCGTGCGCGACCGCGCCGTCCGAGGACGCGACGTCGTCGGCGGCGAACCAGTGGCTGCTGCCGGCCCACGTGCCCATGAACCCGAGGGATCCGGCGTCCGCCCGCGCCAGCTGCGCGAGCACGCGCTCGCGCCCGGCGGAGCGCTCCCCGGCGGCGGCGCGCATCGTGAAGGACCGGCGGCGGACGACGAGCACGACGAGCGCGGCCGCCGGAACGAGCCACGTGGTGAGCACGAGCGCGGGCACCTCGAGGTCGGTCCACGACGCGACGGAGAAGGTGAACCAGTCCTCGGCGAGCGGGATGACCGTGTAGTACCAGGCGAGGAGGCCGGTGACGAGGAGGAGGGCCGTGATGCCCATCACGAGCCCGAGGCGCCGCCCGCGGAGCAGCAGCGCGACCGCGAGGATCAGGACGCACAGCACGACCACGGTGCTGCCGGGGTCGAGCAGGGAGCCCATGGTGCTGAGCACGCCGATCGCGTCGCCGGACACCGCGGCGATCCACCAGCTGAGGGTGACCGTGCCGAGCATCGTGGCGGCGACCACCCGGGCGTGGGACGTGGCGGCGTCGTGCCAGGCGGGGCGGGAGGAGAGCGGCACGAGGATCCGGCCGAGGCCCATCCCGATGAGCAGCGCGACGCCGCGCGTGAGGTCGACGCCGTGGCCGCCGGCGAGGAGGCCGGCGAGCACCGCCGCGAGCACGGCGGCGCGGAGCCCGTCGCGGTGGGCCGGCGCGAGGCCGCGGCTGGCGGCGGCGGCGACCGCGACGATCACGACGGACGGCGCCCACAGCCGGTCGGCCGCGTCGAGCTGGGAGTAGAGGTCGCCGAGCGCGAGGCCCACGGCGATGAGGAGGGAGGCGACGGCGACCGGCGCGAGCGAGCCGAGCCCGGCGACGAGCGCGGTGCGCACGATCCCGATGCGGCTCTCCGACCAGGCCAGCACGGCCACGACGACGGCGAGCGCGATGGCGGTCGCGGCGGGATGCGCGAGCTCGCCCAGCCCGGCCATCACGCCCATCCACGCGCTGCCGGCGGGGACGACGAGCGCGGCGAGCGGGTGGCGGGCGAGCGTCCGGAGGAGCGTCCGCGCGGCGCCGGTAGGACGGGCGACGGCGGGCGCGGACGCGGGCGCGGTGGGCGGCCGGTCCGCGGGGTCGGCGGGCAGCGATCGGGCGGCGGGGGCGAGCGTCGGGTGCGTCACGTCCCCAGTGTGCGGAGGGAGGGCACCCCGCCGCGTCGGCCGCGGGATCCGATTGCTCCGCCCATCGGCTGACCCGCGCCGCCGATCGGCTGGCCTCGGCGGCGACCGGGCCGGAGGTCCTGCCGCCGCCGCGGCGCGCCCCGGGGACGCCCGCCCAGGAGACGCACGCCCCCGAGACGTACGCCCCAGGGACGCGAGAAGGCCCCCGGTTCCCCGGGGGCCTTCTTCCCTGCTGGTGCGCGAGGGGGGACTTGAACCCCCACGTCCTCACGGACACACGGACCTGAACCGTGCGCGTCTACCAATTCCGCCACTCGCGCCAACCGGACGACATTATCACGCCGCGGAGCCGATCCCGCGCCGCCACCGCGCCCCGGCGGCCCGCATCCGGCCGTCCGCGAGGATGATCCGCACCCACCCCGGGGCCCGTGTCCAGGGCGCCGCCCCGCGAGTTGGCTAACATCGCACTATTCATCCGCGGAAGGACCGCGCGAGGACGGATCACACGTGGGAATCCTGGACAACTTCGAGAAGGGCCTCGAGCGCGCCGTCAACGGCGCCTTCGTGAAGACCTTCAAGTCCGGCCTGCAGCCCGTGGAGATCGTCGCGCAGCTGCGACGCGAGCTCGACACGCACGCCGCCATCGTCGACCGCGACCTCATCCTCGTCCCCAACTCCTTCACGCTCCGCGTCTCCCGTGCCGACCACGAGCGCATCGCGTCCCTCGGCTCCACGCTCACCGACGAGCTGCGCCAGGCCGTCGAGCGCCACGCGTCCACGCAGGGCTACCAGTTCGCCGGCGTCGTGCAGGTCTCCTTCCGCCGCGACGACCAGCTGTCCGAGGGCGTCCTCGGCATCGACAGCCGCACGGTCGAGGGCAGCGTCACGTGGATGCCCGTCGTCGACGTCGCCGGCACGCGCCACCCGCTCGCCGTGGGCCGCACGGTCATCGGCCGAGGCAGCGACGCCGACATCACGGTCGACGACCCGGGCACCTCGCGCCGCCACGTCGAGATCGCGTGGGACGGATCCCGCGCCCAGGTCCGCGACCTCGGCTCCACGAACGGCTCCGAGCTCAACGGCGCGCCGGTCACCAAGGCGCCGCTCCCGCCCGAGTCCGTCATCCGCATCGGCCGCACCGCCATCACCTTCCGGGTCGTCCCGCAGGCCACCGAGGAGCGCGGCGGACGCGAGCCGCAGCGCTCGCGCAGCGACGACGGGTTCTGGGGAGCGTCATGACCGAGCTGACCCTCCTCGTCCTCCGCCTCGCGTTCCTCGCGGTGCTGTGGCTCTTCGTCTTCGGCATCGTCTACGCGCTCCGCTCCGACCTCTTCGGCCAACGGGTCCGCAAGCTCCGCGAGGAGACGGGCTCCGGCGGCGGATCCCCGTTCCCCTCCTCCCCGTACGCCGCGTCCGCCGCTGCCGCACCCCGCGCCGCGGCCGTGCAGCCGCCGCCCATCTCGACGATGCCGTCCGGCGCCAACTCGGGTGCCGTCCCCTCGCGCGCCAAGGCCACGACGTCCACGGCCCGCCACCTCGTCATCACGTCGGGCGCCAAGGCCGGCACCGAGATCCCGCTCGGCACGGAGCCGCTCACCATCGGCCGCTCGAGCGAGTCGGGCCTCGTGATCCGCGACGACTACACCTCCACGCACCACGCGCGCCTGCTGCTCTGGAACGACGAGTGGATGATCCAGGACCTCGACTCGACCAACGGCACCTTCCTCGACGGCAAGCGCGTGAGCGTGCCGACGCAGGTGCCGCTCGACACGCCGATCCGCATCGGCGCGACCAGCTTCGAGCTCAGGCGGTAGCGGCATGGCGACAGTGACGCAGGCCGCTGCCGTCTCCCACGTGGGCAAGGTCCGGTCGAACAACCAGGACTCCGGCTACGCGGGGCGGCACCTGTTCGTCGTCGCCGACGGCATGGGCGGGCACGCGGGCGGCGACGTCGCGTCCGCGGTCGCCACCAAGCGCATCATCGAGACCGACAAGCCCTACGCCTCCGCGCACGACGCGGAGTTCGCGCTCCAGGCCGGCCTCGTCGCCGCCAACCAGCTCCTCGCCGAGACCGTGTTCGAGCACTCCGAGCTCACCGGGATGGGCACGACCGTCAGCGCGCTGGCCCGCGTCGACCGCCACGTCGCCATCGCGCACATCGGCGACTCGCGCATCTACCTCTTCCGCCGCGGCGAGCTCAGCCAGATCTCGGCCGACCACACGTTCGTGCAGCGCCTCGTCGACAGCGGCCGCATCACGCCGGAGGAGGCGCTCGTCCACCCCCGCCGCTCCGTGCTGATGCGCGTGCTCGGCGACGTCGACGCGGCCCCCGAGGTCGACACCCAGGTGCTCGACACCCACACGGGCGACCGCTGGCTCCTCTGCTCGGACGGGCTCAGCAGCTACGTGTCCGAGGAGCGGATCACCGAGATCCTCGCGACCGCGGGCACCCCGGAGTCCATCGCCGACGCGCTCGTGAAGGAGTCGCTCGACCACGGCGCCCCCGACAACGTCACGGTCGTGGTCGTCGACGTGCTCGACGAGGACGACGAGACCGCGGCCGCCCGCCCCGACCCGGAGCCCGTGCTCGTCGGATCCGCCGCGCAGCCGCTCGCCTTCGGCGACGAGCCCTCCAAGCGCGCCGTCCGGATCCCGTCGCTCCTCCTCCACCCGCTGCGCGCGAGCACCGCGTCGCGCGACGCCCAGTTCGAGCCCGAGTCCGACGAGTACCTCGAGGCGCTCATCGCCGAGGACCGGCGGCGCGCGCTCCGGCGCCGCATCACCTGGCTGGTCGGCGTCGCCCTGATCCTCGCGGGCCTCGTGCTCGCGTGCGTGCTCGGCTACCGCTGGACCCAGTCGCGCTACTACGTGGGCGAGTCCGAGGGCTCGGTCGCCGTCTACAACGGCGTGCAGCAGACCATCGGGCCGATCCAGCTGTCCCACGTCTACGCCCGGACCGAGGTGCGCGTCGACGACCTCCAGCCCTTCTACCGCCAGCAGGTCGAGCAGACCATCAACGCGGACTCGCTCTCGGGCGCCGAGGAGATCGTCAACCGGCTCCAGGAGGCCGCGGGTGGCTAGCGCCGGCGTGGCGGACGCCCCCGCGCGCGGCCGCGAGCGCGCGCCCAAGGTCCCGCGGATCCGCGTGCCCCGCCGCCTCAGGAACCTCGAGCTCGCGCTGGTCGTGCTGGCGTCCGTCATCAACGGCGGCGCCCTCTACCTCGTGCAGCTCGGCGCGCTCGGCGCGTTCGACCAGAGCTTCTTCCTGCCCGCCACGGGCCTCGCCGTGCTGGTCCTCGGCATGCACGTGGCGCTGCGCTGGCTCGCGCCCGACGCGGATCCGTTCATCCTCCCCATCGCCACGGTGCTCAACGGCCTGGGGATCGCGGCCATCTACCGCCTCGACCTCGCCGGCGGGTACTCCGGCTGGGAGAGCGTGGCCGTGCGGCAGATCGTGTGGTCCGGCCTCGCCATCGTGTGCGCCCTCGCGGTCATCGTGCTGCTGAAGAACCACCGCGTGCTGCAGCGCTACCGCTACATCGCCATGTTCGTGGGCCTCATCCTGCTGCTCCTCCCGATGCTCCCGTTCATCGGGCAGAACATCAACGGCGCGCGCGTCTGGATCCACATCGGCGGCTTCTCGTTCCAGCCCGGCGAGATCGCGAAGATCTGCCTCGCGGTGTTCTTCGCCGGCTACCTCGTCACGGCGCGCGACAGCCTCTCGATGGTGGGCGTCAAGGTCCTGGGGATGCGCTTCCCGCGCGTCCGCGACCTCGGCCCGATCCTCCTGGTCTGGGCCGCCTCGATGAGCGTCCTCGTGTTCCAGCGCGACCTCGGCACGTCCCTGCTGTACTTCGGCCTCTTCATCGTCATGACCTACGTGAGCACCGGCCGCATCGGCTGGGTCGTGCTCGGCGCCGTGCTGTTCCTCGGCGGCGCGTACGGCGCGAGCACGCTGGGCTACGTCGGCGGCCGCGTCGACGCCTGGCTGAAGCCCTTCGACCCGGCGGTCTACGACGCGAACGGCGGCAGCTACCAGCTCGTCACGGGCCTGTTCGGCATGGCCGACGGCGGCCTGTTCGGGCGGGGGCTCGGCAGCGGCATGCCCAACCTCACCCCGCTCGCCAACAGCGACTTCATCCTCGCGAGCCTCGGCGAGGAGCTCGGCCTCACGGGCGTCTTCGCGATCCTCGCCCTCTACCTCCTGCTCGTCTCCCGCGGCTTCCGCATCGGCTTCGCGGGCCAGGACGACTTCGGCAAGCTGCTCGGCATCGGGCTCTCGTTCGTCATCGCGCTGCAGGTCTTCATCGTCATCGGCGGCGTCACCCGCGTCATCCCGCTCACGGGCCTCACGACGCCGTTCATGGCGGCGGGCGGATCCTCGCTCCTCGCCAACTGGATCATCGCGGCCCTGCTGCTGCGCCTATCCGACACCGTCCGCAACCAGCCCCGATTGGTGGTCGAGTCGTGAACCGCGAGCTGAAGCGCGTCTCCGTGTTCGTCCTGGCCATGTTCGTGGCCCTGTTCGTCGCGGCCTCGATCATCCAGGTGATCGCGGCGCCGACCCTGCAGGCGGATCCTCGGAACTCCCGCACCATCATCGCCAGCTACTCCGCCGAGCGCGGCGCGATCCTCGTCGACGGCACCCCCATCGCCTCCTCGGTCCCGGTCGAGGACCGCTACAAGTTCCTCCGCACGTACGCGCAGCCCGACCTCTACAGCGCGGTCACCGGCTACTACACGCTCGGCCAGGGATCCACGGGCCTCGAGTCCTCCATGAACGACGTCCTCAGCGGCACGAGCGGCACGCAGTTCTTCGACAGCCTCACGCGCACCTTCACCGGGCAGGACCCGAAGGGCGCGTCGGTCGAGCTCACCATCGACCCGAAGGTGCAGCAGGCGGCCTACGACGCGCTCGGGTCGCTGCAGGGGTCCGTCGTCGCCGTCGAGCCGTCCACCGGCAAGATCCTGGCGATGGTCTCCAAGCCCGGGTACGACCCCAACGCGCTGGCCTCGCACGACCGCGCCGCCGTGAAGCAGAGCTATGCCTCGCTCCTCGCCGATCCCGCGAACCCGCTCATCGACCGGGCCGTCAACAGCCTCAACCCGCCCGGATCCACGTTCAAGCTCATCACGACGGCGGCGGCCCTCGAGTCCGGCCAGTACACGCCCGACTCGCTCCTGCCGAACCCCGCCACCTTCACGCTCCCGGGCACCTCCACGGTCATCACGAACGCCGGCGAGGGCGCGTGCGGCAACGAGCCCGAGGTGTCGATCGCCACCGCGCTCCGCCTCAGCTGCAACATCCCGTTCGCGCAGCTCGGCATCGCGCTCGGCTCCGAGCGGATAGCGAAGATGGCGGAGGCGTTCGGCTACGGGAAGTCGATCGACGTCCCCATGGCGAGCGCCAAGAGCGTCTTCTCCCCCGACCTCGACGACGCCCAGACGGCCCAGTCCGCCTTCGGTCAGCTCGACGTCCGCGCCACCCCGCTGCAGACCGCCATGGTCACGGCCGGGATCGCGAACGGGGGCGAGGTGATGAAGCCCAGCGTCGTCGACAGCGTCCTCAACCCGGACCTCAGCGAGCTGTCCGGATTCTCCCCCAGCCGCTTCGCCGACCCCATCTCGAAGGAGACCGCCGCCACCATGACGCGGATGATGATCGACAACGTCCAGAGCGGCGTCGCCACCAATGCGAGAATCTCCGGTGTCGATGTGGCGGGCAAGACCGGCACCGCCCAGAACGGTGCCGACGACCCGTACACCCTCTGGTTCACCGGCTTCGCGCCGGCGGAGTCCCCGAAGGTGGCGGTCGCGGTCCTGGTCGAGGACGGCGGCGGACGAGGACGATCGGGCTCGGGGAACACCCTCGCCGCCCCCGTGGCGAAGAAAGTGATTGAGGCGGTGCTGGACAGATGAGACCCACGAGCGGACTGACCTTCGGAGGGCGTTACCAGCTGGGCGATCGCATCGCCATCGGCGGCATGGGCGAGGTGTGGGAGGCGACCGACCTCGTCATCGGACGCAAGGTCGCCATCAAGATCCTCAAGGACGAGTACCTGGGCGACCCCGGGTTCCTCGAGCGCTTCCGGGCCGAGGCGCGCCACGCGGCGCTCGTCAACCACGAGGGCATCGCCAACGTCTTCGACTACGGCGAGGAGGACGGCAGCGCCTTCCTCGTGATGGAGCTCGTCCCCGGCGAGGCCCTGTCGACCATCCTCGAGCGGGAGCGCGTGCTCTCGAGCGACAAGGTCCTCGACATCATCTCCCAGACCGCGCTCGCGCTCCACGCCGCGCACCAGGCCGGTCTCGTGCACCGCGACATCAAGCCGGGCAACCTGCTGATCACGCCCGACGGACGCGTCAAGATCACCGACTTCGGCATCGCCCGCATCGCCGACCAGGTGCCGCTCACGGCCACGGGCCAGGTGATGGGCACGGTCCAGTACCTGTCGCCCGAGCAGGCGAGCGGCCACCCCGCGTCGCCGTCCACCGACGTGTACTCGATGGGCATCGTCGCGTACGAGTGCCTGGCCGGCCGCCGCCCCTTCACGGGCGAGTCGCAGGTCGCCATCGCCATGGCGCAGATCAACGAGCAGCCGCCCGAGCTCCCCGTCACGGTGGCGGAGCCCGTCCGCAACCTCGTCATGTCCTGCATCGCGAAGAAGCCGGCGGACCGCCCGCAGAGCGCCGCCCACCTGGCGCGCGCCGCGCAGGCGCTGCGCCGCGGCGACGTCGCGACCGCCACCATGGCCGTCGCGGCCGTCGCCGGTGCCGCCGCCGCGGATCCGGGCACGCCCACCCAGGCCACCCAGCTCATGCCGTCCGGCCGCCGCGTCGACACGGGTGCCACCACCGTCCTCGCCTCCGCGCCGCGCGCCGGCGCGCCGTCGCCGTTCGACTTCGACGAGCCCGACGCGGACGACGAGGAGCCCGAGCAGCCGCGCGCCCGCAAGCGCGCCATCTGGATCTTCGTGGTCGTCGCCGTCCTGGTCGTCGCCGCCATCGTGGCCGGCCTCATCGCCGCGTCCGCGAACAGGGAGGCGGACACGCCGGCCCCGGCGCCCACCGAGACCAGCGCAGCGCCGAGCCCGACGCCCAGCGCGTCGCCCACGCCCACCCCGACGCCCACCCCGACCACCGTCGAGATCAAGCGCGAGGACTACATCGGCCGCGACCAGAAGACGGTCTCGGACGAGCTCACGGCCCTCGGCCTCAAGGTCACCGTCATCACGGGCAGCGCCGCGCCGTCCGGCGAGGAGGAGGGCCGCGTCACCGCGATCACCCCCACCGGCAGCGTCGCGAAGGGCGCCACCATCCAGATCACGGCCTACGGGGCGCAGACGCTGCCGACCGCGGCGCCCGTCACCCCCACGGTGAACCCGACGACCGTCCGAGCCGGCCAGTCGGTCGACATCTCCTGGCCCGCGTACTCCTGCCCGGCGGGCCAGACGCTCAACGGCTACCAGATCCAGGCCGACTCGGTGTCCGGCGGCGCCACCGGCACGTGGGCCGGGAGCACCAACCCCACCAACGCGCAGACGACCTCGGGCGAGATCAAGGCCGGCACCAGCCCCGGCTCGTTCACGGTCAAGTACCTCGCCATCTGCGGCACGAACGAGTCGCCCTACAGCAGCACCGTCACGGTAGCGGTCGATGCCGCCCCGGGCGGCACGGGCACCGGCGGCGGGACCGGCGGGGGCACCGGAGGCGGCGGAACGGGCGGCACCGGGGGCACGGGCGGCGGGAACGGGGGCACGACGGGCATGGCGCCCACACCCGCCCCGGGCCGCGAGGACCAGCGCTCGCTGGTCTCCAGCACGCACCGCATGCCCTGATCGGCATGCGCCGCGGGAGCGCTCCCCCGCCCTCCGTGCTCCGCCCCGGATCCCCAGCGGAGCCCCGGTAAGCTCATCCCCGTCCTGATCCCGAACCCGACGAGAGGCAGCCCGTGACCGACACGCGTGTCCTCGGCGGACGATACGAGATCGGGGCGCTCCTGGGCCGCGGAGGCATGGCCGACGTCTACGAGGGCGTCGACGCGCGCCTCGGCCGACGCGTCGCCGTCAAGATCCTGCGCCGCGGTCTCGCGGAGGATCCGGCGTTCCGGAGCCGCTTCCGCCAGGAGGCCCAGGCGGCTGCGCGCATGTCGCACCCCACGATCGTCCGCGTGTTCGACGCCGGCGAGGACGTGGTCACCGACCAGGACGGCGCGTCGCACACGGTCCCCTTCATCGTCATGGAGCGGGTCGAGGGCCGCCTCCTCAAGGACGTCATCACCGACGGCCCGCTCGAGCCCGACGAGGCCGTCCGCGTCATGGCCGGCGTCCTCACCGCCCTCGAGTACTCGCACCGCGCGGGCGTCGTCCACCGCGACATCAAGCCGGGCAACATCATGGTCACGCCCACCGGCCAGGTGAAGGTCATGGACTTCGGCATCGCGCGCGCGGTCTCGGACACCTCGGCCACCATCGCCCAGACCACGGCGATCCTCGGCACGGCCCGCTACTTCTCGCCCGAGCAGGCCAAGGGCGAGTCCGTGGACGCGCGCACCGACCTCTACTCCGCCGGCGTCGTCCTCTTCGAGATGCTCACCGGCCAGGCGCCCTTCCGGGCGGACACCGCCGTCGCCGTCGCCTACCAGCACGTCAGCGAGACGCCCGTCACGCCGAGCAGCGTCCAGGAGCACGTCTCCACGCAGCTCGACCAGGTGGTCCTGCACGCCATGGCGAAGGACCGCTACGCGCGCTTCCAGACCGCCTCCGACTTCCGTGCCGACCTCGACCGCGCCGCAGCCGGCACCCTGCCGGAGCGCGAGGCGCCCACCACCGACGTGGGCGCCACGCTCTTCGGCGCCCCCTCGGGCCCGTCCTCCTCTCAGCAGGCGCTCCGTCAGCTCGGCGTCGACGACGACCGCACCGTCCGCACCCAGAGCCGTCCGCCCGTGCCCTGGATCTGGGCCGGCGTCACCGTCGTCGTCGTCATCCTCATCGCCGTCGTCATCTGGGTCACCAGCCTCAGCTCCATCGCGCCGCCCGACATCAGCCCCACGGTGCCCGACGTCGCGGGATCCACGTACTCGAGCGCCGCGGCCGCCCTCGAGGAGGCGGGACTCGTCCCGCTCGAACGCGAGGAGGCGAGCACGACGGTCGCCGAGGGCACGGTGCTCCGCACGAACCCGGATGCCGGGGAGAACGTCGCGTCGAAGACCGAGATCGACGTGTTCGTCTCCTCCGGGCCGCCGGTGGTGCAGGTGCCCAACGTCACCAACATGGACGAGGCCACCGCCACCGCGAGCCTCCAGTCCGCCGGCCTCAAGGTCGGCGAGGTCGTGCGCCAGTCCTCGCCCACCGTCTCCGACGGCGTGGTCATGCAGACCGACCCGGCGTCATCCGCTCAGGTGGATCAGGGTTCCTCGGTGAAGCTCGTGCTCTCGAACGGCAAGGTCTCCATGCCCGACGTGCTGGGTCAGCCCCTGGTCGAGGCGCAGTCCCTGCTCGAGGCCTCCGAGCTCACGGTCACGACGCGGAGGGATCCCTCCTGCGTGCGCGCAGACGGTTCTCCGGTGAGCCAGCAGTCCGTGCCTCCGGGTGACGTCGCCCAGCGCTCCACCGTGGCGCTCACCTACTGCACGGGCACCGGGCGCAGCACGCCAGCGCCCTCTCCCACGGAATCCGCGCCGACGCAGGCACCCCCGCGCGGCTGATCCGGGATAGAGCGCGTGCCCTCGGGCTCGCCCCGCAGCCGGTTCAGCTCACGCGGACGAGCGGCGACAGCCGCGACGACGTCTCTCGGGCCCCGCCCAGCCCCGCACCCTCGAGCCAGTTGCCGAGCATCCGGTAGCCGCCCTCGGTGAGCACCGACTCCGGGTGGAACTGCACCCCCACGATGGGCGCGGCCTCGTGCCGCAGCCCCATGATGACGCCGCCGTCCGTGCGCGACGTGACGACGAGGTCCGAGGGGACGGTGCCGTCGACCACGGCGAGCGAGTGGTACCTCGTGGCCGTGAAGGGCTGCGGCACGCCGAGGTAGAAGTCGCCGTCGTCGTGCGTGACGAGGGAGGTCTTGCCGTGCATGAGTTCCTCGGCGTTCGTCACGGTCGCGCCGAACGCCTCGGCGATCGCCTGGTGCCCGAGGCACACGCCGAGCAGGGGCGTGCCGGATCCGAGGGCCGCGCGCACCGTGGGGATGGAGACCCCCGCCTCCGAGGGCTTGCCCGGTCCGGGCGACACCAGCACGGCGTCGTACTCCGAGATGACGCCGGCCATGTCGGCATCGGCGTGGTCGTCGTTGCGCATGACCACCGTCTCCGCGCCGAGCTGCTGCAGGTAGCCGTTGAGCGTGTAGACGAAGCTGTCGTAGTTGTCGATCACGAGGACGCGCGTCACTGGTGCACCGTCACTTCCTGGGTGTTGACGATGGAGTCGACCCAGGGGAAGACCCAGGTGACGAGGCAGTAGAGGATCGCGGCGACCGCGATGAGCAGGATCAGGAGCCGGACCCAGACCGGTCCGGGCAGGATGCGCCAGAGAGCCGCGTACACGCTCAGCCCGCCTTCGCGAACGACGTGCCGGCGAGGGCTGCGGGCGTCGACGCGTCCGACCGCGGCTGCCACGACTCGAAGACGCTGTAGGCCACGACGCGCTCGGCCGCGGAGAAGAGGGGGTTGCAGCTCGTCATCGTGAGGATGCGGTCACCCGGTTGGGCGTCGGGAGCCTGGGGCACCTCGTTGAGCACGTCGACTCCGGTGGGCTTCACGTACTCGAGTGTACGGAAGCGGTAGGTGTACCAGCCGTCCTGGGTCTCGACCACGATGGCGTCGCCGACGCGCAGGTCGGTGATCTGGTTGAAGGGCTTGCCGTAGGTGGTGCGGTGGGCGGCCACCGCGAAGTTGCCCACCTGCCCGGGCATCTGCGTCTCCCGGTAGTGGCCGATCTTGCCGAGGTTCAGGACGTCGCCCAGCCCCACCCCCGTGGCGACCGGCACGACGTAGTCCGGACCGAAGCGCGGGATGTAGATGTTGCCGAAGTCGGTGGCGTTCGACGCGGGGGCCGCCGTGATGACGGGATCACCGGGTGCAGCGGGAGAGGCGGTCGGGTCGGGGGTCGTCTCCGGAGCCGGCGCCGCCGTGGCCCAGGAGCGGCTGTTCTCGAGCGCCTGGTCGCGCTGGCCGCTGCTCACGACGATGTCGTTGAACCACAGCTGCCAGCCGAGGAACAGCATGATGAGGACGCCCGCCGTGAGGAGCAGCTCGCCGAACACCCCGACGGTGCCGAGGATGACGTCTCCGCGACGCGCCCGGCGCCGCGACGCGCGACGGGACGGGACGGGGTGCGGAGCGCTCATGTGCCGATTGTAGGTGGCCGAGATGCGCGGATCCCCCCGTGCTCGCTCCCGTGGACCCGGGGGTCATCCGGGGCCGGTGGAGGAGCGTCCCGCTAGAATCACCGCATGGCCCGCGACAAGACGACGAGACCCTCCCGCCAGGAACGCGTGCGGGATGAGGACGCCCCGAACCCGGTGTGGTTCAAGCCCATCATGTTCGGCTTCATGCTCGTGGGCCTGGCCTGGCTCATCGTCTACTACGTGAGCCTCAACGCGTTCCCCATCCCGGACCTGGGCGTCGGCAACATCCTCATCGGCTTCGGCCTCATCCTGGTCGGCTTCCTCATGACCACCAGGTGGCGCTGACCGCAGCCACCCGCACGTCGAGCCCGTCGCCATCTCCGGATGGCGGCGGGCTCTTCTGCTTCTCGATCTCCTTGGATCGGTTCTCCACAGAACGCATGTGGACAACCATCCCCACATGTGGAGAACCGGCCGCATCACGCAGTGCAGTGGCACCGGCGGTGGCGGTTACCGGCGGGCGCCGATGGATCCGGCGTCGGGGCCCGTCGCGCGGCTCCCCCGAGCCGTCTGCATCCCGCCCCTCGCGGCGGAAATGACACGCGTGTAACTATCCCCACTGTGGACGGGCCTGTGGATAACCCTCTGCCGCGCAGGGTCACCAGATGTCCAGCCGTGCCCCGCGCCCCGCTAGCACCTGCTCCGAACGCCTTCGGCTCGGCCGCGGACCGGCGCGAGGGCTCAGAAGGTGACGGGGAAGAGCGCGGCGGCGGCGAGGATCGCCACGGCCAGTCCGGCGAGCGATCCGACCTGCAGGCGACGGGCGTCGCGCGTACGCAGGAGCACGAGCGCGACCACCGCGCCGGTCACCAGACCGCCGACGTGCGCCTGCCACGAGACGCCCTGGACGACGAAGCCGAGCAGGAGGTTGAGCACGATTATGCCGAGGAGCGGTCCGACGTTGCCGCCCAGCTTGCGCGCCAGCACGAAGTAGCCGCCCATCAGGCCGAAGATCGCCCCCGAGGCGCCGACGACCGCCTGGAGGGGCTCGCCCATCGCGCTGCCGATCACCTCGACGCCGAGGGATCCGCCCAGAGCGGAGATGAGGAAGAGGGCCAGGAAGCGGGCGCGGCCGAGCATGGGCTCGAGGACGCGGCCGAAGACGAAGACCGACAGCATGTTCAGCAGGATGTGGAAGATGCTCGACGGGGAGTGCGTGAACGCGCTGGTGAGCATGCGCCAGGGCTCGTAGTCGTTCGCGGCGAGGCTGCCGTAGACGGGCGCGAACCACAGCGACGTGGTGACGCGGTCGCCGACGATCGGCAGCACCTGGAGGATCCAGACCACGGCGCAGACCGCCATGATCGCGTAGGTCACGACGGGCCCCGAGCTCCGGGTCATCCGCGTGACGAACGACGCCCGGGAGCGAGGAGCGGTGCGACGCTGCTCCTTCATGTCCTCCGGGCAGATCACCCCGACGGCGGCCGGCGTCTGGCACTCCGGGCAGATGGTCCGCCCGCATCGCTGGCACAGCACGAAGCTCTGCCGGTCGGGGTGCCGGTAGCAGCGGTCGGCCGCCGTACGGGGTGAATCGGTCATCAGACCTTCTCGACGGTGACGCTCTCGATCACGACGTCCTCGCGGGGACGGTCGCGGCCGTCGGTCGCGACGGCGTTGAGGGCGTCGACGACCTTCTTGGACGCGTCGTCGGCGACCTCGCCGAAGATCGTGTGCTTGCCCTGGAGCCACGTGGTGGGCGCCGTGGTGATGAAGAACTGCGAGCCGTTCGTGCCGCGACCGCCCTGCGTGCCGGCGTTGGCCATGGCGAGGATGTAGGGCTTGGAGAAGTCGAGGTCGCGGCTGATCTCGTCGTCGAACTGGTAGCCGGGGCCGCCCGTGCCCTGGCCGAGCGGGTCGCCGCCCTGGAGCATGAAGTCCTTGATGATGCGGTGGAAGACGACGCCGTCGTACAGCGGGTCGGTCGACTTCTTGCCGGTCTGGGGGTGGGTCCACTCCTTCTCACCGGTGGCGAGGCCGACGAAGTTCTCGACGGTCTGGGGTGCGTGCGACCCGAAGAGGTTGAGGACGATGGTGCCGTGGTTGGTCGTCATGGTGGCGACGTGAGTGTGCGCAGACATGGGGCAATGGTCTCACGGCGGAGCTGGGACTCGGCGGACGCACAGGGTCCGTCGTGTTTCCCCGCAGAGGCACCCGTGCCAGACTGGGGATTCCTGGCGATATCACACCGATGGAGGTCCCCTTGGGTCTGTCACGCAAGAACAAGAAGGAGTTGGCGAAGCTCCGCACCCACGCGGCCGCCGTCCTCAAGGAGCAGCGCGAGGTCCTCGACCGGGCCAACGTCGTCGTGGCGGAGGCCGCGCACACGGCCCGCAAGCTCTCCGACCAGCACGTCGTCCCCGCCGTCAAGCGCGGCGTCGACGACCACATCCGTCCCGGCTACGAGGCGGGCGCCGAGCGCGCACGCGCCGCGGCCGACTCCGCCTACAAGGGCTTCACGCACACGGTCCTGCCGGCCGTCGCCGGTGCCGCGGGCTCCGCGGTCGCCGCGACCGAGGGCATCCGCAACAGCAAGCAGGTGAAAGACGCCGTCAAGAAGGCCGCCAAGGTCTCCTCCAAGGCGCAGGAGTTCGGCAAGCACTACGTCGACAACGGCCGCTCGTACGTGGGCCGCTACGTGCCCCAGGTCGCCCCCGCGAAGAAGGGCCTCGGCTTCGGCGGAGTCGCCCTCATCGCATTGGGCGTCGTCCTGGTCGGCGGCGTCGGCTACGCGCTGTACCAGACGTTCCGCGCCGACGACGACCTGTGGATCGCCGACGACGAGCCCGAGGCCGTCGCCACGACCGCCCAGGACCAGTCCGCGAGCTGATCCCGCTGCAGCAGTTCGACGAAGGCCCGGTCACCTCGCGGTGACCGGGCCTTCGTCGTGCGGCGGGTCGGCGGAGGAAAGCGCATCCGTCCGCGGACGATTCGCGGGCGGGCGAAGTGCAGAGTGCGGCCCGGCCCGATGGGAGGTGATCATCCTCGGTTCGACTCGAGGGATCGTGGTGTGGAGTCACGGGGAATCGAACCCCGGACCTCCTGCTTGCAAAGCAGGCGCTCTACCAATTGAGCTATGACCCCGATCGGTGAGCCTCGGATCGCCTCGCGACCTACCGGCTCGATTCCCGCCGTGCCCCCGGATCACGCGGATCCGGGGGTGTTGGTGGGGATACCAGGATTTGAACCTGGGACCTCTTCATTATCAGTGAAGCGCTCTAACCAACTGAGCTATATCCCCATCGGGCAGGACTACGTTACCGTACGCCTGCCCGTTTCTCCCAATCGGCTACGCGTTGGTGAAGCCGACGAGGACGCCGCCGGTGATGCGCACGCTGAGGTTGTACAGCAGCGCGGCGACGGCACCGAGGACGGTGCCGACGACGATGTTGAGCACGGCAACCACGATGGCGAAGCCGAGCACCTGGCCGAGGCCGAACACGTCCTGGAGGGAGAAGTCCGCGGATCCGGAGACCTCCTGGAACAGTTGGTCGACCGTACCGAAGACGTTCGTGGTCTGCAGCACGACGTAGATGAGGAACGTGGCCACGACCGTGATGACGCCGAGCACCACGGAGAAGAGGAACGCCAGCTTCAGCGCCGACCAGAAGTCGACGTACACGAGCTTGAGACGCACCTGCTTGGTGGTGGTGGCTCGCGAGGACTTCTTCGCGAGCTTCTCGGCGACACTACTCATCGGGGGTTTCCTTCCCAGCAGCGGTACCGTCGGACGCGTCGGGCGCAGCTTCGGGGACCACCAGGTTGCGTTCGGAGTTCTTGGCCAGTGAGATGATCCTGTCGTCGTCCGCGAAACGGGCGAACACGACACCCATGGTGTCTCTGCCCTTCGCCGGGACCTCGGCCACGGCAGAGCGTACCACCTTGCCGCTGGCGAGCACGACGAGGATCTCGTCCTCCTCGCCCACGATCAGAGCCCCCGCGAGGTCGCCGCGGGCATCCTGCAGCTTGGCCACCTTGATGCCCATGCCGCCGCGATTCTGCACGCGGTACTGGTCCGCGGCGGTGCGCTTCGCGAACCCGCCCTCGGTGACCACGAACACGAAGCCCTGGTGCCCGACGACCGATGCGCTGAGCAGCGTGTCGTCCCCGCGGAAGGTCATGCCCTTCACGCCGGAGGTCGAGCGGCCCATCGGCCGGAGCGCGGAGTTGTCGGCGGAGAACCGCAGCGACATGCCCTTGCGGGAGACGAGCAGCAGGTCGTCGTCCTCGTCCACGAGCAGCGCCGACACGAGCGCGTCGCCGTCGCGGAGGTTGATCGCGATGATGCCGCCCGTGCGGTTCGTGTCGTACTCCGTGAGCGCGGTCTTCTTCATCAGGCCGTCGCGCGTGGCGAGCACGAGGTACTGCGCCACCTGGTAGTCGCGGATGTCGAGGACCTGCTGGATCTCCTCGTCCGGCTGCATCGCGAGCAGGTTGGCGACGTGCTGGCCCTTCGCGTCGCGGCCGGCCTCCTGCAGCTCGTACGCCTTGGCGCGGTAGACCCGCCCCTTGTCCGTGAGGAAGAGGAGCCAGTGGTGCGTGGTGGTGACGAAGAAGTGCTCGACCACGTCGTCGGCCCGGAGCTGGGCGCCGCGGACGCCCTTGCCGCCGCGGTGCTGGCTGCGGTAGTTGTCGATGCGCGTGCGCTTGATGTACCCGCCGCGCGTGACGGTGACCACCATCTCCTCCTCGGGGATGAGGTCCTCCATGCTCATGTCGCCGTCGAAGCCGAGCATGATCTCCGTGCGCCGGTCGTCCCCGTACTTGTCGGTGATCTCCTGCAGCTCGGTGCTGATGATCTCGCGCTGGACGGACGGCGTCGCCAGGATGTGCTTGTACTCGGCGATGCGCTCCTCGAGCTCGGCCGCCTGGTCCTGGATCTTCTGGCGCTCGAGCGCGGCGAGCCGGCGCAGCTGCATCTCGAGGATGGCGTTGGCCTGCAGCTCGTCGATGTCGAGCAGCTTCATCAGGCCGCTGCGCGCGACCTCGACCGTCTCGGACCGACGGATGAGGGCGATGACCTCGTCGAGCGCGTCGAGCGCCTTGAGGTAGCCGCGGAGGATGTGCGCGCGCGCCTCGGCCTCGTTGAGGCGGAACTGCGTGCGGCGGACGATGACGTCTACCTGGTGGTCGACCCAGGCGGAGATGAAGCCGTCGAGCGCGAGCGTGCGCGGGATCCCGTCGACGATCGCGAGCATGTTCGCGCCGAAGTTCTCCTGCAGCTGCGTGTGCTTGTAGAGGTTGTTCAGCACGACCTTCGCGACCGCGTCGCGCTTCAGCACGATGACGAGGCGCTGGCCGGTGCGGCCCGAGGTCTCGTCCCGGATGTCGGCGACGCCGCCGAGCTTGCCGTCCTTCACGAGCTCGGCGATCTTGATCGCGAGGTTGTCGGGGTTCACCTGGTACGGCAGCTCGGTGACCACGAGGCACACTCGGCCCTGGATCTCCTCGACCGCGACGACCGCGCGCATCGTGATGGATCCGCGACCCGTGCGGTACGCGTCGATGATGCCCTTGGTGCCGAGCACCTGGGCGCCCGTCGGGAAGTCCGGGCCCTTGATCCGCTCGAGGAGCGCCTCGAGCAGCTCCTCCCGGTTCGCGTCCGGGTTGGCGAGCAGCCACTGGGCACCGGAGGCGACCTCGCGGAGGTTGTGCGGCGGGATGTTGGTGGCCATGCCGACCGCGATGCCGACGGAGCCGTTGACCAGCAGGTTCGGGAAGCGCGACGGGAGGATCTTCGGCTCGAGCGTGCGGCCGTCGTAGTTGTCCTGGAAGTCGACCGTGTCCTCGGTGATGTCCCGGACCATCTCCATGGCGAGCGGCGCCATCTTGGTCTCGGTGTACCGCGGCGCCGCGGCGCCGTCGTTGCCGGCCGAGCCGAAGTTGCCCTGGCCGAGCGCCAGCGGGTAGCGGAGGCTCCACGGCTGCACGAGGCGCACGAGCGCGTCGTAGATGGAGGAGTCGCCGTGCGGGTGGAACTGCCCCATGACCTCGCCGACCACGCGGGCCGACTTGAAGAAGGAGCGGTCGGGGCGGTATCCGCCGTCGTACATGGCGTAGATCACGCGACGGTGCACGGGCTTCAGGCCGTCGCGCACCTCGGGGAGGGCGCGCTGCACGATGACGCTCATCGCGTAGTCGAGGAACGAGCGCTGCATCTCGAGCTGGAGGTCGACCTGCTCGATGCGGTCGTGCGTGACGACCACGGTGGCGTCGGGGTCGATGATGGCGCCGGGAAGCGAGTCGGACGCGGCGGCGGCCGAGGACGCCGGCGTCACGCCCTCCTGGGGCAGCGCGTCGTCGGTGGACGCGGCCTGCCCGTCGTCCGGGGTCGCGCCCGTGCCCTGCTCGTCGTCCGGAGTGGTGTCGTCGGCCATGGAGGTCCCGTTCAGATGTCAGTGGATCGTGGAGTCGGTGCCGGGCGGCGGCGGGCACTCAGCCCCACCGCCGCCGCGTCGATCAGATGTCGAGGAACCTGACGTCCTTGGCGTTGCGCTGGATGAAGCTGCGGCGTGACTCGACGTCCTCGCCCATCAGCGTCGAGAAGACCTCGTCGGCACCGGCGGCGTCGTCGAGCGTGACCTGCATGAGCGTGCGCGTGGCCGGGTCCATGGTGGTCTCCCACAGCTCCTTGTAGTCCATCTCGCCGAGGCCCTTGTAGCGCTGGATGCCGTTGTCCTTCGGGATCCGCTTGCCGTTCGCCTGCCCGTGCGCGAGCAGCGCGTCGCGCTCCGCGTCCGTGTAGACGTACTGGTGCTCGGCGTTCGACCACTTCAGCCGGTACAGCGGCGGCTGCGCGAGGTACACGTAGCCGAGCTCGATGAGCGGCCGCATGTAGCGGAACAGCAGCGTGAGCAGCAGGGTCGTGATGTGCTGGCCGTCGACGTCGGCGTCGGCCATCAGCACGATCTTGTGGTACCTGACCTTCTCGGCGTCGAAGTCCTCGCCGATGCCCGCCCCGAACGCGGTGATCATCGACTGCACCTCGTTGTTCTGGAGCGCCCGGTCGAGCCGCGCCTTCTCCACGTTGAGGATCTTCCCCCGCAGCGGCAGGATCGCCTGCGTCGTGGGGTTGCGGCCCTGGACGGCGGATCCGCCGGCCGAGTCGCCCTCGACGAGGAACACCTCGGACAGCGACGGGTCCTTGCTCTGGCAGTCCTTGAGCTTGCCGGGCATGCCGCCGGACTCGAGCAGGCCCTTGCGCCGGGTCTGCTCGCGCGCCTTGCGGGCGGCGAGGCGCGCCTGCGACGCCTGCATGCCCTTCCGGATGATGTCCTTCGCCTGCGCCGGGTTCTTCTCGAGCCAGTCGCCGAGCTGCTGGCCGACGATGCGCTGCACGTAGGCCTTCGCCTCCGTGTTGCCGAGCTTCGTCTTCGTCTGGCCCTCGAACTGCGGCTCGCCGAGCTTCACGGAGATGACCGCGGTGAGACCCTCGCGGACGTCGTCGCCCGTGAGGTTCTCGTCCTTCTCGCGGAGCAGCTTGTTCTCGCGCGCGTAGCGGTTCACGAGCGTGGTGAGCGCCGCGCGGAACCCCTCCTCGTGCGTGCCGCCCTCGTGCGTGTTGATGGTGTTGGCGTACGTGTGGACGCTCTCCGTGTAGGAGGTGGTCCACTGCATCGCGACCTCGAGGCTGATCTTCTTGACCGTGTCCTCGGACTCGAAGGCGATGACGTCCGCGTTGACGACCTCGGTCTTCTTCGCCTTCACGAGGTGCTCGACGTAGTCGACGAGACCGCGCTCGTAGAGGAACTTCTCGGTGCGGTGCTCGGCGCCGTCGACCTCGCGCTCGTCGTGCAGCGTGAGGGCGAGGCCCTTGTTGAGGAACGCCATCTGCTGGAAGCGCGCGCGGAGGGTGTCGTAGTCGAACTCGACGGTCTCGAAGATCTCGCGGCTCGGCCAGAAGGTGATCGTCGTGCCGGTCTCGGTGGATCCCTCGCCCTTCTGGAGGGGCGCGTCCGGCACGCCGATGGTGAAGCTCTGGCGCCAGACGGCGCCCTGGCGGCGGACCTCGACGTCGAGGCGCTCCGACAAAGCGTTCACCACGGAGCTGCCGACGCCGTGCAGGCCGCCGGAGACCGCGTATCCGCCGCCGCCGAACTTGCCGCCGGCGTGGAGCTTCGTGAGGACGAGCTCGACGGTGGAGATGCCCTCGACGGGGTGGATGTCCACGGGGATGCCGCGGCCGTCGTCGACGACGCGGATGCCGCCGTCCTTGCGCATGGTGATCTGGATGTCGCTGGCGAAGCCCGCGAGCGCCTCGTCGACCGAGTTGTCGACGATCTCGCTCACGAGGTGGTGGAGTCCGCGCGGTCCCGTGGAGCCGATGTACATGCCGGGGCGCTTGCGCACGGCCTCGAGGCCCTCGAGCACCTGGATCTCGTTGGCGCCGTAGTCGTTGCTCACCTGCTGGCGGGTGATGTGGTCGGAGTCGTTGTGCGTCTCCTCGACCTCCACCTCGTCCGGGGTGGAGTCGTCGGGGAGGTCCTGTGAGGCATCCGATGTCATGAAGTGGTGGCTCCTGCCGCGTCGACGCGCCCCTGCCCGGCGACGGACGCGCGCGGATCACGAGGTGATCCGGGGACCGTCGACCTGGACTGCGGGCGACCCCTCATTCTATCGCAGGAGTACCCTCCGCACCGCCTATCCGCCCGTCTGGCGCGCTTTCGTGGCGGGGGTGGGGTGATTCGCCTCCCTAGCCGTAGGTATCGCGCGGGCCCCGCCCTGGGATCGACCTGGGGCCACGTTTCCACGACGGGGCGTTCGGGCCCTGGAAGCGGATCGACCGGATGCCCGCGTCCGGGAAGCGCTCGGCGATGCGTGTCGTGATCTCCACGCGCATGAGCCGCAGCTGCGTCGCCCACGCCGTCGACTCGCATTCCACGGTGAGGAGGCCGTCCTCGATGCCGACCGGAGAGGAGTGCACGGCCGTCTCCTCCCCCGCGATCGTCGTCCACGCCGCCATGAGCTCGGCCTGCGAGAGGGAGGAGGTCCAGCCCATGCGCGAAGTGAGCGAGTCCATGACGCTGCCGAGCGAATCGGGATCCCGGCCCGGCTGGAACGGCGAGCTGCCGGCCTTCTGCTCCCGGCGCTTCCGCGCCGAGGGCGAGCGGACGGACGCATCGCCGAAGACGCGGCGGAAGCGGCGGTAGACGGCGACCGCCTCCGACTCCGGCATCGGGCCACCGTCGGGAGCGCGGGGGATCACGCGGCTCCCCCGGCCGCGTCCGTCTCCGTCGACGCGGATCCGGGTGCGTCGACGATCTCACCGGCGCGGATGTGCACGGCGTTCGCGGCGAGGTGCGCCGGCACGTCCTCGAACACGGCCGCCGTGATGAGGACCTGCTCGAAGCCGGTCACGGCCTCCGCGAGGCGCCCGCGGCGGGCCTGGTCGAGCTCCGCGAACACGTCGTCGAGGATCAGGACGGGGTCGCCCGTCTGCGAGTCCCGGCGCAGCAGCTCCGCCGACGCGAGCTTGATCGCCAGCGCGAACGACCACGACTCCCCGTGGCTGGCGTAGCCCTTCGCGGGTAACCCGTTGAGGCGGAACAGGACGTCGTCGCGGTGCGGGCCCACCAGGGTGAGGCCCCGCTCGAGCTCGCGCGGGCGCATCCGGGCGATGGCGGCGGTGAACACCGGGAGGACGTCCTCCGTCCGCGTGAACCGCGCTCCGTCCCGTGAGCCGGACTCGTCCGCGGCGTCGTCCTCGCCGGGGTCGTCGGCCAGGATGCTCAGCTCGGGGCGCGCCGACGGCCCGTGGTCGGATCCCGCCACCGCGAGGTAGGCCCGCGCGAGCTCCGGCTGGAGGTCCTGCACGAGGGCACCGCGGGCAGCGATGATCTGCGAGCCGATGGACACGAGCCGCTCGTCCCAGATGTCGAGGGTGCCGAGCTGGTCGGCCTTCATGCCCCGGGCCCGCGCCGACTTGAGCAGGGTGTTGCGCTGCTTGAGCGCGCGCTCGTAGTCGGACAGCACGCCGGCGAGCCGGGGCGTCCGCAGCACGAGGAGCTGGTCGAGCAGCCGACGCCGACCGGACGGATCCCCACGCACGAGCGCCAGGTCCTCCGGCGCGAAGAGCACGCTCGAGAAGTACCGCGGGAGCTCCCGCGGCTTGGTGGGCGTGCTGTTCACCTGCGCCCGGTTGGCCGACGAGCGGTTGATCTGCACCTCGACCCGGAGCTCGCGCCCCGCGTGCTGGAGGAGGGCCCGGATCACGGCCGAGTCGGCACCCTGGCGGATGAGCGCCTGGTCGGTGGAGACGCGGTGCGACCCGAGCGTGCTCAGGAAGCCCAGCGCCTCCACCAGGTTCGTCTTGCCCTGCCCGTTGCTGCCCACGAAGAGGGTGGCACCGGGCAGGAGCGCGACGTCCGCGCGGGTGTAGTTGCGGAAGTCACCCAGGGAGAGGTGACGGACGATCATCCGGTGGTCAGGACTTCTTCTGCACCGAGTGGCCGCCGAACTGGTTGCGCAGCGCCGCGACGGCCTTCATGGCCGGGGAGTCCTCCTGGCGGGAGGAGAAGCGCGCGAAGATCGACGCGCTGATGGCGGGCATGGGCACGGCGTTGTCGAGGGCCTCCTCGATGGTCCAGCGGCCCTCGCCGGAGTCCTGCACGAAGCCCTCGATGTCCTCGAAGCCCGGGTCCTCCTTGAGCGCCTTGACCAGGAGCTCGAGCAGCCAGGAGCGCACGACCGTGCCGCGCTGCCATGCCTCGAACGTGCCCGTGACGTCCTTGATGATGTCCTTGCGCGCCGCGAGGAGCTCGTAGCCCTCGGCGAACGACTGCATCATCGCGTACTCGATGCCGTTGTGGACCATCTTCGCGTAGTGGCCCGCGCCGGAGTCACCCACGTGCACGAAGCCCTCCTCGCGAGGACCCTCGGGGCGCAGCGCGTCGAAGACGGGCATGGCGCGCTGGACCTGCTCGACCGGGCCGCCGACCATCAGGCCGTAGCCGTTCTCGAGGCCCCAGACGCCGCCGGAGACGCCGGCGTCGACGAAGTCGATGCCCTTGTCCTTGAGCAGGCCCGCGTGCGCGAAGTCGTCGGTGAACTTGGAGTTGCCGCCGTCGATCACCAGGTCGCCGGGCTCGAGGATGCGGGCGAGGTCACCCACGACGTTCTGCGTGACCTTCCCGGCCGGGACCATGACCCAGACGAGGCGCGGGGTGGGCAGCGCGGCGGCGAGGTCGTCGAGGGTGGCCACGTCGGAGACGTCGGGGTTGGTGTCGTAGCCGGTCACCTCGATGCCGTTCGCCTCGAGGCGCGCGCGCATGCGGGCGCCCATCTTGCCGAGTCCGACGAGTCCGATGTGCATGTTCTCTCCTTGATCGCGGTCTAGCGCAGCAGCAGGTTCGGCTGCAGCAGGTACCGGTAGTTGTCGGCGCCGGCCTGGTCCTTGGAGGACTGGCTCGTGATGAGCACGGGGCCGGGCTTGTTGGGGTTGTCCGTCTTCGTGAACGAGAGGCGGACGAACTCGGAGTGGACGGCGCCGAGGCCGTCCAGCAGGAACTGCGGCTTGAGCGAGACGACGGTGTCCACGCCGGTGAGGAGGGCGTCGATGCTCTCCGATGCCTGCGCGTGCTCGGAGCCGATGGCCTCCAGGGTGAGGCCGTCGATGGTGAAGGTGAAGCGCAGCGCGGCCTCGCGCTCGAGGACGAGCTGGACGCGTCGCGTGGCCTCGATCAGGTCCGCCGTGTTGATGACCGCGTAGTTGTCGACCGTCTCGGGGAACAGCCGCTTGACGGGCGGGAAGTTGCCGCGGATGAGAAGCGACGTCACGGTCTTCTTGTCGGCGCTGAACGCGATCAGCTGGCGGTCGTCCGTGTCGGTGATGGCGACGGAGATCGTGCCGCTGTGGCCGAAGGTCTTGCCGATCTCCTGCAGCGTGCGCGCCGGCACGAGCGCGGTGCGGCTGGTGCCGTCGCCCGACGAGTCGCCGCCGTCCCAGTCGATCTCGCGCACCGCCACGCGGTAGCGGTCGGTGGCGATGAGGCCGAGGCTCGTCTCCCCCACCTCGAGCTGGACGCCCGTGATGACCGGGGTCACGTCGTCGCGCGAGGCGGCGACGGCGACCTGCGACACGGCGGCGGCGAACTGCTCGGCCGGCAGGAGCCCGGACTGCTCGGAGATCTGCGGCAGCGTCGGGTACTCCTCGACGGGCATGCTCAGCAGGGTGAAGTGCGCCGACCCGCACGAGACGGTGATCTTCGACTCGTCGGTCGTGAAGCGCACCGGCGCGTTCGGGAGACGGTTCGCGATGTCCGCGAGCAGGCGGCCGGAGACGAGGACACGACCCGACTCCTCGATGTCGGCCTGGATCTGCGTCCGCGCCGAGACCTCGTAGTCGAACGAGGACAGCGTCAGCCCGTCCTCGGTCGCCTCGATCAGCACACCGCTCAGGATCGGGAGGGTCGTGCGCTGCGGGAGGAGCTTGACGGCGAAGGACACCGCCTCGCTGAAGACGTCCCTGTTGACTTGGAACTTCACGTTGTGGACCCCTCGATGAGCGGAAGATTTGTCGGTCAATGCTAGCCGTGCCGACGAGGGGGCCAGCGCCCCGAGGTCCATCCACACCCTGAGGTTCTTGGGCGACATCCAATGAAGGGTTTAAGGATCAATAGTCTTAACCGCTGTGGAATCTGTGGACAACTCCCGGGATCGCCGCGGTTCAGGGGGAACTACACGTCTGGAAGTTGTGGGACGGGTGTGGAGCCGCCTGGGGACTCGGCGGATCGCCGACGCGCCGTGATCGCCGGTTCCACAGGCCGGAGGTTCGAACCCACATCGCGGACGGCGGTTCTCCACAGTTATCCACACCCTGTACACACTGTGGGGAACGGCCATCCGACCGCGGCCGGAGCTCCGGAGCGCCTCGATCGGGAGCCAGGAGCGTCGTCGGCTCCCCCGGCGGAGGGCTTCGCCGTCGTCGTGATGCGCGTACGGGCCCTGGAGCGCTCGTGGCTGGGCGCACGAAGAAGGGGTCGGACCTCGTGGTCCGACCCCTTCGCATGTGGTCGTCAGCTCGCGACCTCGACGAGGAGGCGGCCGGACGGCGTCACATCTTGCCGTAGCGGTGGTTCTGCTTGATGCGGCTCGTGAGCTCGGTGACCTGGTTGTAGATGGACCGGCGCTCCTTCATGAGCTCGGTGATCTTCTTGTTCGCGTACATGACGGTCGTGTGGTCGCGGTTCCCGAACAGCTGGCCGATCTTGGGCAGCGAGAGGTTCGTGAGCTCCCTGCACAGGTACATGGCGATCTGGCGGGCGGTTGCCACGGCCTGGGACCGGGACGACCCGTACAGGTCGTCGACCGTGAGCTTGAAGTAGGCCGCGGTGTGGTTGATGATGTCGACCGGCGCGATGACGTTGTCCTCGTCCAGCGTGATCAGGTCCTTGAGCACCGTCTGCACCAGCGACAGGTCGACGGGGGTCTTGTTCAGGCTCGCGAAGGCGGTGACGCGGATGAGCGTCCCCTCGAGCTCCCGGATGTTCGAGGTGACCTTGGTGGCCATGTACTCGAGGATGTCGTCCGGCACCTGCAGCTTCTCGCTCTGCGCCTTCTTGCGCAGGATGGCGATGCGGGTCTCGAGGTCGGGTGCCTGGACGTCCGTGATCAGGCCCCACTCGAAGCGCGACCGCATGCGGTCCTCGAAGCCGGTGAGGTGCTTCGGCGGCAGGTCGCTGGTGATGACCACCTGCTTGTTGTGGTCGTGCAGCGTGTTGAAGGTGTGGAAGAAGGCCTCCTGGGTGGAGTCCTTGCCCTGGAGGAACTGGATGTCGTCGATCAGGAGGATGTCGTTGTCGCGGTAGCGCGACTGGAACAGCGACGACCGGTTGTTGGCGATCGAGTTGATGAAGTCGTTCGTGAACTCCTCCGAGCTCACGTACCGCACGCGGATGCCCGGGTAGAGGCTGATGGCGTAGTGGCCGATGGCGTGGAGGAGGTGCGTCTTCCCGAGGCCCGAGTCCCCGTAGATGAAGAGGGGGTTGTAGGCCTTCGCCGGCGCTTCGGCTACGGCGACGGCGGCGGCGTGCGCGAAGCGGTTGGATCCGCCGATGACGAAGGTGTCGAAGCCGTACTTCGGGTTGAGCCTCGAGTCCCCTCGCGAGGGCGAGGCGGGCAGGCCCGGGTTGTCGGCGGGCGCCGTGATGGTGGGCGTCTCGATGTACGGCTGCTCGGTCGCCGGCTCGGGATGCTGCGCGAACGCGTCCTGCGCGATCTCCGGATTGACCACGATCGCGAAGTTGCTCACCCCGGCCGTCTCGTCGAGGGAGCCGATGGCGTTGAGGAGGGGGACGCGGATGCGCTGCTCGAGCATCCCGCGGGTGAGGTCGTTGGGCACCTCGAGGTAGAGGGTGCCGGTCATCACGCCCTTGGGCTCGACCAGGCTGATGAAGCCATGGAGCTGCGGGGTGATGCGGTCGTCCGCAGTGAGCGCGGCCAGCACGTTCTGCCAGATCGCGTGCGTCGGGTCGGAGCGGTCGGACATGTTTCCCCATCTGCCGTCACGGTGCTCGGATCCGACGGCTCGCGCCGGGCCTGCACGCGATGCTGCGGCCTGCTGTCGACGCTGGACGAGCGTCGCGTCGTGCGTGCGGCGTCCGTCCCCGGAGACTCCGAGGGTGCGGACCGTCCGGTACCGCGACCGCGGACAGCATAGTTACTCACAGGGTTATCCACCCTGTGTGCGAACGGGCCGCCTGCACCGCGCGAGCGATCCTCGACGCGTCGCGGCCACGCCACACGCTAGCCACCGCCGAGGATCAGGACAAATCGACCCTATCGACGCCGGCATGTCAATACCGGCCATCCGGCTCCCCGTGTGGATAATCGCGCTTCCGCTCCCGGGTTTGACCGGAGGGCCCTCGACCCGTAGATTTAGGCAGTTGACCCAGCCTGTCGAGGCTGCCCCATCTTCCCAGCCGCACTCGTCGGCCCCGTGGACCAACCTGAGTGGAGACTCACCGTGAGCAAGCGCACCTTCCAGCCGAACAACCGCAAGAAGGCCAAGAAGCACGGCTTCCGCCTCCGCATGCGCACCCGTGCCGGCCGTGCCATCCTCGCCGCCCGTCGTGGCAAGGGACGCACCGAGCTCTCCGCGTAGCACGTGCTCGCTCGGCGGAACCGCGTGACGAGCGGTGCGGACTACCGCACCATCGTCCGTCGCGGACGCCGAGCCACCACGGGGACCGCGGTCGTCTACGCGACGACCGCTCCCGTCGACAGCCCCACCCGCTTCGGGTTCATCGTGTCGAAGAAGGTCGGCAACGCCGTCATCCGCAACACCGTGCGTCGTCGTCTGAAGGCGGTCTCCGCCGGTCTCCTGCCGACGGTGCCGACGGGCAGCTCCGTCGTCATCCGCGTCCTGCCAGGCATGGAGCAGACAGCGTGGGATACCCTGCAGGGGGAGATCGCGTCAGCCGTGACGCGCGCCGTGAGGACGTCATGATGAGGGCACTGACCTCCGTCGTCCTCGCGCCTCGGAACGCGGCCATCGCCGTGATCTCGCTCTACCGACGCGTCGTCTCCCCTCTCTACGGGGACGTCTGCCGCTACTACCCCTCCTGCTCGGCGTACGGGCTCGAGGCGGTCCAGGAGCACGGGCTCGTCCGCGGCGGCGCTCTCGCAGCGTGGCGCGTGTGCCGTTGCCACCCGTGGGCGGAGGGCGGCATCGACGACGTCCCCGCTCGGCGGGACCAGCACTACCGACGTACGCGGCTCGGATTCGTCGTCGCACCCAGCCACGGAAAGGGCTAACGACCACTCATGGACTTCCTCGGAACGATCCTGTGGCCGATCAAGTGGGTCATCGAACTCATCCTGGTCGGCTTCCACACCCTCTGGACCAGCATCGGCATGGATCCGGACAACGGCGCCACGTGGGTGCTCTCGATCGTCGGCCTGGTGCTCGTGGTCCGTGCCGCGCTCATCCCCATCTTCGTGCGCCAGATCAAGAACCAGCGCCGCATGATGGAGGTCGCTCCGCAGCTGAAGAAGATCCAGGACAAGTACAAGGGCAAGCGCGACCAGTTCTCCCGCGAGGCGATGTCCCGCGAGACCATGGCGCTGTACAAGGACACGGGCACCAACCCGCTGAGCAGCTGCCTCCCGCTGCTCCTGCAGATGCCGATCTTCTTCTCGCTCTACTCCGTGCTGCACCGCGCTGCGGTCGAGGAGCTCCCCGGGATCGGTCTCCTCAACGCGGACCTGTCCCGGTCGTTCGGCGAGTCGTCCTTCCTCGGTGCTCCCCTGCAGTCCGCCATCTCGACGGCCAACGGCAACATCACGGTCATCGTCATCGCGACCACGATGGTCATCCTCATGAGCGCGTCGCAGTTCATCACGCAGCTCCAGATCATGGCCAAGAACATGTCGGAGGAGACCAAGGCCAGCCCGATGTTCAAGCAGCAGCGCATCCTGCTGTACATCCTCCCGCTCGTCTTCGCCGTCTCCGGCATCGCCTTCCCCCTCGGCGTGATGTTCTACTGGCTCGTCTCCAACTTCTGGACGATGGGCCAGCAGTTCCTCGTGATCCGCAACATGCCGACGCCCGGCAGCGAGGCCGCGAGGGCCCGTGAGGCGCGTCTGGCCCGCAAGGGCAAGCTCGTGGCTCCGGAGACGTCAGCGGACGCCGGCACCGTCGTGGTGGAGGAGCGGAAGCCCGTCCAGCGCCAGCAGCCGGTGGGCAAGAACCGAGCCAAGAAGCAGGCGGGATCCAAGAACCGATGAGCGAACCGATCTCCGTCTCCCCGGATGAGCTCGCGCCGGTCCCCACGGCGCCTGAGGCAATGGAGGGCGGCGGTGGTGGTGGTGACGTCGCGCCCGTGACCGGCGTGGACGAGGGTGACACCGCCGCGGACTACATCGAGGAGCTCCTCGACATCTGCGACCTCGATGGGGACATCGACATCGACCAGCGTGGAGGTCGCGCCTACGTGTCGGTCGACGCCGCGGACTCGCAGGACCTCCGGCTGTTGTCCGACCCAGAGACCGTGACGGCGCTGCAGGAGCTCACGCGCCTGGCGGTGCAGAACAAGACGGGTGCGTTCTCGCGACTCATCCTGGACGTGGGGGGATCGCGCGACGCGCGACAGGCGGAGCTCGGTCGACTCGTCGATCGTGCCATCGAGCGCATCTCGGCGGGTTCCTCGTCGGCGGCGCTGCCGCCGATGTCGTCGTACGAGCGGAAGCTCGTCCACGACATCGTCGCGGAGCGCGGCTACACGTCGGAGTCCGAAGGCGAAGGGCGCGATCGGCATACGGTGATCACCAAGGCGTGACTGCCGGCACAGCCGCCGGAAGGGGCAGGACCCGTTGGGGTCCTGCCCCTTCCTCATGTCACGGTCCCCTGTGGTAGCACGGCTGTGCTATCAAATTCGCGAATCGGCGGCGCGGACGCACGGCGCGGACTGGCAGCGTGGACCGGCGGCGCGGACGGTGGTGCAAAAAGGAGGTACAGAGCGATGGTGCAGAGCGGAGGTGTTTCACGTGAAACGTCAGCACGAAAGCCGCTCGCCTGCGGGGTCTCGTTCACACAATGTTCAATTTGGGAGTACCCGGGGACGAGCGCGTGTATGGGAGTGAGTGGGGGGAGTGGCGATAGCGTCGAGCCCTCTCCCCGGGCAGGTCCTCGGGTCACCCCGATGTCGACCTCATTATCGCTCCCTTCGGCTCGTCGAAGGAGGGGTTCGTTCCTCTCGCTCGCGACAGCGGGTTTCACGTGAAACCAGTCATCAATCGACGGTACCGGAGGAGTACGTCGCCATCAGCTAAACTCATCCAGGCCGAGGCGACCACGTCGTCGGTAGGGGTTGGTCTTCTTGTATAGACCGCCAGAAGCAGATGATGTACGTGATGTGAGGTCAGGATGAGTGACGCGCTGACCATTGAGGCGGAGCCGGCAGTCGCCGCTCAGCTGTTCGGTTCGCAGATGGATGTCGCACGGAGTTTTGCGGCTGATCTGGGGAGGCGTGGCGAGGAGCTGGGGCTCATCGGTCCGCTGGAGCCGGCACGCATCTGGACTCGACACATCCTCAATTCGGTCCTCGTCGCACCACTTCTTCGGCCTGGACTCGTGGGTGACATCGGAACCGGGGCTGGTCTCCCCGGCTTGGTGCTGGCCATCGCTCGACCCGACGTGCAATTCGTGCTGATCGAGCCAATGGAGCGTCGGGTCGCATGGCTGGAGGAGCAGGTTGGTCTTCTCGACCTGAGGAACGTCGTGGTGGAACGAGCGCGAGCGGAGGATGTGGCGACGAAGTACGTACTCGACCAGGTCACCGCCCGTGCGGTGAGCGCGTTCGCCAAGCTGATTCCCCTCGCGGCTCCCATGGTGCGAACCGGCGGGGAGATGGTCCTCATGAAGGGGGCCAACGCGGAGCGCGAGGTGGAGGCCGCGAGCAAGGCGATCCGCAAGTACCACCTCGAAGACGTCGAGGTGATCACGTTGGGTGAGGACGTCGTGACAGAGACGACTCGAGTGATCCGTGCACGCGTAGAGTGATTCTAATAAAAACAGCCTGACCAGCCGGTGATTCCGGCGACCCGCTCCCATGTTTCACGTGAAACGCACCCTACCTACGTGGCCGCCGACAGGCCCATCCCGAACCGATCCGAAGGGCCCGCATGGACGACGAACTGAGTCCCATCATGAGGGAGCTCTCGGAGACGAGCCGACGACGCAAGGCGCTTGCCGGTCAGGTGCTCCCACGACCGGCCGCCACACGTGTCTTTACCATCGCCAACCAAAAGGGCGGGGTGGGAAAGACGACCTCGACGGTCAACCTGGCCGCAGCGCTCGCCAAGTCCGGGGCCCGCACCCTCGTCATCGATCTCGATCCACAGGGCAACGCATCCACGGCCTTGGGAGTCGACCGGCAGGGTGAGATCACGAGCGTGTACGACGTCCTCGTGGAAGAGGCACCCATCGCGGACGCGATCCAGCGCAGCCCGGAGTTCGAGACCCTCTCGTGCGTTCCGGCGACGATCCATCTCGCGGGGGCCGAGATCGAGCTCGTCGCCCTACCCCATCGCGAGCGACGCCTCCGCATCGCGTTGGATGCCTTCCTCGAATCCGACGATGGGCACGGGTACGACTACGTCCTGATCGACTGCCCGCCGTCGCTCGGCCTGCTGACCATCAACGCCTTCGCGGCAGCGCGGGAGGTGCTGATCCCCATCCAGTGCGAGTACTACGCGTTGGAGGGCCTGAGCCAGCTGCTGTCCAACATCCAGCTCATCTCGCAGCACCTCAACCCCGAGCTGGCCCTCTCCACGATCCTGCTGACGATGTACGACGGCAGGACCAACCTCGCTCAGCAGGTGGCGGCCGAGGTCCGCGAGCACTTCCCGGATCAGACCCTCCGGACGCTCATCCCGCGCTCCGTGCGGATCAGCGAGGCCCCCAGCTACGGCCAGAGCGTCATCAGCTACGACCCCAACTCACCCGGCGCGCTCTCTTACCTGGAGGCCGCCGCCGAGATCGCACACCGAGGAGCGTCCAGATAATGGCAACGAAGAGAACCGGCCTGGGGCGCGGCATCGGCGCCCTCATCCCCACCTCCGACGAGCGCAGCCGTCCCGTCGACGTGTTCTTCCCTGATTCCGCCGCGGCGGGAGCACCGTCCGGCGTCGCGAAGGGAAGTCGTGATGTGGCCGCCGGCAGCGAGCCAGAGCTGGTCGCCGTCCCCGGAGCGCGACTCGCGAACCTCGATCCTGCGGACATCACACCCAACGCGCAGCAGCCGCGCACCGACTTCCGTCCCGACGAGCTGCAGGAGCTCGTGGTCTCCATCCGTGAGTACGGCGTGCTGCAGCCGATCGTGGTGCGTCCGTTGGGAGTGGACGGCACTGGACGGGCGCGGTACGAGCTCGTGATGGGGGAGCGGCGTCTCCGGGCCACGAAGGAGCTGGGGCTCGACACGATCCCGGCCGTCATCAAGGACACCGCCGACGAGTCGATGCTGCGGGACGCGCTCCTGGAGAACCTGCACCGGTCAGAGCTGAACCCCCTCGAAGAAGCGAGCGCCTACCAGCAGCTGCTCGCGGACTTCGCCATCACCCAGGATGAGCTGGCGCAGCGACTGGGGCGGTCGCGGCCGCAGATCACCAACACCATCCGGCTCCTGCGACTCCCCGAGGACGTGCAGCACCGCGTAGCGGCAGGAGTGCTCTCCGCCGGCCACGCTCGGGCCATCCTCTCGTCCGGCGATGACGACGCCATGCGGCTGCTGGCCGACAAGATCGTCAACGAGGACCTGTCCGTCCGCGCGGCGGAGGCGGCGGCGCAACGCGGTCAGAAGACGACGAAGCCGCGCAAGGTCACGGCCTCGCCCCGCACCGCGCATCTGGACGAGACGGCGCAGCGGATCGGCGACCACCTCAACACGAGCGTCCGGGTGACGATGTCGGCGCAGAAGGGGCAGATCGTCATCGACTTCGCGACCGTGGGGGACCTCGCTCGCATCGCCGACGAGATGGGCGTGCCCGCCGAGACGCCGGAGGGCTGAGAGCCGTAGCCCGTCGCGATCCGAACTCGGTGACGGTGATCAGCCCAGCGGCCGATGGCGTGTCGCGGACGTGCGCTGCGTCAGAGCATCACGACTCGTGGGCGGGTCGTGGGTGCCTGCGGGCACGGAGCCGCCAGCGCGTCAGGAGCGGGCGACGGCCTCGACGAGCCGGCGGTAGAGGGGGCCGACCTCGATCTCCGCGGCGCCGAGCCCCTGGGGCAGCAGCGACGTCTCGGTGAGACCCGGGATGACGTTGACCTCGAGGAACCACGGCAGGCCGTCGGCGTCCACGATGAGGTCCACGCGCGACATCTGCCCGATGCCGAGCGCTCGATGGATCCGGACGGCGGTGTCAGCCACAGCGGCGCCCTCGGCGTCCGCCAGCCGGGCCGGGGTGTAGAAGCGGGTCAGGCCCGCGTTGTAGCGCGCCTCGTAGCCGTACACGCCCGACGTGGGGACGATCTCGGTGGCCGGCAGCGCCTCGGGTCCGTCCCCGGTGTCGAGGACGCCGATCGCGATCTCCGTACCCTCCACGAGCTGCTCGATGATGGCGACGTCGCCGTAGGTGTACGCGTCGACCATGGCACGAGGGAGCGCACCGGCATCCCGGACGATAGTGACGCCCTGGGCGGATCCGCCCCGGGCCGGCTTGACGGCGTAGGGGGCCGGCATCGCCTCGGAGACGAGCCGGAGGACAGCCGCAGCCCCGAGCTCGCGGAAGGTGTCCTTCGGGAGGGTCACCGAGCGCGGCGTGCGGATCCCGGCGGCCTCGGCCATCGCCTTGGCGGTCGGCTTGTCCCATGCGAGGCGCGCAGCGCGCGCCGACGACCCGACGTAGGGCACCCCGGCGAGCTCGAGGAGGCCGAGCAGGGCCCCGTCCTCGCCGCTGGCCCCGTGCAGGACCGGCCAGACGACCGCGGGAGGGGTGTCGCGGAGGAAGTCGAGCAGGGTGGCGTCCGGGTCGCGCATGGTGGCGTCCACGCCGGCGCTCCGCAGCGCGTCCGCCACCCGGCGGCCGCTGCGCAGGGAGACGTCGCGCTCGTGGGAGATCCCGCCGGCCAGGACGACGACGGAGAGGGGGTCGTGTGCGGTCATGATGCTCGATCCAGTCGTGTTCGGAGTCCGAGGGCGTGCGGGGGAGAGGTGGTCAGTCGAGGTCCGGCGGCGGCGCGGAGACGCTCGTGCTGGATCGGGACGACAGCGCACCGGTGCCGGAGAAGGTCGTGAGCAGGTCGAGCTCGTCGTCGATCACCCCGGCCATGCGCCGCACGCCCTCGCGGATGCGCTCCGGTGTCGGGTAGCAGAACGACAGGCGGATCGCATCGCGACCGCGGCCGTCCGCGTAGAACGCCGTGCCCGGCGTGTAGGCCACCAGCGCCGTGACGGCGCGGGGGAGCATCTGCTTCGAGTCGAGCTGCTCCGGCAGCTTCAGCCAGACGTAGAAGCCGCCGTTCGGGACGGTCCAGCTGAGGCCCGGGAGATGCTCCTGGAGGGCGGAGAGCGTCGCGTCGCGCCGCTCGCGGTACACGCCGCGGAAGGTGTCGATCTGGCCCTTCCAGTCGGACGCGTGCAGGTACTCCGAGATGATCAGCTGGCTGAAGGAGCTGGGGGAGAGGACCGCGGACTCCTGGGCGAGGATCAGCTTCTCGCGGATGGCGTGGGGTGCGAGGGCCCAGCCCACGCGGAAGCCGGGGGCGAGCGTCTTGGAGAACGAGCCGAGGTAGATGACACCCTCGTCGTCCAGGCTGCGCATCGCGTCCGGGGCGGGCCGGTCGAACCAGAGGAGGCCGTAGGGGTTGTCCTCGAGCACGAGGATGTCGTTCGACCGGCAGATCTCGAGGATCTCGGGGCGCCGCGCGGCGGACATCGTGACACCGGCGGGGTTGTGGAAGTTGGGAACCGTGTAGAGGAACTTGATGGTGCGGCCCTCGCCTCGGATCCGCGCGATGGCCTCGCGCAGCGCCTCGGGGACGAGGCCGTCGTCGTCCATGACCACGTGCTCCACCACGGCCTGGTAGCTGCGGAAGACGCCGATGGCCCCGACGTAGCTGGGGGCCTCGGCGAGGATCACGTCGCCCGGGTCGATGAACAGCTTGGTGACGAGGTCGAGCGCCTGCTGCGAGCCCGTGGTCGTGACGATGTCGTCGACGCTGCCCCGGATGCCCTCGAGCGCCATGATCTCGAGGATGTCCTCGCGGAGCTCCGGCGTGCCCTGGCCGCCGCCGTACTGCAGGGCGACGGGGCCGCGCTCGCGCATGACCTTCTCCATCGCCGAGACGATCAGCTCCTGCGGGAGGGCGGAGACGAACGGCATGCCGCCGGCGAGCGAGACGACCTCGGGTCGGGAGGCCACGGCGAAGAGGGCGCGGACCTCGGAGGCGCTGAGGCCCGAGGTCCTCTCCGCGTAGTGGGGGAACCAGGGGTCGAGGTTGGTGCCCGCGGGATCGCGGGGGCTGCCTGCAGATGTCACGTCACGTCTCTCACTGTCCGATTGCCGATCAGCCTAACGGGCGGTCGGGGAGCGGAGCCCCGGGTGGCCGGGCACGGTCCACGACCGCCGCACGACGGAGGGCCCGGCACCTGTCCGGTGCCGGGCCCTCCGCGCGGGCGACGCGATCACGGGGATCGCGTCGGGGATCACTTCAGGAAGTCGGCGAACTCCTGCTCGAGGGCCGGCTTCGGCTTGGCGCCGATGACCGTCTTGACGACCTCGCCGGCCTGGAAGACCTTCATGGCGGGGATCGACGTGATCTTGTACTTCATGGCGACCTCGGGGTTGTCGTCCACGTCGATCTTGACGAGCTCGATGCCGGGGTTCTCGGCGGCGATCTGGTCGAGGATCGGGGAGACGGCCTTGCACGGGCCGCACCAGGGGGCCCAGAAGTCGA
>Ga0308163_10000342_pt1 | contig 98268 bp, 93 predicted proteins | sample PhyTR1_FD_201037 | JGI IMG/M metagenome (GOLD analysis project Ga0308163, IMG submission 201037) | Phyllosphere microbial communities from UC Gill Tract Community Farm, Albany, California, United States - DLSLT.R1 | ecosystem: Host-associated > Plants > Phyllosphere > Unclassified | place: USA... | reverse complement strand
CCCTCGACGGCCTCGTCGGTGCCGTAGGCGAGGCGCGTGGCCTCGCCCGCGAACACCTGCTGGCCGACCATGCCGTCGTCGACCGCGTTGAAGGCGAACTTGAGCATGCGGATCGCGGTGGGCGACTTCCCGAGGATCGTCTCCGCCCACTCCAGCGCCGTGGCCTCGAGCTCGGCGTGCGGCACGACGCGGTTCACGGCGCCCATCTCGTACATGCGCTGGGCGCTGTGCTCCTCCGCCAGGAAGAACACCTCGCGCGCGGACTTCTGGCCGACCTGGCGGGCGAAGTACGCGGATCCGTAGCCGCCGTCGAACGAGCCGACGTCGGCGTCGGTCTGCTTGAAGCGGCCGTGCTCGGCCGAGGCGATCGTGAGGTCGCACACGACGTGCAGCGAGTGCCCGCCGCCGGCCGCCCAGCCCGGGACGACGGCGATGACGACCTTCGGCATGAACCGGATCAGCCGCTGCACCTCGAGGATGTGCAGGCGCCCCGCGCGCGCCGGATCGACGCCCTCCGCGGTCTCGCCCTCGGCGTACCTGTAGCCGTCGCGGCCGCGGATCCGCTGGTCGCCGCCGCTGCAGAACGCCCAGCCGCCGTCCTTCGGGCTCGGGCCGTTGCCGGTGAGGAGCACGACGCCGATGCGCGGATCCTGCCGGGCGTCGTCGAGCGCCTGGTACAGCTCGTCCACCGTGCGCGGGCGGAAGGCGTTCCGCACCTCGGGCCGGTCGAACGCGATGCGCGCGATCCGCCCGGTGAGGTCGTGGTGGTAGGTGATGTCGGTGAAGCCCTCCGCGAGGGGCACGTCGCGCCAGCGGGTGGGATCGAGGATGTCGGAGACCTGCTTCACCATGCGTCCAGCCTAGGCGGCGCCCCGCCCGGCGCCCGCGGGTGCGAGGCTGGATCCATGCTCCCTGCCCTCGACGACCTGATCGCCACCGCCCGCGTCGTCGCCCTCCCCCTCCGCACGCGCTTCCGCGGCCTCGACGTGCGCGAGGCCGTGCTCATCGAGGGCCCGCTCGGCTGGACGGAGTTCTCGCCGTTCGTCGAGTACGACGACGCCGAGGCCGCCGCCTGGCTCGCGGCCGCGATCGACTTCGGCTGGAGCGCACCGCCCGCGCCGCTCCGGGATCACGTGCTCGTGAACGCGACGATCCCGGCCGTGGACGCGTCACGCGTCGCCGGGGTGCTCGCGCGGTTCCCCGGCTGCCGCACCGCGAAGGTGAAGGTCGCCGAGCGCGGCACCACGCTCGCGGACGACGTGGCGCGCGTCGCCGAGGTGCGCCGCCTCGTCGGACCCGAGGGCCGCGTGCGGATCGACGCCAACGCCGCCTGGAACGTGGACGAGGCCGAGCACGCGATCCACGCGCTGGCCGCGCACGACCTCGAGTACGTGGAGCAGCCGTGCGCCACCGTGGAGGAGCTCGCCGAGCTGCGCGACCGGATCCGCCACCTGGGCGTGCCCGTCGCCGCGGACGAGAGCGTGCGCAAGGCCGAGGACCCGCTGCGCGTCGCGCGGGCCGGGGCCGCCGACCTGCTGGTGATCAAGGCGCAGCCGCTCGGCGGGATCCACCGCGCCCTCCGCATCACGCGGGACGCCGGGCTGCCCGTGGTCGTCTCGAGCGCGCTCGACACGAGCGTCGGCATCGCGATGGCCGCGCACCTCGCGGCGGCGATCCCCGATCTACCCCACGACTGCGGGCTCGGGACGGTCTCGCTCTTCGTCGAGGACGTCGTGTCCGAGCCGCTCGTGCCGGTCGACGGCCGGATCCCCGTGCGCCGCGTGACGCCGGACGCCCGGTTGCTGGACGCCCACGCGGCCGGCCCGGATCGCCGGGAGTGGTGGCTCGACCGGATCCGCCGCACGCACGCCCTGCTGGCCCGCGACTGACGCAGGCCGGCCGGGTCCCCGCGACCTACAGGCCGCTGTAGGTGTGCAGCCCCTTGAAGAACACGTTCACGATGCCGAAGTTGAACATGACGGCGGAGAACCCGATGATCGCCAGCCACGCCGACCGCGATCCGCGCCAGCCGCGCGTGGCCCGCGCGTGGATGTAGCCGGCGTAGAGCACCCAGATGATGAAGGTCCAGACCTCCTTGGTGTCCCACCCCCAGTAGCGGCCCCACGCACGCTCGGCCCAGATGGCGCCGGCCATGAGCGTGAAGGTCCAGAAGATGAAGCCCACGATGTTGAGGCGGTAGGCCATCGACTCGAGCGTGACCGAGTCGGGCAGCGTGGCGAGGAAGCGCATCTTCGCGGCCTTCGCGTCGGCGGCGAGCGACTCGCGGCGGAACTGCAGCAACTGCACCCCGGAGAGCGCGAAGGCGAGCGCGAAGAACCCGGTGCCGAGGGCCGCGACGAACACGTGGATCACGAGCCAGTACGACTGCAGCGACGGCGGCAGCGGCGACACCTCGACGCGGTACTGCACGACCGCGACGCCGAGGAGGATGAGGATGAGCCCGGTGACGAACGTGCCGAGGAAGCGCAGGTCGCGGCGCGTGAGCACGATGAGGTAGACGCTGAGGATGAGCAGCGTGCCCGTCATGGCGAACTCGTACATGTTGGCCCACGGGACCCGCGAGGCGGCGAGGCCGCGGAGCACGGTGGCGACCGCGTGGACGACGAACCCGACGACGAGCAGCACCATGGCCACGTTGAGGCTGATGGACCGGCCGGCGGCGACGGGGGCGTCGGGCCCGGACGACGCCGGCTCGCGCTCGAGGACGGCGGTGCCGCCGCCGCGTCGGGCGGCGGTGGCGCCGACGGCGGAGGGCTGGCGCGCGGTGGCCGCGTCGGCGACGAGCGCGGAGCGCCGCGCGAGGTCGAGGGCGAACGCGATGAACGCGGCCGCGTAGAGGCCCATCGCGACGAGGAGCGCGATGAGGGAGACGTCGTCGAGCATGGCCGTGTTCACGAGGGGAGCCTAACTTCTGCATCTGACACCGTGCCCGGCGCGAGGCCGGCCACGTGCTTGTCCGCCAGCGCCGCGACCGCGGCCTCCAGCGTGGGGTCCTCGCCGCGGGCGAGCCCGGCGTACTCGAGGGTGGTGGATCCGTCCGCCTGCGGCACGGCCTTGACCCACACGCGCCGACGCGGCACGAACAGGGACGTGAGCAGGCCGCCGAGGATGAGGATCGCGAACAGGAGCACCCAGCGCTGGGTGGGGTCGTGGTGCACGTCGAACGAGACGAAGCGCGGCACCGCGTCGAGGGTGACGGTGCCGAGCCCGTCGGGCAGGTCGACGGTCTGCCCGGGCGACATCCGCAGGGCCTGCACGCCCGTCCGCCCGCCCGTGAGCTGGGTCAGCTGGTCGACCTGGAGGTTGTAGACGGAGGTGGGCACTCCCGCGTTGATCCCGAGGTCGCCCGTGTAGACGTTCAGCGTCAGCACGGGGTTGTCGAGATCCGGGTAGGAGGACCTGAACGGCGTCCTCGAGTCGTCGAGCGTCGGGTAGAAGAAGCCGATCATCCCGACCTGCTCGCGCAGCCCGTCCGGCACCTTGACGACGCCCTGGGACATGAGCTTCGCGTCCTGCGGGAGGAACGGCACGTCGGCGCTGTAGACGCTCGTGCCCTCGGGATCCCGCACCGTCACGTGCGGCGCGTACCCGTTGCCGAGCAGGTACATGTCGGTGCCGCCGATGGCGAGCGGGTCGTTCACCTTGACCTCGCGGTCCTGCGGCTGGCCGCCGGGCACGTCGGCGGTGACGTCGGCCGTGAAGTCGAGCGGCTGGCCGATGGCGTTCGGGTTCTCCTGCTCGTACTGCACGTGCAGGGCGTTGAGCTTGACCCGGTACGGGGTGAGCGCGGAGTCGTCGAAGAACCGGCCGGGGTTGAACGAGTCGAAGGTCGAGAGCGTGTTCACGAACGACTGGCCCTCGACGAGCACCTTCTGGCCGGAGTACCCGAAGCCGCCGCCGATGCCGACCGTGATGAGGATCCCCACGAGCGCCGAGTGGAACACCAGGTTGCCGGTCTCGCGCAGGTACCCGCGCTCGGCCGACACGGAGAGCACGCCGCCGGATGCCGACGCGTCGTCGACGAGCAGGGTCCGGTACCGCTGCTTCTTGAGGAGCGCGCGGGCCTGGCGGATGGCGTCGACCGGATCCGCCGTCGTGGTCCGGGTCGTGTAGCCGGCCAGGCGCGACAGCCGCGCCGGCGTCTTCGGCGGCGCCTGGCGGAGCGCGTCGAAGTGGTGCTTGGCGCGCGGGACGACGCAGCCGATGAGGCTGATGAACAGCAGCAGGTAGATGGCGGAGAACCAGACCGAGCTGTAGGTGTCGAAGACCTGGAACCAGTCGAGGACGGGGTAGAGGTCCGGGTTGTCCAACCGGAACTGCGTGACGCCGTTCGGGTCGGAGCTGCGCTGCGGCACGAGGGAACCGGGGATGGCCGCGAACGCCAGCATGAGCAGCAGGAACAGCGCCGTGCGCATGCTCGTGAGCTGGCGCCAGGCCCAGCGCAGCGTGCCGAGGAAGCCGAGCTTCGGCTGCGCGACGGCGCCGTCGCCGGACGACGGGCGCGGTGCCTGCCGCGGGGAGTCGACGTGGTCAGATGGCCGGGACATACGTGGCGATCACCCCCTGGAGCTGGAGCATCCACGCCGACCAGAGGCCGGAGACCATGAGCACGCCGATGAGGACGAGCAGCGCTCCCCCGACGAGGTTGACGGTGCGGATGTGACGGCGGAGGAACCCGACGGTGCGCGTCATCCAGCCGAGGCCGAGGGCCACGAGGAGGAACGGCACGCCGAGCCCGATGCAGTAGGCGACGCCGAGCAGCACGCCGCGACCCGCGTCGGCGGACGTGAGGCTCATCGAGATGACGACGGCGAGGGTCGGGCCGATGCAGGGGGCCCAGCCGATGCCGAACACGACGCCGAGGAGAGGTGCGCCCGCGAGGCCCGTCGCCGGGCGCCACGAGCTCTTCACCTGGCGCTGCAGGAAGCCGAGCCGCCCGGTGAACACGAGCCCCATGACGATGAGGACCACGCCGAGGATCCGCGTGATGAGGTCCTGCCAGCGCAGGAGCCAGAAGCCGGCGGTGGCGGAGACGAGCGTGGTGACGATGAAGACGGCGGAGAAGCCGAGCACGAAGAGCGCCGTGCCGAGGAGCAGGCGGCGTCGCGTCGCGGATCCGCCCTTGGCCTCGGCCATGCCGCCGATGTACCCGAGGTAGCCGGGCACCAGCGGCAGCACGCAGGGCGACGCGAACGAGACCAGGCCCGCGAGCAGCGCCAGCGGCACCGCGACGAGGAGCTGGCCCGAGAGGGCGCTCTGGATCTGGTCCACCTAGCCCGCCGGCTCCGCGACCGTGTCGGAGACGAGCGTGCGGAGCACCCCGGGGTCGATCTGCCCGAGCACCCGCGACGCGACGCGCCCCTGGCGGTCGAGCACGATGGTGGCCGGGACGGCGTTCGGCGCGATGGTGCCGGCGAACGCGAGCTGCATGCTCGTGTCCTCGACGTCGAGGACGGACGGGTAGGTGATGCCGTAGGTGGAGTCGAACGAGTCGACGTTCGGCGCCTGATCGCGCGTGTTCACGCCGAGGAACTTCACGCCGTCGGGCGCGTGCTCCTCGCTCGCGGCCTGCAGGTCCTTCGCCTCGAGGCGGCAGGGCGGGCACTCGGCGTACCAGAAGTTGACCACCGTGACGGATCCGCGGTAGTCGGCGGACGTGATCTCGGTGCCGTCGGCGAGGGTGCCGGAGAAGTCGACCGGCGCGGCGCGGTCGGCCAGCCGGACCTCGGTGAACGTGCCGTCGCCCGCGATGTAGCGCTTGTTGTCGCCGGCGCGGAACTCGGCGGCGAGCGGATCCTGCGTGCAGCCGGTCAGCGCGAGGGCGGCGAGCGCGGTGGATGCGACGGCGGACAGGACGGTGCGACGGCGGACAGGCATCAGACCGCGCCCTCGTCGACCGCGAGGTCGGACAGGCCCGCCGCGGCGTCGATGTAGCCGGTCTCGACGAACCGGTCGCCCACGCGCTCGACGGTGGTGATGCTCGACAGCGCGCAGCGGCGCTGGCGCGGGTCGTGGAAGAGGCGCTCGCCCGCGAGGGAGAGGTGCACCATCCAGATGGGGAGCTGGTGGGTGACGATGACGACGTCGCCGTCGGGGACGGAGCGGTGCGCGGCCTTGACGGCCTCGGCCATGCGCGCGGCGATGGAGCGGTACGACTCGCCCCAGCTCGGCTTCACCGGGTCGACGACGAGCGGCCAGAGCCGCGGCGAGCGCGCGATGCGCGCGGGCGAGGGGAAGCGGGATCCCTCGAAGCGGTTGGTGGGCTCGATGACGCGCTCGTCGGTCGTGACCTCGAGGGCGAAGCGCTCGGCCCAGGGTGCGGCGGACTCCTGCGCGCGCTGCAGCGGCGAGGCGATGATCCGGTTGACGGGGGCGCCGGCCTGCTCCAGGGCCTGCGCGGCGGCGTCGGCCATGCGGTGGCCGAGGTCGGAGAGGCCGAACCCCGGGATGCGTCCGTAGAGCACTCCGTCGGGGTTGTGCACCTCGCCATGACGGACGAGATGGATTCGTGAGGCGACCACCCGTCAAGTGTAGGTGTCGTGCGGATGTACAACCGCCGAGCACCGAACGCAACCCCATGCGCGAATGATTCGTCCGCAATACGATTGTGCACACCGGCGGGGGCCGGTCACGCGAGACCGGCTCCGGCCGGATGTTACCTGCGTATACGAACAGTTGGGCCCCAAAGGAATCGCACGCTAAGTTAGGTGCTCGAGGTCGTGATCCGACCTCCGAGCGAGAGCCCCGTGGACCACGGGACCTCGCAGAGACCCCCGTCTGCGGACGCGGGCCCGCATGACGATGCCGTCCGGGACGGCGCGGAAGGAACGGGCACCATGACGATGACACCGACCAGGCCCACGGCCACCGACACCACCACCGACTCCGCGCTCGAACCGATCGAGGCCGTCGGGCCCGTGGATCCGTACGCGGACTCCGACCTCCCCGAGCCGTCGCTCGTCACGCCCGGCGCGAGCACCGACGCCGTCAAGGACTACCTGCGCCAGATCGGCCGCGTGCCGCTGCTCACCGCCGAGCTGGAGGTGAGCGTCGCCCGCCGCATCGAGGTGGGCGTCCTCTCCCAGGAGGTCCTCGACACCCGCACCGACCTCACCGCGGCCGAGCGCCGCGAGTACCAGACGCTCGCCCAGGACGGGATGCGCGCCAAACAGCACCTCGTCAACGCGAACCTCCGCCTCGTCGTCAGCATCGCCAAGCGCTACACGGGCCGTGGCCTGCCGTTCCTCGACCTGATCCAGGAGGGCAACATGGGCCTCGTCCGGGCGGTCGAGAAGTTCGACTACCAGGCCGGGTTCAAGTTCTCGACCTACGCGTCGTGGTGGATCAAGCAGTCCATCACCCGCGGCATGGCCGACACGAGCCGCACCATCCGGATCCCCGTGCACACCGTCGAGCACATCAACCGGATCAACGCGGTGCAGCGCGAGCTGGCCGTGGAGCTCGGCCGCGACCCCTCCATGGAGGAGATCGCGCGCGAGTCGGACACCCCCGTCACCAAGGTGCGCTACCTGCTCGACCGCGCGCAGGAGCCCATGTCGCTGCAGGTCCTCGTGGGCGGCAGCGGCGGCGACGGCGACACGGAGATGGCCGACCTCATCGAGGACGCCGACGTCACGCAGCCCATCGACGTCGTGACGCAGCAGCTCATGGCCGCGCACGTCACGCGCCTCATCGACGGACTCGCCGAGCGCGACGCCGAGGTCGTGCGCATGCGCTTCGGCCTGGCCGGCCTCGAGCCGCGGTCGCTCGCCTACGTGAGCCAGCAGCTCGGCGTGACGCGCGAGCGCGTGCGCCAGATCGAGAAGAAGTGCCTCGCGAAGCTCCGCATCCCGGAGCTGGAGACGTACATCCGCGGCTGATCCCCCCGCACGTCACGAGGGCCGTCCGCGTTCGTCGCGGGCGGCCCCGTGTCGTCCGCGGGTGTCCCGCGGGAGCCCGGGTTCCTGCGGATCCGCCCACAACTACGCCCACTAGTCGTTAGTGCGCATACATTCGATTCCCACCCTCCGACGGCGCGCACCCCCGCCGCGGACGACACGACGCGACCTCGACGACGAGCCGCGATGAAGGAGGAGCCATGGCTCTCACGCAGGCCGCACCCGGCCAGACGCACGTCCCCCGCATCAGCTGGTCCCCCGTCGCCGCGGGGCTCTGGGTCGCCCGACGCGGCGACGAGTTCGCCGGCATGAGCGAGGAGCGGTGGGGCGCGGGATTCCACGTCACGGACCGCCTCGGGCGCGACGTGGGCGACTTCCCGACCCTCTCCGAGGCGCGCGCCGCCCTGTCCTGATCCGTCCGGGCGCCAGGCGCACGCCGTGCGCCCGGGACCCGCTACCACCTCCGGGCCGCCAGCGCACCGGCCCGACGGCCGGGCGCGAGCGGGCCTAGGGTCGAGCAGGTGCCTTCCCCCGAGATCCACCCGCCCGCATCCACCGCCGACGACCGCGCCGGGGGCTTCGTCCGGGTCCGGGGAGCGTCCGAGAACACGCTCCGCGACGTGGACGTCGACATCCCCCGCGACCGCATCGTCGCCTTCACGGGCGTCTCCGGATCCGGCAAGTCGTCGCTCGCGTTCGGCACGGTCTACGCGGAGGCGCAGCGGCGCTTCTTCGAGTCGGTGGCGCCGTACGCCCGCCGGCTGATCCGGCAGGAGCAGACGCCGCACGTCGAGAGCATCACGGGACTGCCGCCCGCGGTCGCGCTCCAGCAACGGCGCGGCGCCCCGAGCACGCGCTCGACCGTCGGCACCGTCACCACGCTGTCCAACTCGCTCCGCATGCTGATGTCGCGCGCGGGCGCCTACCCCGCGGGCCAGGGGCGGCTCGACTCCGACGCCTTCTCCCCCAACACCGCCGCCGGCGCGTGCCCCGTCTGCCACGGCCTCGGCGTCGCGCACACCGTGACCGAGGCGTCGCTCGTGCCGGATCCGTCGCTGTCGATCCGCGACGGCGCCATCGCCGCGTGGCCCGGCGCCTGGCAGGGCAAGAACCTGCGCGACATCGCCATCGCGCTCGGGTACGACGTGGACGTGCCGTGGCGCGAGCTGCCGCAGGAGAGGCGGGACTGGATCCTCTTCACCGAGGAGCAGCCCGTGGTGCAGATCACGCCGCAACGCGACCGCGTGGCGAAGCCCTACAACGGCAGGTTCTGGAGCGCGCGCTCCTACGTGCTGCACACGCTGGCCGACTCGTCGAGCCCGCGCCTGCGCGAAGCGGCGCTCGCGCACATGGTCTCCGGCACGTGCGAGCGCTGCGGCGGCAGCGGCCTGACGCCCGAGGCGCTGGCCGTGACGTTCGCCGGCCGGAGCATCCAGCAGCTGAACGCCCTGACGCTCGCGGACCTCGCGACGGCCATCGCGCCGACCGAGGGCATGGGCGACGTGGCCGTGACGATCACGACGGACCTCGTCGCGCGGCTGGCCGTGCTGGTGGACCTCGGGCTCGGCTACCTCAGCCTCGGGCGCGTCACGACGACGCTGTCCCCCGGCGAGATGCAGCGGCTCCGGCTCGCGACGCAGCTGCGCTCGGGGCTGTTCGGGGTCGTCTACGTGCTCGACGAGCCGTCCGCGGGGCTGCACCCGGCCGACGCCGAGCCTCTCCTTGAGGTGCTCGAGCAGCTGCGCGACTCCGGCAACTCGGTGTTCGTGGTCGAGCACGACATGGACGTCGTGCGGCGGGCCGATTGGATCGTGGACGTGGGGCCGGGCGCGGGGCAGGCGGGTGGATCCGTCGTCTACAGCGGTCCCGTCGACGGCCTCCGCGAGGTGGAGGGGTCCGCGACTCGGCCGCATCTCTTCCCGGACCTCGCGCCGCCGCGCGCGGAGCGGACGCCTCGGACGCCCACCGGGAGCATCCGGGCCACGGGCGTGACGCTGCACAACCTCGTCGACCTCGACGTGGAGATCCCGCTCGGCGTGATGGTGGCGGTGACGGGCGTCTCCGGATCCGGCAAGTCGACGCTCGTGAGCCGCGTGCTGCCCGACCTGCTGCGGGCCTCGCTCGCGCCCGACCGCGTGGTGGTCGAGCCCGGGGACGACGCGGACGGCGACGCGCCGGACGACGCGTCCGGTCCCGCGCGCATCGCCCGCGTGGAGGGAGCCGAGGCGGTGGACCGCCTCGTCGCCGTCGACCAGCGCCCCATCGGCCGCACCCCGCGCTCGACCCTCGCCACCTACACGGGGCTCTTCGACGCGGTCCGCCGCACCTACGCCGCCACCGACGAGGCGCGGGCGCGGGGCTACGGCGCCGGCCGGTTCTCCTTCAACGTCGCGGGCGGGCGGTGCGAGACGTGCCAGGGCGAGGGATCCGTGACCGTCGAGCTCCTCTTCCTGCCCGGCTCCTACGGCCCCTGCCCCACGTGCCACGGCGCCCGGTACGAGCCCGCGACCCTGGAGATCGCGTACCACGGGCGCTCGATCGCGGACGTGCTCGCGATGACGGTGGACGAGGCGCACGGGTTCCTCGCCGACGTGCCGCTCGCCGCGCGCGCCCTCGCGACGCTCCGCGACGTGGGCCTCGGCTACCTGCGGCTCGGCCAGCCCGCGACGGAGCTCTCGGGCGGTGAGGCGCAGCGGATCAAGCTGGCCACCGAGCTGCAGCGCGCGCCGCGCGGCCACACCCTCTACCTGCTCGACGAGCCGACGACGGGTCTGCATCCGGCCGACGTCGTGCTCCTCCTGCGCCAGCTGCAGGGGCTCGTGGACGCGGGGAACACGGTCGTCGTGGTGGAGCACGAGATGGACGTGGTGGCCGACGCCGACCGCGTGATCGACCTCGGCCCGTCGGGCGGCGATCAGGGCGGGCGGATCGTCGCGCAGGGCACGCCGCGCGAGGTCGCCGCCGCGGTCGACAGCCGCACGGCGCCGTACCTCGCCCGGCGGCTGGACGCGTCCTGATCGGCTGTCGCGGGGGTCGGCGGGGGCCCGGCCCGCGTCGGTAGTCTGACCTCCAGCACCGGCGCCCCCGCGCGTCGGCGTCCTCGGCATCCCGCACCTCTTTACTAGGAGCACCTCGTGACTGACTCGACCGGAACACCCTCCACTCCCGCGGGCTGGTACGCGGACCCCGCCGGATCCGACCGCCTGCGCTGGTGGGACGGCACCCGCTGGACCGACCACCTCGCCGACGCGCCGGCGGCCGCCGCGGGCGCGGGCGCGGGCGCGGGCGCTGCGAGCGCTGGCGCTGCGGGCGCGAGCGCTGCGGTCCCGGCCGGGCACAGCGGATCGGCGGAGCAGGCCGCACCGGCGGCGTCCGCGCCGTCGTACGGCGAGGCGACGTCGCAGCCGTACGCGCAGCAGCCGTACGCCCAGGCCGCCTACGCGGCCCCGACCCCGCCGCCGCAGGTGCCCGCGAGCACCTCGCCGTCCACCTGGGCCATCTGGGTGCTCGCGGCGCTGCCGGCCGTCTCGCTCCTGATCGCGCTCAGCGTCGACTACCGCGGCCTGATGGACACGAGCCCGCGCGGGCTGAGCGCCGAGGCGGCCATCACGTCCGCGCTCCTCAACTTCGTGCAGTTCCTCATGTGGGGCGCGACCGTCGTCCTCGCGTTCCTCGACTGGCGGGACCTCACTCGTCGCGGCATCGCGAAGCCCTTCCACTGGGCCTGGGCGTTCATCCCCGTCGCCGGCGGCGTCTACCTCATCGGCCGCTCGATCGTCGTGCGCCGCCGCATCGAGGGCGCCCCCGCCGCCGCGCTCACGCCGATGTGGGTCTGGATCGCGCTCAACGTCGTCACCTCCGTCATCGCGATCGCGAAGAGCTTCGAGGCGTTCGTGGGCGTGATGCGGCAGTACAGCCCCAGCGGCTACTGATCCGCGGGTCCGCCCGCCGCACCGCCCGCGCCCCGGTCGGCGCGTCCGCTCACACGAAGCGGACGCGCTGCCCGGGGCGCAGCTGCGCCGCCAGCCGGACGTCGTCGCGGGCGACCACGCCGATCACCGGGTAGCCGCCCGTCATGGGGTGGTCGGCGAGGAAGAGGATCGGCCGGCCCGACGGCGGCACCTGGAGCGCGCCCGTGACGACGCCCTCGCTGGGGAGCTCGCCCGGGATCCGCCGCTCGAGCGGGTCGCCGTCGAGGCGGACGCCCACGCGGTCGGCCTCGGCCGTGACCTCCCACTGCCGGTCGAGGAGCGCGGCCCAGGATCCGTCGGCGAACCATTCGAGCCGCGGGCCCGGCGAGACCCGGAGGACGACCTCGCCGCCCGCGGGCGCGGAGACGGCCAGCCAGTCGACGGGCGGGACGGGGCCGGCGACCGCGGATCCGACGGGCAGCGCGTCGCCGACCGCGACCGGCGCCGGCCCCACGCGCGAGAGCAGGTCGGTGGCGCGGGATCCGAGGACGGGCGGCACGTCGACTCCGCCGCGCACGGCCACGTACCAGCGGATGCCCGCGACGGCCGCGCCGACCTCGAGCGCGTCGCCCGCGTCGAGCAGCATCGCCCGCGCGTACGGCGCGGGCCGGCGCGCAGGGCCGACCGTGCGCGTGAGGGGCCCGGCGGCGCCCGTGACCGCGACCCACACCGCCGCGGTCGCGCGCAGCACGGCGCCGCCGAGCACGACCTCGAGCCCCGCGGTGCCGGCCGCGTTGCCGACGAGGAGGTTCGCGTCGGCGAGGGCGCGGGGATCCAGCGCGCCGGAGGGCGAGACGCCGATGCCGCCGTGCCCGGGCCGGCCGGCGTCCTGCACCAGCATGAGCGGACCGGTGCGCTCGACGACGAGGGCGGGCGCGGCGGCGGCCGCGGCGCGCCGGCCCCGGCGGGGAGCGGCCTCGCCGCTCACGCGCCGACCTCGCGGAAGCGCACGGCGGATCCGGGCTGGAGGAGCGCCGCCGGCTCGCGCTCCGGATCCCACAGCACCGCGGTCGTGGTGCCGATGAGCTGCCAGCCGCCCGGGGAGGCGCGCGGGTAGATGCCGCTGAACTCGCCCGCGAGCGCGACGGCGCCCGCGGGCACGCGCGGCCGCGGCGACGACCGGCGCGGCACCTCGAGGCCGGGGACGCCCGCGAGGTAGCCGAAGCCGGGCGCGAAGCCGCCGAACGCGACGGTCCAGGTGCCGGACGTGTGGCGCGCGACGACCTCGCGCGCGTCGATGCCGAGGAGCGCGGCCACGTCGGCGAGGTCCTCGCCGTCGTAGACCACGTCGATCTCCACGGGCTCGCCTCCGCGCGCGCCCGCCTCGTCGGCGGGACGGGCGGCGAGCGCCCACGCGCGGGCGGCGGCGAGCGGGAGCACGTGCGGATCCACCGTGACGAGGATGCTGCGCGCGCCCGGCACGACGTCGACCACGCCGCGCGGCCGGGTGGCGTCGAGCACGGGCTGGAGCCGCAGGACCTCGTCGAGCGAGTCGAGGTCGAGCATCACGGCGGCGTCGCCGCACGGCAGGAGGCGGAGGGTCACGGGGCGCGCCGGTCGCGGGCCGGGAGGGAGCGGTCGGCGGCGTCGGGCACGGGCCGGATCTCGACGCCCGCCGCCTCGAGCGCGTCGCGCACCGCGCGCGCCAGCCCCACGGCGCCCGGGGTGTCGCTGTGCAGGCAGAGGGAGTCGGGGTCGAGCCGCACGACGGATCCGTCGACCGCCACGACCGTGCCCTCCGTCGCCATCCGCACGGAGCGGGCCGCGACCTCGGCCGGGTCGTGCACCACCGCGCCCTCCTGCCGCCGGGACACGAGCGCGCCCTCCGGCGTGTACGCGCGGTCGGCGAAGGCCTCGACGCGCGTCGGCAGCCCGGCCGCCGCGGCGAGCCGCAGGATCTCGGAGCCGGGCAGCCCGAGCACGGGGAGCGTCGGATCCAGCGCGACGACCGCGTCCACCACGGCCTGCGCCTGCACGGGGTCGTGCGCGATGCGGTTGTAGAGCGCGCAGTGCGGCTTGACGTAGGAGACGCGCGCGCCGACCGTGCGGGCCATGCCGCTGATCGCCGCCAGCTGGTAGAGCACGTCGCCCGTGAGCTCGGCGGGCGAGGCGTCGAGGTCGCGGCGGCCGAACCCGGCGAGGTCGCGGTAGGCGACGTGCGCGCCGACCGCGACGCCGTCCCGGCCGGCCCGCTCCAGCGCGTGCAGCATGACGAGCGGATCCCCCGCGTGGAACCCGCAGGCCACGTTGGCGCTCGAGACGATGGCGAGCATGGCGTCGTCGTCGCCGAGGGTCCAGCGGCCGAAGGACTCGGCGAGGTCGCTGTTGAGGTCGATCTGCATGGCGGCTCCCCTGCACCGGGTGCGGCGGCCGCGTGCCGCGGCGCCGTCGCCACCAGGCTAGGCGGCCCGCGGGGCGACCGGTCCGACGGCGGCGCGGATAGACTCGACGACCGTGACCTCACGCACCCTCATCAAGAACCTGGCCGCCCTCGACGACGGGGACGTGGCCGTCTCCGGCTGGGTCGAGACCGTCCGGGATCAGAAGAAGATCCAGTTCGTGATCCTCCGCGACGAGTCCGGCGCGGTGCAGCTCACCTACAAGCGCCAGGGCGACGAGGACTCGACCGCCGACACCATCTCCGGCCTCGCCGCGGGCACGTTCCTCACCGCCACCGGCACCCTCAAGCACGACGAGCGCGTGAAGCTCGGCGGCCTGGAGATCGGCCTGTCCGGCATCGAGGTCGCGAGCGCGGCCATCCCCGAGACGCCCATCGCCGCCGACTCCTCCATCGACAAGCGCCTCGACTGGCGCTTCATCGACCTGCGCGCCCCCCGCAACTCGCTGATCTTCCGTGTGCAGACCACGCTCGTGCACGCGATGCGCACCTACTGGGTCGAGCACGACTTCATCGAGGTCTTCTCCCCCAAGCTCATGGCCACGCCCTCCGAGTCGAACGCCGAGCTGTTCAAGGTCGACTACTTCGACGGCGTCGCGTACCTCGCGCAGAGCCCGCAGTTCTTCAAGCAGATGGCGCAGTCCGCGGGCTTCGGCAAGATGTTCGAGGTCGGCCCCGCGTTCCGCGCCGACCCGTCGTTCACCTCGCGCCACGCGACCGAGTTCACCTCGGTGGATGCGGAGATCAGCTGGGTCGAGAGCCACGAGGACGTCGCCCGCCTCCAGGAGGAGCTCATCGTCGCCGCGCTCACCGCGGTGAAGGAGAAGCACGGCGACGAGATCCGCGAGCTGTTCGACGTGGAGGTGACGGTGCCGAGCGTGCCGTTCCCGCGGATCCCGCTGCTCGAGGCCAAGGACATCGTCGCGAAGCGCGGCCACGTGATCGACCGCGCCGACGACGACCTCGACCCCGAGGGCGAGCGCCAGATCGCGGCGCACGTGATGGAGGAGTTCGGCCACGAGTTCGTGTTCCTCACCGACTACCCGTCGTCGATCCGGCCGTTCTACCACATGCGGAACGCCGAGGACCCGTCGATCACGAACAGCTACGACCTCATCTGGAACGGCGTCGAGATCACGACGGGCGCCCAGCGCGAGCACCGCATCGACGTGCTCGAGGCGCAGGCCCGCGAGAAGGGCCTCGACCCCGAGGAGCTCGGCTCGTACCTCGACTTCTTCCGCTACGGCGTGCCCCCGCACGGCGGGTTCGGCATGGGCCTCAACCGCGTGCTGATGCTGCTGCTGCACCAGTCGAACCTGCGCGAGGTCACGTACCTCTTCCGCGGCCCGAACCGGCTCGCCCCGTAGACACCGCCCGCTCGACCTGACGGCCCGATCCCCTCGCGGGGTCGGGCCGTCTCGCGTCTCCCGGGGTCCCGCGCGTCCCGCCGGAGCTCCCGGATCTACATCGCGAGGGGGAACCGCGGACGCGAGCCGGTGCGTAGGGTGGCGGCACCGCCCGCTCGTCCGGGCGACCATCCCGCACGCACGCACGCGCGCGCGCGTGCGCACGCCGAGGAGCCCGCATGTCCCAGGAGACGCGACCCGACCGGCGCCCCGCGCCCGGCATCGCCCGGCACGGCCGGCTGCGGAGGCCGAGCGGCGTGCGGACGGCGGCGCTGGCGTTCGCCGTCGTGGCGGCCGTCGCGGTCGTGAGCACCGGATCCGTGGCCGCGTTCGCCGCCTGGGACCTGTCGCGCACGGTGCAGGCCAACGCCGTCGACATCTCCGACGGGAAGGCGCCGCCGCCCGCGATCGGCGCGATCGACGGGGGCGCCAACATCCTCCTGGCCGGCAGCGACAGCCGCGTGGGCCAGGGCGATGCGTACGGCGACCCCGCCGCGATGACCGGCATCGACCACAACGACGTCACGATGCTGCTGCACATCAGCGAGGACCACTCGCGCGCGACGGTGCTCTCCTTCCCGCGCGACCTCCTCGTCGACCGCCCGGCGTGCCAGGGGAAGGACGGCGGTCCCGACATCCCCGCGGAGCGCGGCAGCGCCTTCAACGACGCCATGCAGGAAGGCGGCCTGCCCTGCGTGGTCCGCACGGTCGAGAGCGTCACGGGGCTCGACATCCCCTACGGCGGCGTCGTGCAGTTCCTCGGGGTGAAGGGCATCGCGGCCGCGATCGGCGGAGTGCCCGTCTGCCTCGCCAACCCGATCGACGACGACCGCGCGGACATCCACCTGGGGGCGGGCCCGCAGGTCCTGCAGGGCGACGACGTGGTCGGCTTCGTGCGGACGCGGCACGGGGTGAGCGACGGCAGCGACGTCGGCCGGATCAGCAACCAGCAGGTCTTCCTCAGCGCGCTCCTCCGCGCGGTCACGAGCGCGGGCACGCTGGGCGATCCGACGAAGGTCTACGGCATCGCGCGCGCGGTGGTGGAGAACATGCGGCTCTCGACCTCGCTCGACGACCCCATGACCATCGCGTCCCTCGCGCTCACGGTGAAGGACATCCCGCTCGACCGGATCACGTTCCTGCAGTACCCGGGCTTCCGCGCGGGGCAGAAGGTGGCGCCGGACACCGCGTCCGCGAAGGAGATGATGGCGCTCATCGCGGCCGACGCGGACTTCGCCCTCGCGCCCGACCGCGCGGCCAACGGCGTCGAGCTCCCGCCCGGCGCCGACGCGCAGCCGGCCCCGTCGACGACGCCGGGAGCGGGCGCCGTGCCCTCCGCGGATCCGTCCGCGCCCGCCGTGCTCCCCGCGAACGTGATGGGCCAGACCGCCGACGCCGCCACGTGCTCCAACGCCCGGAGGTGAGCGGCCTCCCGCCCGCCGTCCCGCAGGATGGGAGGGCCGAGCCCGCCGCTACCCTCCGGGAGAGAGCGCGGGTCGATCCCCACCGCGAGAGGATGGGGTGTGCCCACTCACCCTCCCGCCGACGAGGACGCCGCGATCGAGGTGTTCAAGGTCCTGAGCAACCCGGTGCGCCTGCGGATCATGCGGTGGCTGCGCGACCCCGAGGGCGAGTTCGCGGAGTACGAGCCGATCGCCGACCGTCGCGAGCACGGGGTCTGCGTCACCCACATCCAGGCGAAGTCGGGCCTCGCCCAGTCCACCGTCTCCGCCTACATGGCCGCCCTCGAGAGCGCCGGGCTCGTCACCGCGCAGCGCATCGGCAAGTACACGCACTACCGGCGTGACGAGGAGCGGATCGCCAAGCTCGTCGGAGACCTCCGCGACGTGATCTGATCCGCCCTGCTTCATATCGAATTACCTCGATGTGTCTATATGATGAAGTCATGTCGACGACCCCCTCGCCCCGCACCGCCCTCATCGTCCACGCGCATCCCGAACCCCGCTCGTTCTCCACCGCGCAGATGCGCGCCGCCGAGCGCCGCCTCCTGGCGCAGGGGTGGGCCGTGACGGTCACGGACCTGCACGCGATCGGCTGGGACCCCGTCCTGACCCCCCTGCAGTTCCCCGCCGCCGACAGGCCCTTCAAACCGCAGGCCGAGCAGATGGCCGCCGTCCGCGCCGGCCGCCTCGATCCCCCCGTGGCCGAGCAGCTGGAGGCGCTCCTCCAGGCCGACCTCCTCGTGCTGTCATTCCCGCTGTGGTGGTTCTCAGTGCCGGCGATCCTCAAGGGCTGGCTGGACCGCGTCCTCGTCATGGGAGCGGTGTTCGGGGGCGACCACGGGCTGTTCGACGAGGCCGCCCTCACAGGACGACGCGCCATGCTGCTCCTCTCCACGGGCGGGTCGGCGGACGCGTTCGGGCCGGGCTCGCGGTTCGGCGACCTCGAGGCGCTCCTGTACCCGATCCACCACGGCACGCTGGGCTTCGTGGGCTACGACGTCCTGGAGCCGGTGGTCACGTTCGCGCCAGCCCACGGGGACGACGCCGTTCGCGCGACGGGCCTCGACTCGGTCGGCGCGGCTTTCGATGCGATCGAGGACCGTCGCGTCCTCCGCCTGACCACCTGAACGGCGGTCGCCGTCCCGCAGCGGATGCGACCGGCAGGATGGGACCGTGACCGACGACCGCGCCCTCCCGCCCGCCGTCTTCCTCGACGGCACGTACGGCGTCGGGAAGAGCGCCGTGCTCGAGCACATGGGGGATCTGCTGGCCGCCGAGGGGACGCCGTTCGCACTGATGGACGTCGACTGGTTCCACCGGTCGTGGCCGACGGCGGCGGGGGATCCGGACAACGTGGTCGTCGAGGCGCGGGCCATGGCGGCCGTCTGGGCCGAGTACCTCACGGCCGGGCCGCGGCAGCTGGTGATCAGCGGGGTCGTCGCCGAGCGCGCGGACCTCGACCGGTACCGCGACGCGCTCGGGATCGACGTGCGCTGCGTGCGCCTCACCGCATCGGACGCCGTCGTCGAGGCGCGGCTGCGCTCCCGGTACGACGCCCACCGGACGGCGGCGCTCGACTGGCACCTGACGCGGTTCCGGGAGCTCGCGGCGCGGCAGGAGCGGGCGGGCCTCGCCGAGGCCGTCATCGCGACCGACGGGCTCTCGCCGCGCGATGTCGCGCTGTCCGTGCGGGCAGCGCTCGGGCTCTGAGCTCGCGCGCGGTCGCGGTCGCGGCCGCGCAGGCGGGACCGGCCGGGGACCGCGCCCGGGACGGGCCGGGTGGCCCGCATCCGATGGCGCATGCCCGCCTTTCCTCGGGTGCCGTAATGTGCAAGGCATCATCCGGCCGCGGAAGGACAGCAGTGGGCCAGCTCATCTACGACGCGTCGACGCGCACGACGATCGACGACCGCGCGCTCGCTCACCTGCAGATCGTCATGCTCGGCAAGCTCCGCCGCAAGGAGAGCTTCGCGTTCTCGTGGAAGTACCCGGCGTCCGAGGGCGACGGGCGCAGCACCGTCTGGATCGCCCCCGACCTGCCCCTGCACTTCCGGTACTCCGGCGGCCGTCCCCCGGCGATCAACGCGGCCTGGGTCGACCTGCTGATGGACAGCGCGAACACCGCCGCCGGCCTGCACCTGCTCCCCGAGCCGGCGCTCGCCGAGGCGGGCCAGCGAGTGCCGCACGACCTCCGCGGCGACTGACGCCCGCGACCGTCCCGATCCATCCGGCGCCCGGCGCCGCCGACCCGCAGGAGCACCGCGTGGCCCTCACCAACCTCCCCTACGACGACGAGGCGATCCTCGACGCGACGCTGGCCGCCCCCATCCTCGGCCGCGAGGTGCGGGACGTGGAGGTGCACTTCACGAGCTCGGACGTCACCGACGGCAGCGTCGCCCGGGTCACGGCCACGATCTCGTGGACCGTGTCGGCGGAGGACGCGGTCGGCATCCTGGAGCGGGCCCTGCCGGAGCGCTGACGCGGGCGGCGGTCCCGGGGTCTAGTCGCGCGCCTTCGCGATCCGGCGCCGGGCCCGGAACGCGATCCCCGCCGCGATCGGCAGGGCGACCGCCGCGCCGAGCGGACCCGCGGAGGCCGTGGCCGCGACGACCGCCAGCGCGGATCCGCCCGCGAGCAGGACCGCGTCGGCCTGCCAGGCGGCGATCACGAGCCCGGAGGCGTCACCGGCCGGCGTCACGACGGGCGCCATCACCTCGAGCGGGAGCGGCCCCTTCGCCGCGTCGAAGGCGCGGACCGCCACCAGGACGAGCGCGATCCCGGGCGCCGCGAGGAGCCCCGCTGGATCCGCCCCCTGCGCCACGGCGACGCCCGCGCCGACCAGGGCGCCGACGACCCCGGCGACGGCGGGCAGGATCGCGTGCAGCGCCAGCAGCCGTCCGGTGGGGATCCCGTACAGCGGCGGCGCGGACGACACGTCGACGACGTGCCGGAAGCCGTCGGCCCACACGCCGAGCGCGAGGAAGCCGACGAGCGCGGCCGCGACGGCCGGCAGCCAGAGCCCGACCCCGTCGCCGCCGACGGCCGTGACGGCCAGGCCGCCGGAGGTCGCGACGCCGAGACAGGCTGCGGCGGCGCGGACGGGCGTGCGGAGGGATCCGACGACGTCGCGCCGCAGGATCAGCGCCGGCATCGACCGCCCGCCCACGGCGGCGAGCCCGCGCCCGATCCGCGGCACGGGCCGGAACCCGCCCGCCGCCATCGCGAGGTCGCCTGTGGTGGCGAGCGTCGTCGCCGCCTCCCAGCGGCGGGCCTGCGCGAGGAGGTCCGGGCCGCGCAGCCCACGGAGCAGCAGCGGAGCCGACGCGACGGCGGTCACGGCGAGCACGGCCATGACGGCGAGCGCGACGGTGGCCCCGGGCGCCAGGCCGACGGATCCGGTCCCCGGCGCGGGGAACAGCGCGGCGAGCGCGGCCCACGGCGGCAGGGGCGCGCGCGTCAGGAGGCCGAGCGCGGTGGATCCGAGCAGCACCGCCCCGACGACGGCCCGCATTCCCGGGGCCAGCCGCTGCCCGAGCAGCCAGCACCCGCCGAGCGTGACGCCCGCGAGCCCGCCGCCCGCGGCGAAGGCGACGACCGGGAGCGGATCCGCGTCCCCGGCGATCAGCAGCGCGATGGCCGGCAGCACCGCGACGAGCGCCCCCAGCGCCGCCCAGCCGACGACCGCCTGCGCGACGGGCCGCCGCAGCACGGCCGCCCGCGGGAGCGCGCTGCCGCCGAGCGCGGCGGTGAGGAAGGGCGACAGCAGCGCGGGCCCGCGCGCGCCGCCGGCCGCGAGGAGGGCCGTGGCCGCGAGCCCCCATGAGGCGGCGGTCGCGGTCGGGCCGTGCGCCCGGAGGGCGGCGGCCGCGGCGGGCTCCGCGAGCTCCAGCACGACCGCCCGCAGCAGCGGGAAGCCGACGATGAGCACCACGAGCGCGCCCGCGTACACCGCGTACGCGACGTCCATGGCGGAGGCGCCGCCGCGCTCGTCCCGGATCCCGCGGACGACGCGGAGCGCGCGACCCGGCCTCACGCGGCGTCGCCGACGAGCGCCACGCTGCGGCGGGCGACCGCGTCCCGCAGCACGGGGCTGTGCGTCGCGAGCACGAGCGTGCGTCCGGCCTCGAGCTCCTCGCGGAGGATCCGGATCACGAGCTGGAGCCGGTCGGGATCCAGCCGCTGCTCGGGCTCGTCGAGGAGCAGCACGTCGAAGGGCCGCACGGTCGCCATGGCGAGGGCGGCGAGCTGCGACTGCCCGGAGGAGAGCTCGTGCGGGAAGCGGCGGGCGAGCGGGGCGAGGCGCCAGCGGTCGAGGTGGTCGGCGGCCCGGGCGCGCGCGTCCTCCGCGTCGCTGCCCCACGAGGCGGCGATCACGGCGAGGTGCTCGGCGAGCGTGAGGTCGCGTGCGACGGGCGGATGGCCGACGGCGCCGGACACGGCCCGCCGGAACTCGGCTCGCCGCTCGTCGACGGGCCGGCCGGCGACGCGGGCGGATCCCGTGCTCGGACGGGTGAGCCCCGCCAGCACCCGCAGCAGCGTGGTCTTCCCCGCGCCGTTCGGGCCGGTGACCGCGACCGCCTCGCCCGCCGCGGCGGCGAGGTCCGTGGGCCGGAGGAGCGGGATCCCGTCGACGACCACCGACACCCGCTCGACCTCGATCACGTCCGCCATGCGTCCATCCTCCCGCAGGCCCGGCGCGGGCGGTGGGCTGCGCCGCCTACCCGCGGACCCCGAGCCCCGCGCGCGGCACCAGGCCGCCGTCGCCGAAGACGCGCTCCCCCCACCTCGCACCCATCTCCGCGTACAGCGCGGCATCCGGGTGCAGCCCGTCGGGCAGCGGGAAGCGCTCCGCGTCGTCGGGCCCGTACAGCGCGAGGCCGTCGAGGTGGGCGATCCGCTCCCCCGCCTCGGCGCGCACGCGGGCGACGTGCGCCACGTGGATCCGCGACTCCGCCAGCGTCAGGGCGCCCTTCGGCACGTCGGCCGCATCGCCCGCCGCGTAGCAGCGCACCGACCCGTCGTCGCGGAACTCGACCCCGGGCGGCCCGGGCACGTGCTCGCTCCCCGGCCACAGGATCGACGACGCGAGCACGATCGGCGTCTCCGGGTGCCCGCGCCGCACCCGGTCGAGGAACCCGTGGAGCGCGGGCACGAACGTGCGCTGGTCCATCGACCGGGCGCCCACGATGTTGATGCCGACGCTCAGCGAGATCACGTCGGCGGGCTCGTCGGCGATGGCGTCGGCCACGAACGGGTCGAGCATGCACTGCCCGCCGAAGCCGAGGTTCACGAGATCGAGGTCCGTCCGGCGCGCGGCGACCACGGGCCAGGGGCCGGTCGGGTCCGGCGCCTCCACGCCGTGGCTGATGGAGCTGCCGTGGTGGATCCACCGGGGCAGCCCGAGCGGATCCGCGGCGCGCACGGGCCTGGCGCCGCCGACGGCCTCGACCGCCAGCAGGTCGACGAGCATCCCCTGCGGCAGCCAGACGGTGACGGCCGTCTCCCCGCGCCCGAGCCCGGCGAGCACGACCGTGGACGCGCCGCCGTCGACGCCCGCGGACGTCTCCACCGCCGCGTCGCCCGACGGCGAGATGCGCCGCACCACGTCGACGGGCGCCTCCACGGGCGCGAGGTGGCGGCCGTCGACCTCGGCGACGAACGTGTTGCGCGGGCCGGGCAGCTCGTCGTAGTGGATCCGCGTGCACCGCACCCGGAGCCGCACCGCGTCGGCGTCGGTCATGAACCGGATCCGGACGCCCGCCGCCGTCGAGACCTGCGCCCGCAGCAGCTCGCCGGCGGGCGGGAAGTCGCGCCACCGGCCGACGGGGAGCCGCACCGGACGCACGCCGCCCGGCACGGGCACGAGCCCCAGGTGCCCGTGGACGCGGACGGATCCGCCGCCCAACGCGACGACCTCGCCGCTCACGCCGGCCCGCCCGCCGCGTGCGCGCGGTCGTGCGGCCGGACGTGCGCCCGCACGTGCGCGACCGTCCGCGCGATCACCTCGTCGCGCTGCGGGAGCTGCGCCCAGCCGTGGTCCGCGCCGTCGACCACCACGAGCTCCGCCCGGTCGCCGAGCGCGTCGGGCTCCAGGTAGCGCCTGGCGTACGAGACGGGCACGAAGTCCTCCGTCCCGTGCAGGAGCAGGGCCGCGCCGTCATACCCGGCGGCGCGCGCGTACGGGTCGAAGCCGAGGGCGTCGTCGCGCATGGCGGGGCCCATGCGCATCCCGGCGAAGTCGAACCACCCGTCGGCGTCGAGCGACGCGAGCGAGCGGCCCTGGATGGTGCCGCCGCGGATGTCGTCCACGAACACGGCCGCGGTGGACCACATCGCGAGCGACCGGATCCGCGCCCCCACCGCCGCCTCCTCCGCCGCGACGACCGAGGCCACCACCGCCCCGAGGCTCATGCCCACGAGGTGCACGTCGTCCGGGTCCGCCTCCGGCAACGCCCGCACGGCCTCGAGCACGCGCCGCGCGTCGGCCACGTCGCCCGTCACCGTGGTGTCGAGGAACTCGCCGTCGCTCTCGCCGTGGCCCGCGCGGTCGTAGGCGACCACGCCGATCCCCTCCGCCGCGAGCCGCCGCGCGAGCGCCACGAACACGCCCGTCGTCTCCACCCGCGAGCCGCCGAAGCCGTGCATCAGCACCGCGGTCGGCCGGGGCCCCGGGGCGTCGACCAGGTGCTGCGACCCGCGGAGCACGAGGCCCCGCACGCGCGCCTCGAACGGGCGGATCCGCATCGCCCCGGGTAGCCCGCTCACGCGACCGCCTCCACGGTGCGCACGGACGCCGTCGCCGGCACGGTGTCGCCCTCGACGTCGAACGCGGTGCCGCGCGCGCGGCGGAAGCCGATCCAGCCCACGAGGAAGCCCGCCGCCGCGAGGACCGAGACGCCGACGTAGACGCCCTGCGGGTTGAGCGCGAGGAGCGCCGGGGTCACGGCGTTGAGGCCGGCGGTCGCGAAGCGCGCCACCCCGTACACCGTGCCCTGCGCGGTGGAGCGCAGCAGCGTCGGGAATGACTCCTGCGTCCACACCTTCATGATCGTCTCGAAGCAGAACGCGCCGGCGAAGGTGGAGAGCACGACCGACACGACGAGCGTCGGCAGGCTGAAGCCGAGGACCACCGGGATGAGGTTCGACACCACGACGGCCACGGATCCGACCACGAAGTACGGCATGCGGAAGCGCGTGTCCGCCACCGACATGAACCAGAGCGCGCCCAGCACGGCGGCCGGCATCGCGAGGATGGTCCACGACTGGTACTGGTCGACGGGGATGCCCGCGACGCTCACCGCGACGTACGTGCCGAAGCTCCCGGCGACGCTGATGGCCAGCGACGCGAGCGTGTAGTACACGAGCAGCGTGACGAACGGGCGGCGGTACGCGGGCCGGCCGAGGTCGCGGATCCGCCCCCGCTGCGCCCGCACGGTGCGCGCCCCGTCGGAGCGCTCGCGGCGCGCGACGAGCCACGACGCCGACTCGGGGATGGTCGCCCGCATCAGCAGCACGAGGAGTCCGACGACGCCGAACGCGCCGAACATCACGTGGCCGCCGGTCGGCCCCGCCTGGCCGAAGAGGATGCCGATGACCACGGCCATCAGGATGCCGAAGCCGCCCAGCAGGTTCGAGAACACGAGGATCTTGCCGCGGTTGCGGTCGGTCGCGGCCTCCGAGATGGTCGCCAGCGCGACGGGCAGGTCGGCCCCCACGCCGAGGCCGATGAGGGCGATGCCGGGGAGCAGCGCCGCGAACGAGACGCCGAGGAACGGCGTGACGGATCCGATCACGATGAGCGTCATCGTGACGAGGAATACGCGGCGCCGGCCGAACCGGTCGCCCGCCCAGCCGCCGAGCAGGCTGCCTGCGGCGACGCCGGCGGTGAGCACGGCAGTCAGGTAGCCGACCTCCGCGCCCGTGAGACCGGGCCCTCCGGTCGGCGGGGCGAGGAAGAGCACGAGCGCGATGCCCACGCCCGTCGTGGCGGCGGCGTCGACGAACGTCGCCATGCCGCACACGAAGCCCACCCACCAGGCGTTCGGGGCCTTCGAGGCCCTCTCGACAGCAGTCATCCCATACTCCTTCGTATGCGTCGTGAGATCGCGACCCGGTCGGGCACCGGACGCGCGGACAGGATGCTACAACGATCTAGCACCGGGGCGGAACCCCTGTGCACCACGCGTCAGCGCGCGCGGGCGACCGACGCCCCGGGCGCGAGCGCCATGGGGATCCGGTGCACCGCCGGCGCCGCCTCCCGGTCGAAGAGCAGCTCGACGGCCCGGCGCCCGAGCTCCTGCTGCGGCAGCGCGACGGAGGCGAGCGGCGGATCCAGCGCGCGGCTGATGGCGCTGCCGTCGAACGCGACCACCGACACGTCCTCCGGCACGCGGAGCCCGGCGCGGTGCAGCGCCTGGTACGCGCCGGCGGCCACGGCGTCGTTCGCGCACACGAGGGCCGTCGGGTGGGCTCCGGACGCGAGCAGCGCGGCGACGGCGTCGCGCCCGTCCTCGGTGTCCCAGTCGCGCTCCACGTCCTGCACCCCCGCGAGCGCGAGGCCCGCGTCGGCGAGGGCGCGCCGTACCCCGGCGAGCCGCTCCTCGAGCGCGAGCGGCGCCCAGCCGCGCCAGGCCGGCCCCCCGGTGAAGCCGGCGGCCAGCCCGCCGACGAACCAGATCCGGTCGCGGTGGCCGAGGTCGACGAGCAGGCGCGCGGCGTCGTGGCCCGCGGCGTCCTCGTCGGGGACGACCGCCGACGCCGTCCCGCGGGCGGACACGCAGTTCAGCAGCACGTGCGGCACCTGGTCGAGCAGGGCGGGCGGCTCGACGACGCGGGTGAACATCGACGCGTAGAGCACCCCGTCGATGGTCCGCCCGAGGAGGCTCTCGAGGAGCTGCTCCTCCTGCCGGGCGTCGCCCTGCGTGTCGACGGTGAAGAGGATCATGTCCCGCTCGCGCAACGCATCCAGCGCCCCGCGCACCATGGAGTTCGCGTGGGACGTGCTGCTGACGAAGTCGGAGACGAGCGCCACCGTGCCGGACCGGCCGGTGCGGAGGGTGCGGGCGGTCATGTTCGGGCGGTAGCCGAGCTCCTCCGCGGCGCGCTGGATCCGCTCGATCGTCTCGGCCGACAGGCGCTGGTCGGTCCGCCCCGTGAGCGCGAAGGAGACCGCGGAGCGGGAGACCCCCGCGCGCTCCGCGACCTGGGCGAGCGTGACGCGGCGTCGGGGTGCGCGGGAAACGCCCTCGCGGCCGGTCACGCGATCGTCAGCGGCGACGTCAGACCTCGAAGTCGACGGAGGCGGCGGACGCCACGAGGCCCCGCACGAGGGCGGCGACGCGCTGGTGCTCCGGATGCTGGTCGTAGGCGGCGAGGGCGGCGCGGTCGTCGAAGTCGGCGATGAGCACGAGGTCGTGGCTGCGGGCGGATCCGACGACGTCGCGGCCCACCTGGAAGGAGCGGATCCCGGGCACCAGCGCCGGCAGCGTGCCGAGCGCCTCGGCGGCCCGGGCCGCATCGCGGTCGAGGGCGGCGGGATCGCGGTCGGCGAGCTTCCAGGAGACGACGTGGCGGAGGGTCATGCGACGACCCTAGCCGCGGACGCGCACGGCGTCGGCGACGTCCGGGCGGCCGCGCTCCGGGTCAGCGGGCGTCGAGCGCCGCGCGCAGCCGGCCGGCGTCGATGCGCCAGTGGTTGTGCACGCGACCGTCGATGAGGAGCACCGGGATCTCCTCCGCGTACTCCTCGGCGAGCGCGCGGTCGTCGAGGATGCTGCGCTCCTCGAGCGTGACGTCGGCGGCGCGCGCCGGGTCGAGCTCCCCGAGCACGCGGGTCACGACCTCGCGGGCGTCGTCGCAGAGGTGGCAGCCGGGCTTGCCGACGAGGGTGAGGACCGTTGCGCTCATCCGCCCAGCGTAGGCGAGCACGGCCGCCGCCCCGCCCGCGGGCCGGGCGCAGGAGCGTCGCCTACGCTGGCCCGATCATGGTCGAGCAGGCGGGCGCCCCGGTCCTCGCGTTCTTCGACGTGGACAACACCCTGATCCACGGCGCGAGCGTCTTCCACCTCGTGCGCGGGCTCCGCGCGGCCGGCCTCCTGACCACGCGCGACATCCTCGGCGCCTGCTGGAAGCACGCGCGCTTCAAGGCGCGCGGCGAGGACGACCGGCACCTCGCCTCCGCCCGCGTCCGCGGCCTCGAGGTCGCGGCGGGCGTCACCGTCGCCGAGATGGCCCGCCTCGCCGACGACGTGTACGCGCGGCACACGGCCGCCAGCGTCTGGCCGGAGACGCTCGGCCTCGCCCGCGAGCACCTCGCGAAGGGCCACCAGGTCTGGCTCGTCACCGCGTCGCCCTCGTTCCTCGCCGACGTCATCGCCCGGCGGCTGGGCCTGACGGGTGCGCTGGGGAGCGTGCTCGAGGTGGAGGGCGACGCCTACACGGGCCGCCTCGCCGGCGAGTTCCTGCACGGCGAGCACAAGGCGGTCGCGGCGCGCACGCTCGTGACGCGCACGGGGGCGGATCCGGCCGCGTGCTGGGCCTACTCCGACTCGCGGCACGACATCCCGCTGCTCACGCTCGTCGGGCACCCGGTGGTCGTGAACCCGGACCAGGCGCTCGCGGCCCACGCGCGTGCCGCGGGCTGGCCGTCGATGCGGCTGCAGCGCGCGAGCATCCGCGACGCCCGGCGTCGCGTGCGGCGCGAGGCCGCGGAGGCGGGCGACGCCGCCGCTTCCTGATCACGTCACCCGGACGCTCGGCCCGGAGCGCTCCGGGCAGACGAAGAGGACGCCGCCCCGAAGCCGGGTCGGCGTCCTCTCCTCGCGGTCGGCGCCCTCGTGGACGCGTGCGCTCTACTTCTTGTTGCGACGCTGGTGGCGCGTCTTGCGAAGCAGCTTGCGGTGCTTCTTCTTCGCCATGCGCTTGCGACGCTTCTTGATCACTGAACCCATAGGGGCACCTCATCTGTTGCCGGACGGAACACGCGGGCTCTGGTGACCCGCGGAAAATAGCCTCAGAGGAGTCTAGCCGACATCCGACATGCCGGAATGACGCGAGGCCTCCCCGGGCTGGCCGGGCAGCGCGTTCGACGGGTCGATCGCGGCGAGCACGGCGGACTCCGGCACGCGGAACGAGCGGCCGAAGCGAATGGCGGGCAGGTCGCCCGAGTGCACGAGGCGGTAGACGGTCATCTTGGAGACGCGCATCATCTCGGCGACCTCGGCCACCGTGAGGAATCGGACGTCGGACAGGTCACGCGACATGGGCGGATCGACTCCTCGTTCTGCGTGACCGGCTCACGGACCTCATGCCCCCGCGATGCGGGCGCTGGTGCGCGAGTCTAGGGGTCCGGATGGACGCGTGTCCATCGTGTCACATCCTGCATCACGCGTCCCGCGAGTTCCCCTGCTTCCGTCCGCGCAGCCGGCCGAGAGACGCCTGCCCGGCGCTGCCCGCCACGCGCGTCGCGTCGTGCACCGCGGCCGCCGCCTGGTAGCGGGTGTCCGCCCAGATCCGGCCGAGCGACGCGGCGAACGGGTAGCCGGCCGCGTCGCCGTCCTCGTCCGCGTCGGGATCCGCGGACAGCCCGCCGCCGAGCAGCCCGGTGTCGGGGTCCGCGTGCCCGCCGTCGAGCGCGTCAGCCGCCTCCCGGTCGGCGTCGACGAACGGCGTCACCCACGCCTCGAGCGCCTCGAGCGGCGCGGGCTCCAGGCGGTAGTAGCGGTGCTGGCCCTCCTCGCGGACGGACACGAGGCCGATGTCGCGCAGCACGCGCAGGTGCTTCGACACGGTCGGCTGGCTGATCCCGAGGGTCTGCACGAGCTCGGAGACGCTGATCTCGCCCGTGGGCGCCTCCGGCACCGCACGTCGGTCGAGGAGCACGCGGAGGAGGTCGCGTCGGGTGGGATCCGACACGACGTCGAAGATGTCAGCCATGCCCGAAGGCTATTCCGTCGCGCACTCGCAGTACCATGGCGAACCGGGCCGACAGGCCTCGGAGCGGACAGGGGACCATGCGCGTCAAGCCGGAGAACGGCCGCCCCCTGCTGGGCCGCATCCGCGACTTCCTCGACTACTTCGCGCACTCCACGCCCGCGCGCTTCGCGATCCTCATCTTCGCGGCGCTCGTCCTCACGCTCACGACGATCCTCATGCTCCCCGGCATGACGTCCGCGGGCGGCTCCGCTCCCTTCGCCGACGCGCTCTTCACGGCCGTCTCCGCCATCTGCGTCACGGGCCTCGCGACCGTGGACATGGCGACCTACTGGACCCCGCTCGGCCACGCGTTCATCGCGCTCGGCGTGCAGATCGGCGGCATCGGCGTGCTCACGCTCGCGTCGATCATGGGGCTCATCGTCTCGCGCCGCCTCGGCCTCAAGGCCCGGCTCATGGCGGCGAGCGACAGCAATCCGCTGCGGATCCACCACGGCCCCGTCGCCGAGGGCCAGGCCGTGAAGCTCGGCGAAATCGGCACGCTGCTGCTCACGGTCGCGATCAGCGCCCTCGTCATCGAGCTGTCCATCGCGGCGCTACTGTTCCCGCGGATCCTGCTGGAGGGGATCCCCGTGGGCCAGGCCGCCCTCGACTCCTTCTACTACTCGCTCATGGCGTTCACGAACACGGGCTTCGTCTTCAGCGAGGCGGGCTTCGAGCTGTACCACCAGGACTACTGGTTCCTCAGCCTGCTCATGGTCGGCGTCTTCCTCGGCAGCATCGGCTTCCCCGTCATCTACGCCGTGTACCGCGGCTGGCGGAAGCCCCGGCGCTTCTCCGTGCACGTGAAGCTCACGCTCTGGACGTCGCTCATCCTCATCGTGCTGGGCACGCTCGCGTACGTCGTGCTCGAGTGGGACAACGAGAAGACGTTCGCGCGCATGGACCCGGTGCAGCACGGCTTCCAGGCGCTCTTCCTCTCGGTGATGACGCGCTCCGGCGGCTTCTCCACGCTCGACATGGGCGACTTCGGCAACGCGAGCCTGCTGGTCACCGACATGCTCATGTTCATCGGCGGCGGATCCGCGTCCACGGCCGGCGGCATCAAGGTCACCACCCTCGCGATCCTGTTCCTCGCGGCCTTCGCGGAGGCCCGCGGCAGCGAGTCGATGGAGGTGTTCGAGCGCCGTATCCCGAGCGACGTGCTCCGCCTCGCGGTCAGCATCGTGCTCTGGGGCGCGACGACCGTCGCGCTCAGCAGCATCGTGCTGCTGCAGATCTCCGGCGAGCGCCTCGACTACGTGCTCTTCGACGCCATCAGCGCGTTCGCCACCTCGGGCCTCAGCACGGGCTTCACGGCCGAGGCCACGGATCCCGCGAAGTACGTGCTCGCGGCCACCATGTTCCTGGGACGCGTCGGCACGGTGACCCTCGCGGCGGCCCTCGCCGCGAGCACGCGCCGGCAGCTCTTCCAGCGCTCCGAGGAGCGCCCGATCGTCGGCTGAGCCGGCGCCCCGCACGTCCCGACCACCGCGAGACCCGACCAGGAAGGCCCCTCATGGGCGAACGCATCCCCCACAACGCCCCCGTGCTCGTCATCGGGCTCGGCCGCTTCGGCGCCGCGACCGCCGGGCAGCTCGCGCGGCTCGACCGGGAGGTGCTCGCGATCGACGCGAGCGAGGGCCTCGTGCAGAAGTGGTCCGACCGCGTCACGCACGCCGTGCAGGCCGACGCGCGCAACATCGAGGCGCTGCAGCAGCTGGGCGCCAAGGACTTCTCGATCGCGGTGGTCGCCGTCGGGTCCTCCATCGAGGCGAGCGTGCTCATCACCGCCAATCTGGTGGACCTCAAGATCCCGCAGATCTGGGCCAAGGCCATCAGCCAGTCGCACGGCAAGATCCTCGAGCGCATCGGCGCGAACCACGTCATCTACCCGGAGGCGGAGGCGGGCGAGCGCGTGGCGCACCTGGTGTCCGGCCGGATGCTCGACTTCATCGAGTTCGACGACGACTTCGTGCTCGCGAAGATGTACCCGCCGAAGCCGATCCGCGGCATGGCGCTCGCGGAGTCGTCGGTGCGCCGCCGCTATCGGATCACGGTGGTCGGCGTGAAGACGCCCGGCAAGCCGTTCACGTACGCGACCGCCGACACCGTCGTCTCGAACCACGACCTCATCATCGTGTCCGGCACCTCGGCCGACATCGAGCGGTTCGCCTCGCTGTCTTGACCCGCGGACGCGGACGACGACGCGGCCCGACGGGCTCAGCCGGCCGCGAGCTCGCGCGCCCGGGCGAGCGCGGCGTCGGTCGCGCGGTCGAACAGGCCCGACAGGTCCGCCGCCTGCAGCACCTCGACGGCGCGCTCGGTCGTGCCCTTCGGGCTGGTGACCCGGCGCCGGAGCTCGGCGGGCTCGTCATCCGACGCCGCGAGCAGCTCGACCGCGCCGCGGAAGGTCCCCTGCACGAGCACGCGCGCCTCTTCCGGGCTGAACCCCTTCGCCTCGGCCGTCCGCGTCAGCTCCTCGATGAGCAGGAAGACGTAGGCGGGGCCGGATCCGGAGATCGTGCTGAGCGCGTCGATCCGCTCCTCGGGCACCTCCACGACGTCGCCGACCGTGGCGAACACCGCGCGGGCGAGCGCGAGGTCGTCGGGCGTCGAGCGCGTGCCGGCGGCGAGCCCGGTCACCCCGCGGCCGACGAGCGACGGCGTGTTCGGCATCGACCGCACGACGGCCACGTGCTCCGGCAGCAGCGCCTCGAAGGTGGCGATCGTCACGCCGGCGGCGACGCTGACCACGAGCGCGCCGGGATCCAGGTCGCCCGCGATCTCGCGCAGCAGGTCGGGCACCATGTGCGGCTTCACGCCCACGACCACGACGCGCGCCCCGCGGACCGCCCGTCGGTTCGCGTCGGCGTCCTCCTCGACGCTCGCGGCCGAGACGCCCTCCCGCGATCCGAGCGCGGCGGCGCTGACGGCCGAGCGCGTGGTGACCCGCACGTCGCCGTCGACCTCGACGCCCGGCTGCAGGAGACCGCCGAGGATCGCGCCGTTCATGGATCCGGTCCCCAGCATCGCGAGCGACGGGAGGCGGACGACCTCGGCGGGGGCGGACGGGGCGGGGCGGGAGGCGTCGGACATGCCCCGATCCTAGGGACCGGGCGTCGCCCGACCGGGTCGTCTGCCGCCCCCGGCGCCTGGCTAGGCTGAGTCGACCGGGGCACGCGCGCCCGGGCGGCCCGAGCCGCCTCGCCGGTCGAGGAGGTCCCGCCTTGAGCGAATCGCACGGCAGCAAGGCGATCTTCGCCGCCCTCGCCGCCAACGTCGGCATCGCGATCACGAAGTTCATCGCGGCGTTCTTCTCCGGATCCTCGTCGATGCTCGCCGAGGGCGTCCACTCGCTCGCCGACTCCGGCAACCAGATCCTGCTGCTCATCGGCGGCAAGCGCGCCAAGCGCCTCGCGGACGAGGATCACCCGTTCGGCTACGGCCGCGTGCGCTACGTCTACGCGTTCATCGTCTCGATCATCCTGTTCTCGGTCGGCGGCGTGTACTCGCTGTACGAGGGCATCCACAAGATCGAGCACCCGGAGCCGCTCGACGTGCCGTGGCTGCCGATCGTCGTGCTGCTCATCGCGATCGCCCTCGAGTCGTTCTCGCTGCGCACCGCGATCAAGGAGTCGAACCCGCTCCGCGGGGACCAGACGTGGGTGCAGTTCGTGCGCCGCGCCAAGAGCCCCGAGCTGCCCGTGCTGCTGCTCGAGGACACGGCCGCGCTCTCCGGCCTCGTGTTCGCGCTCCTCGGCGTCGTCGCGTCGATCCTCACCGGGAACGGCATCTACGACGGCATCGGCACCCTGCTCATCGGTGTGCTGCTCGTCGCGGTCGCCGTGGTCCTCGGCGTCGAGATGAGCAGCCTGCTCGTCGGCGAGGGCGCATCGAAGCCGGATCTCGCGGCCATCCGCGCCGCCATCACGGCGGGCGACGAGGCCGAGTCGATCATCCACATGAAGACGCTCTACCTCGGCCCGGACGAGCTGCTCGTCGCCGCCAAGATCGCGATGCCCGCCACCAGCTCGCTCGGCGACGTGGCCGCGGGCATCGACGCGATCGAGCGCCGCGTGCGCGAGGCCGTGCCGGTCGCACGCGTCATCTACCTCGAGCCCGACGTGCGGGTCGCGACGCGCTGATCCGCGCCGGCCACGCCGGTCCGCGGGCGTCGGCGCACGGTGTGGGCGGCTCGCGCGCCACCCCGCCGCGAGGTGCCACGATGTCGGGCGGACGGCTCCTGGAGATCCGGCCGGATCCGATGCCCGAGCGCCCGCTCGACGCACGACGACCACTCGAGGAGAACGCCGATGACGCACGCCACGAAGGCCGCAGCAGCGACCGCCCTCGCCCTGGGGCTGCTCCTCACGGCGACCTCAGCCGCCCAGGCCGAGACCCGGCACGCCCCGGCGACGACCGCCGCCGTCTCGCAGGCCAGCACGCACACCTCCGGCGCGCACATCACGGCGCAGGAGCGCAGGAGCACCCACGCGACGAACGGACGCAGCGGGGGACGGAACCCGCACCCGCCGCACCAGGGCCCCGGGTGCACCAAATGCCAGGGCTGATCCGGTAGCCGGCGCGCGACGCGTCAGCCGCCGGTCGCGCAGCACGTCATAGAGGGATCCGGCCGCTCCCGCCTCCGAGCTCCGCGTGGGCGAGGCCGTCCGGTCGCCCGCGTCATCCACCTCGAGCCCGATGCGCGGGTCGCGACGCGCTGACGTCCTCCGATCCCTCCACCGATCATCCGCCGGAGCCCCGCCGTGGCCGCCAGGGCTCCATACTCCTCGGAGAGCGGGTCTCCCCCGCCCTCCGGCGACCGGGCACGCGGCTCGACGGTCGGAAGCAGGTCGGAGCGCCCATGATCGTCCCCATCGTCCGTCGGGCCGTCGGCTGCGCTCTCGTGGGGATCACCGCGCTCGCCCTCTCGAGCTGCGCCTCCGCCGAGCGATCGCGGCCCTACCCGCAAGCTCTGGTGTCGGAGCTCGCGCAGCTGCGGTCGCCGGACGGGCTCTTCCACGACCCCGGTGCACGTGCTGACCAGGGCACGCTCCACATCACCTATCTCACCGCCCGGCTCATCCCCGAGGACTTCGCCTCCATCGCCGGCTCCTCGACGATCGGGGCCGTGAAAGACGCCCTCGCGGGCGACGTCCTCTCGGCGCAGGCCAGGGTGGAGGCCGTGGCCGTCCTCCGCCTCGCCGGAGACCCGTCGTGGCAGGAGGAGGCGCGAGCGTCGCGACCCGCCATCGATGCCGTGGTCGGCTCGTCCGTCCCGCAGTCGGAGCTCGCACGCACGGTCGCGTTCATCGACGCGGCGCGCGTCCTCGACGACGACCTCGCGCGGCCCCGCTTGGAGCCGTTCGCGGCGTCGTCCCCGGAGGACGCGCGCGACGCCCGGCTCGCGATCTCCGACGCCGACATGTTCGCCGACGGGGACACCGTGGAGACGTCGTTCCCGACCGTCACGGCCGACCTCGCTGCGCAGGCGGCGCGCCCCCGGGATCCGGCGGCGGACTGGGTCACCGGCCTGCAGGCGGCCGCGGTATCGGGGGCGGCGCCGGACGCGCACTCCGACGCGGCCTCTGCCCTCGCGTCGCTCCGCGGCTGTCCGTCGTTCCCGGATCTCTACCGCGCATCGTGGAGCGATCCGGAGTCGTGCGACCTCAGCGTCACACGCTCGGCCATCGACTCCGGCCTCGCGTACCAGCGCCCCTGAGCCGGGCGCACGGACCTATGCCGCCGTCAGCCCGCGGATGTCACCTCGCGCCGCCGCGCGAAGAACGCGTCGAGCAGCTCCGCGCACTCGGCCGCCCGCACGCCCGCGAACACCTCCGCGCGATGCGGCAGCCGCCGGTCGCGCAGCACGTCGTACAGGGATCCGGCCGCTCCCGCCTTCTCGTCCCACGCCCCGAAGACCACGCGGGGCACGCGCGCCGCGAGGATCGCGCCCGCGCACATCACGCACGGCTCGAGCGTGACGACGAGCGTCGTGCCGACGAGATGGCGGTCGCCCGTCGTCGCGGCGGCCTCGCGCAGCGCCTCCACCTCGGCGTGGGCGGTCGGGTCCTGGCGCGCCTCGCGGAGGTTGCGTCCGCGCCCGATGACGACGCCGGATGCGTCCACCACGACCGCGCCCACGGGCACGTCGCCGGTGGCCGCGCACGCCCGGGCCTCGTCGAGCGCCACGGCCATCCAGCGCTCGTAGTCGCCGGGCACGTGGAGGTCCAATCGCGTTCCCCCTTGCTGATTGAATGGAGCCTATGCGAGTCCACGTAGCCGACCACCCGCTCATCACGCACAAGCTGACGGCGCTGCGGGATCGCACCACCCCCTCCCCCGTGTTCCGCAGCCTGGCCGACGAGCTGGTCACGCTGCTCGCGTACGAGGCCACGCGCGACGTGCGCGTCGAGACGATCACGGTGCAGACCCCGGTCGCGCCCGCGGAGGGCCTCACGCTCAGCGACCCGAAGCCGCTCGTGGTCCCCATCCTCCGCGCGGGCCTCGGCATGCTCGACGGCCTGATGCGCCTCATGCCCAGCGCCGAGGTCGGCTTCCTCGGCATGGTGCGCAACGAGGAGACGCTGCAGCCGGACATCTACGCCGAGCGCCTCCCCACCGACCTCTCCAACCGCCAGTGCTTCGTGGTCGACCCGATGCTCGCCACCGGCGGATCCCTCATCGCCGCCATCGAGTACCTCTTCGACCGCGGCGCCGTCGACGTCACGTGCATCTGCCTCATCGCCGCCCCCGAGGGACTGAAGGCCGTCGAGGAGGCGACCGCGGGCCGCGAGGTCACCATCGTGCTCGGCGCGCTCGACGAGAAGCTCGACGAGGTCGGCTACATCATCCCGGGGCTCGGCGACGCGGGCGACCGCCTGTACGGCACCGCCGCGCACTGACCCCATCCCGCACGCGACGGCGCCCGCCCCCCCCCCGGGGGACGGGCGCCGTCGCTGTCCGCGGACGCACGATTCCTGCGCGTCCCGCACGATTCCGGCCGCCGCTGTTGACAGGGGCGCACGGATCCGTGCATGCTCTCCCCATGACTCTGAACGCGCACGTCCTGACCTCCTCCGAGGCCTCGGGAGTCGCCGGCATGATGATGCCCGGCCGTGTCGCGATGTCCTGTCGAATGTCGGCCTGACCCGTCCCCTTCGCCTGAGCGGTCCCGCGACGCATCCGTCGCCGACCCTCCCGCCGTCACCGGCGCATCCGCCCTGAGGCGTCTCGCACTCCCCGAGGTGCCGCGCACCCCCGCTGCGCGCACCCGCATCATCACAAGGACTCCGCCATGTCGCTCGCGACCATCGACACCGCCCGCACCGCCCTCCGATCCGCTCCCGCCGCCCCGGCCCCCGCGCTCCGCGCCGCGGCCCCGCTGGCCCCGCACGTCCGCCGCCCGCAGCCGGCCCCGGCCGCCCCCGCGACCGTCACGACCGTCGCCCCCGCCGCGGCTCCCGTCGCCCGCCCCGCCCGCCTCCGCGCCGTGCCCGAGGGCACCGAGGCGCGCGGCTTCGCCCTCTACGTCGGCCTCGACGAGATCAAGGCGGCTTCCGCCGGCACCGACCTCGGCACCGTCGTCGCCGCCCTCAAGCGCCTCGCCGCGGAGCTCGCCCCCGGCATCGAGACGCATGCCGCCGTGGCGCTCGCCCCCGAGGGCGCCGGCGGCCGCGACATCGACGTGGTGCGCCTCGCGCTGCAGGATCCCGCCGCCGTCGCCCAGCACCGCGAGCAGCCCGACGAGGAGGAGCGCGCCACGAGCGGCGTGGTCGTCGACCTGTCCCGCAAGCGCGTCGTCCTCGACGAGCAGGTCGCCCCGCTCACGTACAAGGAGTTCGAGCTGCTGCAGTACCTCGTGCTGCGCGAGGGCCGCACCATCGAGCGGTCCGAGCTCATCGCCTCGCTCTGGTCGGCCGGCGACGAGGACGACGTGCCGAACGAGCGCACCATCGACGTCCACATCCGCCGCCTGCGCTCCAAGCTCGGCCGCTACGAGGAGATCGTCCGCACGGTTCGGGGGGCGGGCTACCGCTTCGACCGCCACGCGGACGTCGCCGTGCACCACGCCAGCACCGCGTCGCCCGACCTGTTCTGACGCCCGGGCGCCGGCTCAGCCTCTCCTTGCGGAGCTGTCGGCGGACTCCCAGTGCGCAGACCCCCGTTCGGGTAGCGCGGCGTTACGTGATCGTTATACAGTCTTCTCGTCCCCACCGTTTGCTGTGGCGGTGGAGACGGAATGTGATCGCAGGACACTCCTGGTGCAAGGGAGAGGGCCGGCCCCATGCCTCTGGGGTCGGCCCTCAGTCGTCTCCGGGCCGTGTCGATCCGGCCGTCTCGCGACCCGGCGCTCAGTAGACTTCCGAGCGACAGCACCGCCCGATCGTCATGCGGCGGCGCACCGACGAGGAGGCCTGGTGGGCGAGACCGCGGACGCCGTGCGGGCCTGGGAGTCCCTCTTCCGCGCGCAGGTCAGCGTCATGCGACGCCTCACCGCCGAGTTCCCGAGCCGCGACCTCTCGTTCAACGAGTACGACGTGCTCTTCAACATCTCGCGGCAGCCCGACGGGCGCCTGCGGCTCCGCGACCTCAACCACCACGTGCTCCTCACCCAGCCGAGCGTCAGCCGGCTCATCGACCGGCTGGTGTCGCGCGGCCTCGTGCTGAAGTGCGGCGACGAGAGCGACGGGCGTGCCGCCATCGTGCGTCTCACCGAAGCCGGCGACGCCGCCTTCCGGGCCGTCGCGCGCGTGCACATGGAGTCGATCGCGGCGACGGTCGGCGGCGCCCTCAGCCCCGAGGAGCTCGACACGCTCCGGACGCTCACGGACAAGCTGCGCGGAGGCGTCGCCGAGGCCTAGTCCTCCGGTCGGCGCGCGAAGGGCCCGCCCCGCGCGACGAGCAGGCGCAGCAGGGCCAGGGCCGTGTCGACGACGGTCACGACGACCGCCGCCCACCCGACCAGCGACGTGACGGCGTCACCCGCCGCACCGCCCGCCGCCGCGAGGCCCAGTACGACCGCGACCAGCGCGGCGGCGACGGCACCCGCGATCGCGTCGACGGCACCCCAGGGGGTCACCGAGGTCCCGATCGACGGACGCCCTCGGCCGCCGGGTGCGAGGCGGCGGAGGCCGTCCCGGATGCGGGAGACGCCGTAGGCGGCCTCGCCGACCTCGAGCGGGAGGTAGGTCGCGCCGAAGAGCACGTCCGCGAAGGTCCGCTCGCGGATCTTGCGGAGGGTGCGGATGTGCAGCGGGAGCCGGACCACCAGGGGCAGCACCCACCACCAGGCCGGCTGCAGGCTCCCCTCGAGGGACGCGGCCATCAGGTAGAGCAGCGCCAGGCCGTAGGACACGACCCGGAGCACCGGCCCGACCCCGATGCGCAGGGCCGCGAGGCGCGCGCGACGCCGGTCGGCCGCGTCGACGGGCGCGTGCGTCCGCGTGAGGCGCCCGACGCTCGCGCTCCACCTGTCGCGCCGGATCCGCAGCGTCGCCCAGCTGACCGCCGTGTCCACCCGGGCCGTGGCGTCCGGGACCAGGATGGTCCGGTCCGCGCCGGCGAGCAGGGCCGTGATGATGCCGTCGGCCGAGGGACGGGCATCCGTCGTCGCGGGATCCCGGGGCGGGAGCCGCAGGAGCGTGGCCGGCGCCAGCGGCACCGGCCCGGCGAGGCCCAGGTCGGTTCCCGTCTCCACCGCGCCCATGGCCCAGTGCCGCTGCAGCAGCCGGAGCGCGGCGGAGTGGACGCCGCGCGGTCCGGTCGGCCGCGGATCCAGGCGGGCGGACGCGGTCATCGCCTCCGGGTGGCGCTCGAGGGCCGCGGAGAGGAGCTCGACCGCACGGGGATCCAGCTCCGCGTCGGGCGAGACCAGGACGACGGACGTGTCGTGCCCGACGAGGCCCAGCGCGAAGTCGTAGGCGGAGCGCAGGGAGTCCTCGCGGGGGCCGCGGTCGACGACCGTGACGGTCGTGCTCGCCGGGCCCGGGCCGGGCTCGCGACGCGCATGGCGCCCGTTGAACGTGCGGGCGACGGCGAAGGTGTCGTCGCGGCTGCCCGCCACGACCACGAACACGCGCTCGGGCGGCAGGGTCTGGGCGAGGAGCGAGGTGAGCGTCCGCGCGATGGTGCTGCCCGTGTCGCCGGCGACGACGACCGCCGCGATCGGTCCGTGCGGCGCCTGCTCGTGGGGCTCTCGCGGGGGCAGAGCGGTGCTGTCGTTGTCCATGGGCCTCTCCACGACGATGGATCCGTGTCGGCGGACGGCCCCGGACGGACGCGCACTGCCGTGTGCAATGTTACGTGCCGCTCCGCCTCGTCCGCGCAGCGACGCCGCCCGGGTCGCCGCCTCGGCGCCGTCCTAGGCTCGACGCATGAGCGACGACGACGCCCCTGACCGCGGATCCGCCGACCGGGAGGACGCCGCCGAGGCCCACGGGCCGACGATCGTGTGGCTCCGGGACGACCTGCGCGTGGCCGACAACCCGGCCCTGCACGCGGCCGTCGAGCGCGGCGAGCCGATCGTGGTGCTGTACGTGCTCGACGAGGAGAGCGACGGGATCCGACCACTCGGCGGCGCCGCCCGCTGGTGGCTGCACATGAGCCTGACGCGGCTCGGGGAGTCGCTGGCGGCGCTCGGCTCCCCGCTCGTGCTGCGGCGCGGGGCGGCCTCGGGGATCCTCGACGACCTAGTGGCGGAGCTCGGCGCCGGCGCGGTGCTGTGGAACCGGCGCTACGGCGGGGCGGAGATCGCGGTCGACACCGCGATCAAGAAGCGCCTCGGCGACCGCGGCCTCGACGTGCGGAGCTTCCAGGGGTCGCTGCTCGTCGAGCCGTGGACGATCGCGAACAAGCAGGGCGAGCCGTTCCGCGTCTACTCGCCGTTCTGGAAGACCGCGCAGGAGCGCGAGGAGCCGCGGAAGCCGTTCCCCGCGCCGCAGGAGCTGGACGCCCCGCGGAAGGCGCCCCGCTCGGACGACCTCGACGGCTGGGGCCTGCTGCCGACGCAGCCGGACTGGGCGGCCGGCCTCCGCGAGGCGTGCGACCCGGGCGAGGCCGCCGGCCTCCAGCGCCTCGAGGACTTCGTGCACCACGAGCTCGAGGACTACGCCACCCAGCGCGACGAGCCCGCGGCGATGACGACCTCCCGGCTGTCGGCGTACCTGCGCTGGGGCGAGGTGAGCCCGTTCCAGGTGTGGCACCGGATCCAGCGCACGCGCGGCAGGAAGGTCGGCGGCGACGAGGCCAACGCCACCAAGTTCCTCTCCGAGCTGGGCTGGCGCGAGTTCAGCTACCACCTGCTGTACCACCAGCCCGATCTCGCGACGCGCAACTTCACGCCGCGGTTCGACCACTTCCCGTGGGCCGAGCCGAGCGACGACACCCTCGGCGCCTGGCAGCGCGGCGAGACGGGCGTGCCGCTCGTGGACGCCGGCATGCGCGCGCTCTGGAGGGACGGGCACCTGCACAACCGGGTGCGGATGGTCGTCGCGTCGTTCCTCATCAAGAACCTGCTGATCGACTGGCGCCTCGGCGAGCAGTGGTTCTGGGACACGCTCGTCGACGCGGACGCGGCCAACAACGCGGCGAGCTGGCAGTGGGTCGCGGGATCCGGGGCCGACGCCGCGCCCTACTTCCGTGTCTTCAACCCGGTGCTGCAGGGGCAGAAGTTCGATCCGTCGGGCGAGTACATCCGCTCGTACGTGCCGGAGCTGGCGCACGCGCCGCGGGACGTCGTGCACGAGCCGTGGAAGGCGCAGGGCGACCTCGTCGCGAGCGCGGAGGACGACGCCGACGAGAGCGCCGAGGGCGGGCTCGCGGCCTATCCCGCGCCGATCGTCGACCTGAAGGAGTCCCGGCGCCGCGCGCTGGCGGCGTACGACGAGGTCAAGGACCGCTGATCCGTCCGGCCCGCGCGGCCGTCGCGTCGCGCGGGCAGGACGGGGCGCGTCCGGTCAGGCGTCGTCGTCGCCGTGCCCGAGCCGCTCCTCGCGGTCGTGCCGCTCGCGGATCCCGCGGCCGCGCTTCACGTCCTCGCGCTCGGCGGCGGCCTTCTTGTCGCTGACCTTCGTGTCGCGCGGCGGCAGCTGGATGGTCTCCTCGGCCGCGATGCCCGCCTGGAGCTGACGTCCGCGCTCGAGCTCCGCGTCGAACTCGGCGCCGAACAGGAGCGCGAGGTTGGCGATCCAGAGCCAGAGCAGGAAGACGACGACGCCGGCGAGCGTGCCGTAGTTCTTCGCGTAGTCCGCGAACGTCGTGACGTAGAACGCGAAGCCGACGCTCGCGAGCACCAGGACGACGAGCGCGATGGCCGCGCCCATGCTCATCCAGCGGAACTTCGGCTGCTTCGCGTTGGGGGTGGCGTAGTAGAGGATCGCGATGAGCAGCACGATCGCGAAGGCGAGCACCGGCCACTTCGCGATGGACCAGACGATCTGCACGGTCGGGCCGAGGCCGAGCGCCGCGCCGATGGCCTCGGTGACGGGGCCGGAGATCGCGATGATGAGCGCGCAGACCAGCAGGATCACGATGCCGATGACCGTCACGGCGAGCTGCGTGGGCTTGAGCTTGAGGAACGGGCGGCCCTCGGGGATCTCGTAGATGCGGTTCATCGCCCGGCTGAACGCGCCGACGTAGCCGGACGCCGACCAGATGGCGAGCACGATGCCGGAGACGAGGGCGAAGCCGGCGGCCGGGGACTCGACGAAGCCCTCGATCACGGGGCGCAGGAGGCTCACCGCATCCGGGGCGATCGGGTCGACGACCTCCAACACCGCGTTGACGGTCGACCCGCCCTGCCCGAACACCCCGAGCAGCGAGATGATCGCGATGAGCGCCGGGAACAGCGACAGCACCGCGTAGTACGTCAGCGAGGCCGCGATGTCGGTGCACTGGTCGGATCCGAACTCCCGCACCGTCTTGCGGAGCACGTACTTCCACGACGGCTTCTCGATCTCCGTCGGCGAGTCGGGCTTGCGCGCGTCCTCCTGGTCGGGCCGGTCGTCGATCGTGCCGGCGGTGTCGCGTCGTGCCACTGGTGCCTCCGTGTGGTCTGCGGGTCGGGTCCCCTCCCCAGAGTGGCCCGCCCCGGTGGGCGCGCATAGCCCGCCGGGAGTCTCGTACACTCGCCCGGGGACCGCGCGCGGACCGGATCCGGCACCCGCCGGAACATCCGCCCGCTCGCGCGCGTTGCCCACGTGATCGCCCGCGCGATCACCGTGCTCCGCCTCCGCGCGCACGGACGCCGCCCGCCGAGGAGCACGCATGCTGCGCACCATGATGACCGCGAAGATCCACCGCGCCACGGTGACGCACGCCGACCTGCACTACGTGGGCTCCGTCACGGTCGACCGCGACCTGCTCGACGCCGCAGACATCCTCGTGGGCGAGCGCGTCAGCATCGTCGACGTCACCAACGGCGCCCGGCTCGACACCTACACGATCGCGGGCGAGCGGGGCAGCGGCGTGCTCGGGATCAACGGCGCGGCCGCGCACCTCGTGGACGTGGGCGACGTCGTGATCCTCATCGCGTACGGCCAGATGGACACCGCCGAGGCGCGCGCCCTCGAGCCGCGGGTGGTGCACGTGGACGCGGCGAACCGGATCCGCCGGGTGGACGCCGACCCGACGGCCCCGCCCGCGCCGGGCCTCGAGCGCTCCCCGCTGGCCGAGCCCGCCTGATCGGGCTCCCCGACCGGGTCCCGGATCGGGTCACGAACTGTAGCGGGTCCCCCAAATGACGGACACAGGGGAGGACCCCCAGTCCGGGGTACATTCCCGTCCGCACCGGGGGGATCCCAGGATGCCGGGCTACCGTGGAGGAATCCGGTACGGCTCTTCGGGTGAGCGGTACCGCACCAGCCGGTTCGTCTGCGGGTAACAGACGTCCTCGTGCGCAGACCGGCCCGGGCCTCGAAGGTCCGGGCCGGTCTCATCTCCCGGTCATGCGGGCCGACGACCGCGTCCGCGCGGCTCCCGCGGGTGCCGCTCAGCGCCCCTCGGCACGACGCCGCGCGTCGCGCTCGGCGTCCGCCGCCGCCGCCTCCTCGGGCGTCGGCGCCGTGCCGCCCAGGTGCCGCGGCTGCCACCACGCGCCGCGGCCGTCCACCGGGTAGTCGGCCTGCAGGTCGTCGACCAGCCGCTGCAGCTCGGCGCGCAGGTCGTCGGTGACCGCGCGCGGATCCGCGTCGGGCGCCACGTCGATGCGCTCCCCCACCCGCACATGCACGGGCACGCCGACGCGCTCGCGTAGGCGAATCCGCCGGTTCTTCGTCAGCAGCCGATGCCCGCCCCACACGGCCACCGGGATGACAGGCACCCCGGCCTCGGCCGCGAGCCGCGCCGCGCCCGTCTTCAGCTCGCGCACGCGGAAGGACGCGCTCACGCCCGCCTCGGGGAACACGCCGATCAGCTCGCCCGCGCGCAGGGCCGCGACGGCGTCCGCGTACGCGCCGCCGCCCGCGGTCATGTCGACGCTGATGTGGCGCATCCGCCGCAGCACCCAGCCGACCCCGGGCTGGTCGAACGCGCCCTTCTTGGCCAGGAAGCGGATCCGCCGACGGTGGTGCAGCCAGGTCGCCCACTCGACCAGGGCGAACTCGAGGTAGCCGAAGTGGGTCATCGCGATGACCGCGCCGCCGGCGTCCGGGATGCTCTCCCGGCCCTCGGCGACCAGGCGGAGGCGGAGGGATCCGAAGAGCGCGCGGCCCAGGATCACGGCTGTCCCGTAGACGGGCTCGCGGGTGCGGCGGCTCATGCGGCGACCCTACGGGGGCGGGATCGGCGCGCGCCGGGAGCCGACGGTGGGCGGATCGTCCGCCGGCTCCCGGATGGCGCGGGGCGGGTCAGCGCCGGCGCTTGGCGGGATCCAGCCAGTAGTTCGAGAAGCCCGTGTCGGCCGGGTTCACGTTGAGGCCGGGCGGCACGATCTCGTCGATGCGGTCGAGCGTCGCGGCGTCGAGCTCCAGGGTCGCCGCGTCGAGCTGCGACTCCAGCTGCTCCATGGTGCGCGGGCCGATGATCGCGCTCGTCACCGCCGGGTGCCGCAGCACGAAGGCGAGCGCGAGGTGGACGAGCGGCACGCCGAGCTCGTCGGCGAGGGCGCCCAGCGCATCCGCCGCCTCGAACTTCGGGTCGGCCGGGTCGTAGCGCGACGGGTCGCGGTCGTTGCGGTGCGTCTTCGGGATGTCCTGGCCCTTGCGGTACTTGCCGGAGAGCCAGCCGCCCGCGAGCGGGCTCCAGACGAGCGCGCCCATGCCGTGCCGCTGGGTGGTGGGGAGGAGGTCCGCCTCGACGCCGCGGGTGAGGAGCGAGTACGGCGGCTGCTCGGTGACGAAGCGCGCGGTGCCGCGCTCCCGCGCGGCCCACTGCGCCTCGACGACCTGGCTGGGCTGGAACGTGGACGAGCCGATGTAGCGCACCTTGCCCTGCGTGACCAGGTCGGTGAGGGCGCCGAGGGTCTCCTCGATGTCCGTGTGCTCGTCCGGCCGGTGCATCTGGTACAGGTCGATGTGGTCGGTGCCGAGGCGGCGCAGGGAGTCCTCGACGGCCCGCATGATCCAGCGGCGCGATCCGCCGCGGTGGTTGGCCTCGGGCTTCATGCCGTTGAAGAACTTGGTGGCGACGATGAGGTCGTCGCGGCGGCCGGACTGCGCGATGGCCTTGCCGACGATCTCCTCCGACTCGCCGTAGGCGTAGATGTCGGCGGTGTCGATGAAGGTGATCCCCGCGTCGATGGCGCGGTGGATGACGCGGATGGACTTCTCGTGGTCGGTCTCGCCCCAGGCGCCGAACATCATGGTGCCGAGGCAGAGGCGCGAGACCTCCACGCCGGTGCGTCCGAGGTACGTGGTGGGCTGGTCGGTGGACTGCTCTGTCATGAGCGCCACGGTACGCGCTAGGCGGAGGGGCGGCCGTCCGCGGCGGGGGCGACGTCGGACTCGGTGGTGGCGCCCGGCTCGACCGTGGCCTGCGCCTCGTCGTCCATGGTCTCCAGCGTGATGTCGGCCTCGGGGGCCTCCTGGCCGTCGGCATCGAGCGGCACGATGTAGTCGCCGAGGCGACGGCGGGCCGCCTCCTCGCGCTGCACGCGGATCCGCTCGAGCTTCTCCTCGCGGAGGCGCAGGCGCTCGGTGTCGACCTCGACGCGACGCACGGTGACGCCGCGCGTGGGGCCGGCGGCCTTGGCCGGCGTGGTCTTGCGGCTGGGCTCGCGCTTGGCGGCCTCGCTCGCGGGCTTCCGCGACGGGGCGGTGCCGGACTTCGCGGCCGCCGAGGCGGGCTTCGTCGACACGGCGGGCGGCTTGCCGGATCCCGGGCAGCGCTCGTGGTTGCGACCGTGGTCGAGGATGTTGCCCGTGGCCATGCCGACGGGGTTCGCCTTGCCGCAGACCGAGCACTTCGTCGCGGGGGTTGCTGCCACGTTCGATACCGCTTTCCATCACCGCGCCGTCGCCGGACCGAGGATGCCGGTCGGCCGGACGGCGCCTGTCCACGCTACCCGACACGGGAGGTGCGGGGATACCGCAGCACCCCGACCCGGGCGCGTCAGGCGGCGATGCAGGTGGTCCACATGCGCACGACGACCGCGCCGTCGACCTCCTCGGCCTCCAGCTCGACCGTCACGGAGGCGAGCGCGTCGAGGCCGTCGAGGTGCGTGCCGCCGCACGGGATCCGCGCGGTGCCGTCCGGCAGCTCGCACACCCAGGAGCGGCGCGAGGTGAGCAGGTCGCCCTCGCGCTCGATCCGCGCGGGGGCGCCGGACGCGACCCAGGCCGCGAGCGTGGCGTCGACGCTCGCGCGCACCTCGTCCAGGTGGTCCACGAGCGCGGCCGTCGGGAAGCCCTTCTTCCGCAGCGACTTGCCGAGGCGGTAGGTGTCGACCGATGACCACGGGCCGATGCGGGACGTGTCGATCGCGAGCGCGTCGAACCCGGGGGCGCCGAGCGCGTCGCGCGGCACGTCCTTGGTCCAGGCGTCGGCCAGCGCCCGGTCGAGCGCGAGCGAGGCGAGGTGGCAGCCCGTGTGGCCGGCGCTGAGCGCCCGGCGGTGCTCGGGATCCACCGCGACCTCGGCCGCATCGCCCTCCCGGACATCGGCGTCGCCGGGGACGAGGTGGACCGCGACGAACGACCAGCCGTCGGCGCCCTTCTTCACGGGCACCTCGGCGCCGACGTGGAGCGTCGCGTCCCCCGCGGGATCCGTCGCCGCCGCGCCGACGACGCAGTCGAGCACCTCGATCCCGGCGCCGCGCACGCGCAGCACCGCGCGGTCAGCGGGCTGGTCGGGCCAGGCGGGGTCGACCGGGTGGCAGGCGGTCGCGTCGAGCACGACGGCGAGCGTGCCGTCGGCGCGGCGGTCGACGCGGAGGACCGTGCCCGCGGAGGAGGTGGATCCCGTCGGGTACGTCACGCGCGTCGGCGGGAGGGAGGCTGTGGGCGCGGCGGCGCCGTCGGAGGTGGCGGTCATGGTGCTCCCGGGTCGGTGTCCCCCGATCCTCGCAGAGCCCGCGACCGGTGACACGCTCATGCGCGGCACTCCGAGGTACTGCGCATCGCGTGATACCGTGCGACGCATGGGACAGGTCACCTGATGGACACCACGCAGCTCCTCAAGGGAGCGCTCGACACCGCGGTGCTCGCCGTCGTGCAGCACGACGACGGGTACGGATACGACATCGTGCGGCGCCTCCGCGACGCCGGGCTCGGGGACGTCGGCGACGCCTCCGTCTACGGCACGCTCCGCCGCCTCTACGCAGCCGGCGCGCTCTCGAGCTACGTCGTGCCGTCCGAGGGCGGCCCGCACCGGAAGTACTACGCGATCAACCCCGAGGGCCGGGAGCTGCTCGCCGGGCAGCGCGCGACCTGGGCCGCCTTCGCGACCGCCATGAGCGGGCTGCTCGGCGACGCCGCGACGACGCCGTCGCCCCATCCCCGGAAGGCCGGCGGCGCCGGCGACGGCCCCGTGCCCGCATCCGTCCGCACGATCGGAGAGAAGCCGTGAACACCGCAGATCCCGCCCTCGACACCCGCATCGCCGCCTTCGCCGCCAGCGTGCGCGCGCGCCTCGACGACCTCGACCCGGAGGACGTCGACGACCTCACGGGGGGCCTCGAGGCCGACCTGCAGGAGGAGGCCGCGGATCACGACGGCGAGCTCCGCCTGGACGACCCCGTGCGCTACGCCGACGAGCTGCGCACCTCCGCGGGGCTGCCGGAGCGCGCGGTCGACGCCGCCCCGACCTCGCTGCTCGCGCAGCTGAGCCAGGGCGTCCGGGACCGAGGGGACGCGCTCCTCGCGCGGGTCCGGGCGAACCGCGGGCTCTCCGCGATCCTCGACCTGCTCATCGTCTTCCGCCCGGTGTGGTGGCTGTTGCGGGCGTGGGCCGCGTACCAGCTCGTGCTGGTCGTGGCCGCCGCGTTCCTCGGCGTCTTCAGCTTCTTCATGCTGCTGCCCTATGGGACCGTGCGCTGGGTGATCCTGCTCGCGCTCCTGGTCGTCAGCGTGCAGTGGGGGCGCGGCCGCTGGGCGCCGACGCGGATGCTGCGGGGCCTGCGCACCACGGCGAGCGTCGTCACGGCCCTCGCTCTCGTCGCGCTGATCCCGCTCTCCGTCGGGCAAGCGGGACAGAGCTCGTACGTGGACCACTCGTCGTCGCCGAGCAGCAGCTACGTGCCGCAGGAGCTCACGCTCGACGGCACGCGGGTCGGCAACGTGTTCGCGTACGACGCGGAGGGCAACCTGCTCGACCGCGTGCAGCTGTTCGACCAGGACGGGAAGCCGCTCACCGTCGTGCCCCCGGGCCTCGCGCACACGGATCCGGGGACCGGCGAGCCGGCGCTGCCGAGCTCCGGCGCCTGGAACGCCTTCCCGCTCTCGCCCCTCGACGCCGAGCACGCGAACGGGCTGACGGCCGAGGACATCGGCACGGGACGCCCGCCGTTCGCGAAGGCCCTGCAGCTCCCGGCCGGGGACGCCGGCGCGACCACGTCGACCCCCGTGCCGTCCGCATCGGCCGACGGCGCGGGCGGATCCGAGCCGACGCCGACCCCCACGCCCACCCCGGAGCGGATCCCGTGAGCGCGCTCCTCGGCAGCGCGCAGGCGACGCGGGGCGGGGGCGGATCCGTCGGATCCGCCCCGGAGCTCGCGCGGCTGACGGCGCGCGAGCGGGAGATCCTCGTGCTCGTCGCGCGCGGGCTCTCCAACGCCGAGATCGCGGGGGCGCTGTTCCTCGCGCCCACGACCGTGAAGACGCACGTCAGCCGCACGCTCGACAAGCTCGGCGTGCGCGACCGGCTGCACGCCACGATCTGGGCCTACGAGAACCGCGTGGTGGAGCCGCTCGGGCCCACGCGCTGAGCGGCGGGGGCGCGGAGCTGGGCGATCAGCCGACCCGCCGGACACCCGCCGCACACCCGGGAAAAGAGAACGGCCCGCACGAGGCGGGCCGTTCCATTCTGTCTCAACCAGAGATGCGCACCCGGAGGTGCTGTGCGCCCGGAGGGATTCGAACCCCCAACCTTCTGATCCGTAGTCAGATGCTCTATCCGTTGAGCTACGGGCGCAGTCGTACGGCGATGATCCCGCGAGCGGCGATCAGGCCGGGAGACAGACTACATGCTCGGGGGCCGCCCCGCGAATCGGGCCGCCGCCTGGTCGCCGCCGGGCCGCCCGCGACGGCCGATGTCCGGCCCCGGCCCTCCGCCGGTCGCCCCGGTGCCCGCTGATTAGGCTGGATCGACCCGAACCGCGAGGAGCGACCCTTGGCATCCTGGACCGATCACGTCGTCTGGTGGCACGTCTACCCGCTCGGCTTCGCGGGCGCGCCGCAGACCCGCGACGACCTCGCCGGCGGCGCCGACGCGGTGCCCGCCGCACCCGCGCACCGCCTCGACCGCATCCGCGCCTGGCTCCCCTACCTCGTCGACCTCGGCGCCAACGGCCTGCTGCTCGGCCCGGTCTTCGACTCGGAGACGCACGGCTACGACACCCGCGACCACCTGGCGATCGACCCGCGGCTCGGCGACGACGCCGACCTCGACGCGCTCGTCGCCGACGCGTCGGAGCGCGGCGTGCGACTGCTGCTCGACGGCGTCTTCAACCACGTCGGCCGCAGCCACCCCCGGTTCGCGCAGGCCCTCGCCGACGGCCCCGGATCCGAGGCCGCGTCCTGGTTCCGCTGGGACGAGGCCGGCGAGCCCGTCGGCTTCGAGGGCCACGGCGCGCTCGTCACGCTCGACCACGACTCCGAGGCGGTGCGCGCGCACGTGGCCGAGGTGATGATCCACTGGCTCGACCGCGGCATCGCCGGCTGGCGCCTCGACGCCGCCTACGCCGTGCCCGCGTCGTTCTGGGCGGCCGTGCTCCCGCGCGTCCGCGAGCGCCACCCGGACGCGTGGTTCGTCGGCGAGATGATCCACGGCGACTACGCCGCGTACGCCGCCGAGTCGACCATCGACTCGATCACCGCCTACGAGCTGTGGAAGTCGATCCGGAACGCCATCGCGGAGCGGAACCTGTTCGAGCTCGACTGGACCCTCACCCGTCACGCCGAGCTGCTGCCGTCCTTCACGCCGCAGACCTTCGTCGGCAACCACGACGTGACGCGCATCGCCTCGGCGGTGGATCCTCGCCACCTCGGCCACGCGATCGCCCTCCTGCTGCTGCTCCCCGGCATCCCGTCGATCTACGCGGGCGACGAGCGCGGCCTGACCGGCGTGAAGGAGGACCGGCCGGGCGGCGACGACGCCGTGCGCCACGCGTACCCGGCCTCGCCCGACGAGCTGCCGGCCGACGCGGAGGATCCCGACGCCGCGCGGATCCGGAGCCTCCACCAGCAGCTCGTCGGCCTCCGCCGCCGGCACGCCTGGCTGGTCGACTCCGGGCTCGCGACCTCCGACCTCACGAACACGGCGCTCACCGTCACGCTGCGGCCGTCGGGGTCGGGGGCCGGCGGCGGCGTGGCACCGGGAGCGCCGGATGCGCTGCGCCTCGTGCTCAACCTCGGCGACGACGCCGTGGCGATCGCCGGGGACGCCTCGCGCGTGGAGGCGGGCGAGGTGGACGGCTCCGGACGCGTCCCGGCCCACGCGTGGGCGGTGCTCGCGGGCGCCTGACGCCCGAGAGCCCGTCGGGCGGAGAGCCCGTCGGGCGGGGAGCCCGCGCGTCGGGACGTCGGGCGGAGAGCCCGTCGGGCGGGGTACCCCTCGCACCCGAGAGAAGTTGGGGCGATGGAGCCGACGCGGTCAGACCGCGCGGTGCGGCCAGCCGTAGACCTCCGCGAGGAGCGCGGCCCGTGCGGCGTACGCGGCGGCCTCCTCGACGGCCTCGCCGTCCGGATCCTCGTCGGCCGCCGCGAAGTGCCCGTCGGCGACCTCCGGCTCGTCGTCGTCGTCGAACGGCCGGTGCGTGAGGGGCCACTCGACGGCTGCCAGCGGCGGCCAGGCCTCCGGCGCGGTCGCGTCGGCGACCGGCGCATCCTCGACGGAGCCGCCGCGCTCGACGGAGCCGCCGCGCCCGGCGGAGCGGTGGAGCGCGTCCTCGACGGCGTGATCCTCCACGGCACGCAGCCCCTCTCCGTCGCCGTACGGCGCGAAGAGGAACTGCGAGAAGTGGCGGGTCACGGCGTCAGGCTAGTAGCCCGCGGCTCCCAGGAACGGTCTGATCGCCGGGTTGTGGAAGGCTGCCCACCATCTGCTCGTGGACGACCCGGGATCACGCTCCGGAGCGCCCCGGCTGCCCCAGCGGGACGGCCTCCGGCCGCTCCACCGAGCTGCGGATCTCGCCCGTCGCGTCGGGGTCGAGGATCGCGTCCATGACCTCGAGCACGTGGAACGCGAGCTCGCCGGAGGCCCGGTGCGGGACCCCGCGGCGGATGGCGTCGGCCATCTCCGCGAGGCCGCAGCCGCGGCCCGCGTCGACGAATCCGGCGCTCGGCTCGACGTCGGTCCACTCGCGCTGCTCGGGCGTCGCGACCTGCACGGGACCGGAGAAGTGGTTCGGGTCCGGCACCGAGAGCGTGCCGGCGGTGCCGTACACCTCGATGTTCGGGATCCGCGTGGCCCAGACGTCGAAGCTCATCGTGACGGTCGAGACCGCGCCCGAGGCGTGCGTGAGCACGGCGCTCACGTGCGTGTCGACGGTGACGGGGATCTCGCGCGACTCCGGATCGGACGCGGCGGAACGCACCCGGTCCGACATGAGCGACGCGCCCTGGACCCGGACGACCGGTCCGAGCAGCGTCACGAGCGCCGTGAGGTAGTACGGCCCCATGTCGAAGAGGGGGCCGGCACCAGGCTGGTAGTAGAAGGCGGGGGCGGGGTGCCACAGCTCGTGCCCGGGCGCGCCCCAGAAGGCGTTGGCGGCGACGGGCTTCCCGATGGTGCCGGCGTCGAGCACCTGGCGCGCCGTCTGGATCCCGGTGCCGAGCACGGTGTCGGGCGCGGATCCGACGCGGAGGCCCTTCTCCTCGGCGAGCCGCAGGATCGGCTCGGCCTCGGCGGGGCTCAACGCGAGCGGCTTCTCGCCGTAGACGTGCTTGCCCGCCTCGAGCACGCGGAGGTCGACCTCGGCGTGCGCGGCGGGGATGGTGAGGTTGAGCACGGTCTGGATCCGCGGGTCGGCGATGAGGTCGTCGACGCTCAGCGCGTCCACGCCCTGCGCCTCGGCGACCGTGCGCGCTCGGTCGAGGTCGAGGTCCGCGACGGCGACGAGGCGGACGCCCGGCAGCGACTCGAAGGCCGCGAAGTACTGCTCGCTGATCTTCCCGACGCCGATGATCCCGAGGGTCATCGCGTCGTCGTCGTGGTTCAGCGTGCCGCCCACAGGAGGCCCCTCTCGATGATGGTGCGGACGTTCGGGTCCTCGACGACCTCGATGCGGTGGCCGGGAGCGGAGACGAAGATGCGGCCCTCGCCCCACTGGCGGGTCCAGATCGCGGGCGCGGTCACCGGCCGGTGCCATGGATCCCACGGGCGCACGGTCTGCGTGGTCGTCGCCAGCACGTCGTTGTACTCGTCGCTCAGCACCCAGTACTGCTCGGTCACGAGGTCGAAGTCGGCGATCCCCTTCGTGATCTCGTGGGTGCGCCCGAGCTCGGTCATCTCGACCGTGTACGGGATGTAGTTGTCGGACTGCTCGCCCGTGCGCTCGGCCGGGTCCTTGCCCGCGTGGTGGGCGAACTGGCCGCCGATCATGTGGAGGTAGTCGGCCGTGTTCCGGTACGAGTCGGCGATGCCGCCGTGCCAGCCGGCCATGCCGGTGCCCGCGATGACGGCGGCGCGGAGACCGGCCATCTCCTCGGGCTCGATCGTGGTCATCGTGTTGGCCTGCACGATGAGGTCGGTCGCGGCCATGACGTCGGCGTCGGCGTAGACGGCCGAGCCCTCCTCGACGCGGACCTCGAAGCCGTTCTCCTCGAGGAAGGGGATGAACAGGCCCGTGGTCTCCACGGGCATGTGGCCATCCCAGCCGCCGCGGACGACGAGCGCCTTCCGGGCGGCGGTCACCAGCGGGCCGTCCGTGTCGGGCGGCCGCGGTGCGGGCGGATGGTCGGGCGGGGGATCTGCGACACGTGCGACTCCTTCGTCGGGCGCGTCGGGTGGGATGCGGCGCGCGCCTCGAACGCTACGCACCCGCGGTCGGGCGGGGCAAGGAGGGCGCCGCCGATCGGAAAGGTTTCACTCCCCCGGCGACACCGCGTCGCCGGATGGGGCTCGTGCGGGAGCCGCCGTGCTCGCGCGCACGACGAGCGCGGTCGCGAGGTCGAGCCGCGTCGGCTCGTCGATCCGACCCTCGCGGATCCGCAGCACCATGCGCGCGGCCGCCTCCGCCATCTCGCGCACGGGCTGCCGCACCGTGCTGAGCGCGGGCGACACGATGCGGGCGAACGGCAGGTCGTCGTAGCCGAGCACGGAGAGGTCGTCGGGGATCCGGATCCCGCGCTCGCGCGCCGCCTCGTACAGCCCGAGGGCCTGCTCGTCGTTGCCGGCGAAGATCGCGGTGGGGCGGTCGGCGTCATCGAGCAGGTCGCCGCCGGCGCGGTACCCGGCGGCCCGCCCGAAGTCGCCCTCGACCTCGACGAGCGAGACCCCGGATCCGGCCGCCTCGAGCGCGCTGCGGAAGCCGGACATGCGGGCGCGGGAGTACAGGCGGTGCGGCGGACCGCTGATGGCGCCGATGCGCGTGTGCCCGAGCCCCAGCAGGTGCTCCCCCGCGGCGTGCCCGCCCTCCCAGTTGGTGGATCCGACGGCCGGCACGTCCGCGGCCGGCGAGCCCGCGGGGTCCACCACCACGAACGGGATCCCGCGGCTGCGCAGCTGCCGCTTCTGGGCGGGCGCGAGGTCGGAGAAGACGAGGACGAGGCCCATCGGCCGGCGTTGCATGACGCCCGCCATCCAGTCGCTGCCGAGCGCCGTGTCGCGCCCCTGCTCCGTGACGATGACGCTCAGCGCGTGCTCCCGCGCGACCGCGGAGACGCCGCGCAGCAGGTCGACGGAGAACCCGGTGTCGACGACCTCGAGCACGATCTCGATCAGCGCGCCGTGCGGGCGCTCGGCCCCGCGCCTGCTGTAGCCGTGGAGCTCCATGAGCTCCTCGACGCGCGCGCGGGTGGCGGGCGAGATGCCCTTGCGCCCGTTGAGGACCTTGCTGACCGTGCCGATCGACACGTTCGCCTCGCGCGCGATGAGGCCGAGGGTGGTGCCGGAGCCGTGATCGGGGTCGGGCTGCCGCGTCGCATCGGGAAACGTGTCGCTCATGGGGGTGATGCTAGGCCGACCGGGACCAGACGACCGAGCCGGGCCGCGTCCGACGCCGGGCCGGACGCACGTGCGGCCGCCCGCCGGTCAGCGCTGTGAGGGTCTCCGGATCCGGCCGGCGAGGACGGCGACCACGGCGGCCGCGACGGGGAGCACGGCGAGCACAGCCAGCCTCCACTCCCCATGGACGCCGACGCGACCGCCCTCGTGGAAGCCGACGAAGAGCGGCAGGCCGAGGACGCCGGCGGAGGCCGTCGTGCCGTCGGCTGCCGCGCGGACCGCCTCGGACGCGATGACGAGGCACACGATCACGACGACGAGGCAGACGACCGCGACGGCGGGCGCGAGGACGACCGCTCGCGGCGGGACGCGACGACGGCGGGAGACCGCCATCTCCGGCGTGCGACGTGCAGGACCCACGATGCCTCCTCGAACAAGATGGTCGGAGCCCGAGCACAGGGCAGCCGAGCGACGACGACCCGAGAGCGATCACCGGGTCGAGTCGGATCATCCGCCGGTGAGGCGATCGGAGAGCCCGTAGCGCACAGGCACCCACACGATGGACGGGCGCAGCTCCTGGTTCGAGTGCCGCCGAGGAGGACGGGATGGCGGAGACGGTGGGATTTGAACCCACGGTACCCATACGGGTACTCCACCTTAGCAGGGTGGTGCACTAGGCCGAACTATGCGACGTCTCCAGACGTACCCGTCCACTGTACCGGACGCGGGGACGTGCTCACATCCCGGCGTCCCGGGCGGTGGGCCCGGACGCGGCGGCCGGGGCACCGCCCGCCTCGCGGGCCACCCTCCTCACCCCTTGAACGCCTTCGAGCAGGTGACCGTGCCCGCGTCCGTGCCGGTGACGGCCTCGGGCAGCACGGTCGGCGACGACGCGGCCGGAGCGGATCCCGTGCCGGTGCCGGCCGACGCGCTGGGAGCGGGCGTGGCCGTGGGCTGCGACGGCGTCTCGTCGACCGCGCCGAGGCCCGTGTTGCCCGCCTTGACCTCGAACGGCGCGTCCGCCTTGAGGAGCTGCATCAGCTGGTCGCCGTCCGTCTTCAGCGGCTGGACCTTGCCCGCGTAGACGCCCGTGCCGCTCGTCGTGCCCGGGTACTGCAGGAAGTGCACCTGGTCGAGCGGGATGTCCTTGAGCGCCAGCGCCATGGACGCCATGGTCTGGTAGTCGAGCGACGTGGAGCGCTGCATGTTGTCGACCGCCGCCTTCGCGAGGCCGTAGACGCGCGTGGGATCCGAGAGCGTGCTCGACTGCTTCATGGTGCGCACGAGCGCCGAGAGGAAGACCTGCTGGTTGCTGATGCGGGCCAGGTCGCTGCCGTCGCCCACCGCGTGGCGGGTGCGGAGGAACTGGAGCGCCTGCTTGCCCTGGAGGGGCGTCACGCCGGCCGGGAGGTCGAGGTCGGTGCGCTTGTCCTTGAGCGGGCTCGCCAGGCAGACGGGCACGCCACCCACGGCGTTGGACATCTCGATCACGCCGTTGAACTCGATGAGCGCCGCGTACGGGATGTCGAGTCCGGTGAACTGGGCCACGGTCTTCGCGACGCACGGGAGGCCGCCGTCGGAGAGCGCCGAGTTGAGGGGCGCGGCGGAGAGCGGGGAGGTGGTGCCGGATCCGTCGCTGCGCGCGCACGCGGGGATGGGCACGATCATGTCGCGCGGCAAGCTGACGACGGTGGCCTGCGTGTGGTCGGCGGAGACGTGCAGCACCATGTTGACGTCGTTGAGCGCGCCGTCGGTCTTGCCGTAGCCGTCGCCCTGGCCCTGGCGGGTGTCGGATCCGGCGAGCAGCACGTTGAAGCCGCCGTCGAGGGCGCCGACCCCGACCGTGGTCTGCTCGGTGCCGTCGCTGATGTCGACGGTGTTCGCCTGCACGGACCCGTTCAGGTTCCCGAGCGCGATCGCGATGACCGAGGCGCCGCTGGCGATGAGGACCACGAGCGTCATGGCCGTGCCGAGGAGCAGGGTGCGCACTGCGGTGGGCTTGCGCAGCCGGCCGTGGCGGGCGATGACGGGGGGCGTCGCGGTTCGCCGGGGGCGCAGGGGCGCGTCGCTCATGCGGGTCCTCTCCGGGCGGAGGGCGTGGGATTCGAACCCACGAGACATCTCTGCCCACCAGTTTTCAAGACTGGCTCCATCGGCCGCTCGGACAGCCCTCCCGATGCGCTCCCCCGCGTGGCGGGCGGGTGCGATCGAGAAGGATCCTACCGGTGGCCGGTCGGCCCGCGGTGGTGCGGTCGGGTGACCGCGCGGGATGCGCCACTCTGACATGCCGAGGATCCGAGTCGGCTGAACTCTCCCCAGGTGGGGAATCACCCGGCGACCGGGATCAGAGCCGGGCGAGGACCGTGGCGGCGCCGTTCTCGGTGATGGGGCCGGTGACCTCGCTGGCGGCCGCGATGACCTCGGCGGGCGCCTGGCCCATCGCCACCGCGCGCCCGTGCTCGCCGGCCCACTCCAGCATCTCGATGTCGTTGCGGCCGTCGCCCATGGCCACGACGTGCGTGCGGGCGATGCCCTGCAGCTCGCGCACGCGTTCCATGGCGGTGGCCTTGTTGACGCCGTCGGGCGCGATGTCGAGCCACGCGGTCCAGCCGATGGAGTAGCTCACGCGGTGCAGGCCCATGCGCTCGACCACGTCCTGGAAGTCCTCCAGGTCGTGGCCGGGCGAGATGACCACGACGCGCGTCGCAGGCACGTGCAGCAGCTCCTCGAACTCGACCTGGCGGCCGTTGGCCTCGAGCGCGCCGTCGGGGAAGTCGCCGCCGGCGTAGAGGTACACGCCCTCCTCGTCCTCGACGGCGTAGCGGCCGCTCGCGAGGTGCGGGCGGATCCGCTGCAGCACGTCGGCGGGGTCGAAGGTCTCGACGATGCGGCGGGAGTAGCCGGTGGGGGCGTCGGCGTCGCGCTCGAGCACGATGGCGCCGTTCGAGCAGACCATGTAGCGCGGGTGGATGCCGAGACGCTCGACGATCGGCATCGTGTCGGCGACGGAGCGGCCGGTGGACGGCATGACCAGGTGGCCGACCTCCTCCACGCGCCGCACCTCCCGGATGACGGACTCGTCGAGCGAGCCGTCCTCCCCGAGCAGGGTGCCGTCGATGTCGAGGGCGATGAGGAGGCGGTCGGCGTCCGCCACTCGCGGGGTCATCGCGCCGCCTTCGCCGGGGCGGGCGCCAGCGTCTCGAGGCCGCCGAGGTACGGGCGGAGCGCCTCGGGCACGCGCACCGAGCCGTCCGCCTGCTGGTGCGTCTCGAGGATCGCGACGATCCAGCGCGTGGTCGCGAGCGTGCCGTTGAGCGTGGCGACGGGCGAGGTGCGGCCGTCCTCGCCGCGGAAGCGCGTGCCGAGGCGGCGGGCCTGGAAGGTGGTGCAGTTCGAGGTGGAGGTGAGCTCGCGGTAGGCGTCCTGCGTGGGGATCCACGCCTCGACGTCGTACTTGCGGGCGGCGCTGGATCCGAGGTCGCCCGCCGCCGTGTCGATGACGCGGTAGGCGAGGCCGAGGTCCTGCATCATGCGCTCCTGCATGGCGAGGAGGCGCTCGTGCTCGGCCTCGGCGTCGGCCGGGTCGACGTAGGAGAACATCTCGAGCTTCTGGAACTGGTGCACGCGGATGATGCCGCGGGTGTCCTTGCCGTAGGAGCCCGCCTCCTTGCGATAGCAGGTCGACCAGCCGGCGTACCGGATCGGCCCGTCGGCGAGGTCGAGGATCTCGTCGGCGTGGTACCCGGCGAGCGCCACCTCGCTCGTGCCCGTGAGGTAGAGGTCGTCGTCGTCCAGGTGGTAGACCTCGTCGGCGTGGGCGCCGAGGTAGCCGGTGCCGGCCATGATCTCGGGCTTGACGAGCGTGGGCGTGATGAGCGGCACGAGGCCCGCCTCGAGGGCGCGGGCGAGGCCGAAGTTCATCAGCGCGATCTCGAGCCGCGCGCCGACCCCCTTGAGGAAGTGGAACCGGGCGCCGGAGACCTTGGCGCCGCGGCCCATGTCGATGGCGTCGAGGATCTCGCCGATCTCCAGGTGGTCGCGCGGCTCGAAGTCGAACGCGGGCTTCTCGCCGACCTCGCGGAGGAGCGCCCAGTCGTCCTCGCCGCCGGCGGGCACGCCCTCGATGACGACGTTCGGGATCCGGCGCATGGCCTCGTCGAGCGCGGCCTCGGCCTCCTGCGCGCGCTCCTGCGCGGCGGTGACGCGGGCCTTCAGCTCCTGCACCTCGGCGATGAGGCGCGGCTTGTCGGCCTTGTCGGCCTTCGCGACGAGCTTGCCGTGCGCGTTCTGCTCGGCGCGCAGGGCCTCGAACTCGGTGATCGCCCGGCGCCGCTCGGAGTCGGCGACGACCGCCTGGTCCACCACCTCCACGGAGGAGCCGCGCAGCTCCTGCGAGGCGATGACGAGGTCGGGATGGTCGCGGAGCATCTGCGGATCGATCACCCCGTCACTCTAACGAAGCGGCCCGGGCGCGTCGGGGCGGGCGTCGACGGGTCAGGCGCCGGCGCCCGGCTCGGCCGAGAGGATGCCGCGGAGCCAGTCGCGGGCCTCGAGGAAGACGTCGTCCTGGTACTGCGCGCGGTAGGTGCTCGGCGCGCCGTCGGCCCGCGGGTACGAGCCGAGGAACGTGACGCGCGGGCTGAAGCGGCGGATCCCGAGCAGCGCGTCGGCCACGCGCTCGTCGTGCACGTGGCCCTCCGCGTCGATGACGAAGCGGTAGCGCCCGAGCTCGTCGCCGATGGGCCGCGACTGGATGAGCGCGAGGTTCACGCCGCGGGTGGCGAACTGCTCGAGGAGGTCGAGCAGGGATCCGGCGCGGTCGTCCGGGAGCTCGACGATGAGGCTCGTCTTGTCGGCGCCCGTGCGCGCGGGGAGCGCGGTGGCACGGCCGACGAGCACGAAGCGCGTGACGGCGTTCGGGTTGTCGCCGATGCCGCGGGCGACGGCCTCGAGCGGCTGGCTCTCCGTGATCTGCGGCGGCGCGATGGCGGCGTCCGCGATGCCGCCGTCCAGCAGCGAGAGGGCGGCGGTGACGTTCGACGACGCGGGCACGTGCCCGTGCGTCGGCAGCTCGCGCTCGAGGAAGCGGCGGCACTGGCCGTAGGCGACCGGATGCGCCGCCACGGTGCGCACGTCGGCGAGCGCCGTGCCCGGCCGCACCACGAGGTCGAAGGCGACGGGCACGAGGTGCTCGCTGAGGATCCGGAGGCCGGGGATGTTCGCGAGCGCGTCCTGCGTGGCCGTGACGCCGCCCTCGACGGAGTTCTCGATGGCGATCATGGCGGCGACCGACGTGCCGGAGACGACGTCGGCGAGCGCCTCGGACGCGTTGTTGACCGGGCGCCAGGTGCGGCCGCGCGCCGCCTCGACCTGCTTCAGCGCGGCCTCGGTGAAGGTGCCCGACGGCCCGAGGTAGCTGTAGGTCTCGTCGGGTCGCGGGGTCTCGGCCATGCCTGCACCCTAGATGGGAAAGGGCGGGCCCCGGTGCCAGGATGGGAGCATGCATGACCGCGCAGGCACCGTCGCCCTCCCGTCCGACCTCGTCGACCTCGACGAGCTGATCCGGGCCTACCACGACCTCCACCCCGACGTGGAGGATCCGGAGCAGAAGGTGGCGTTCGGCACGAGCGGCCACCGCGGCAGCTCGCTGAATACCGCGTTCAACGAGGACCACATCCTCGCGATCACGCAGGCGATCGTGGAGTACCGGGCCGAGCAGGGCATCACCGGCCCGCTGTTCATCGGCCGCGACACCCACGGGCTCTCGAAGCCCGCCGAGGACACCGCGCTCGAGGTGCTCGTCGCCAACGGCGTGCGCGTGCTCGCCGACTCCCGCGACTCCTGGTGCCCGACGCCCGCGCTGTCGCACGCGATCCTCCGCTGGAACCGCGACGACCAGCACGGCGACGACGACGTGGCCGACGGCATCGTCGTGACCCCCAGCCACAACCCGCCGGCCGACGGCGGCTTCAAGTACAACCCGCCGCACGGCGGACCGGCCGACTCCGACGCCACCGGCTGGATCGCGTCGCGCGCCAACGCGATCATCGCGGGCGGCCTCGTCGACGTGAAGCGCGTCCCGCTCGAGGAGGCCCGCGGCCGCATCGAGGGCTACGACTTCCTCGGCCACTACGTGGACGACCTCGGCTCGATCATCGACATGGAGGCGATCCGGAAGGCGGGCGTGCGCATCGGCGCGGACCCGCTCGGCGGCGCGTCGGTCGAGTACTGGGCCGCCATCGGCGAGCGGTACGGCCTCGACCTCGAGGTCGTGAACCCCGAGGTGGATCCGGCGTGGGCGTTCATGACGCTCGACTGGGACGGCAAGATCCGCATGGACCCGTCCTCCTCCTCCGCCATGGCGAGCGTGCTCGCGCGGAAGGACGACTTCGACATCCTCACGGGCAACGACGCGGACGCCGACCGGCACGGCATCGTCACGCCGGACGCCGGGCTCATGAACCCGAACCACTACCTCGCGGTCGCCATCGACTACCTCTACGCCCACCGGCCCGAGTGGCGCCCGGACGCCGCGATCGGCAAGACGCTCGTCTCCTCCAGCGTGATCGACCGGGTCGCCGAGTCGCTCGGCCGCCGCCTCTGGGAGGTGCCGGTCGGATTCAAGTGGTTCGTGCCCGGCCTCGTCGACGGATCCGTGGGCTTCGGCGGCGAGGAGTCCGCGGGCGCCAGCTTCCTCCGCATGGACGGCACGGTCTGGACGACGGACAAGGACGGGATCCTCCTGGCGCTGCTGGCCGCCGAGATCGTCGCGGTCACCGGCAGGACGCCGAGCGCGCTCTACCGCGAGCTCACGGAGCGCTTCGGCGACCCGGTGTATGAGCGCGTGGACGCGGCCGCGACCAAGGCGCAGAAGGCGACCCTCGGCAAGCTCGACGGCGACGCCATCGAGGCGACCGAGGTGGCGGGCGACCCGATCACCGCCAAGCTCAGCACCGCGCCCGGCAACGGCGCGGCCGTCGGCGGGGTCAAGGTCGTCACCGCGAACGCGTGGTTCGCCGCGCGTCCGAGCGGCACCGAGGACGTCTACAAGATCTACGCCGAGTCGTTCGTGGGCCTCGACCACCTGCACGCGGTGCAGGCGGAGGCCAAGCGCATCGTCGACCAGGCGCTCGGCGCCTAGCGACCGGGGATCGGCCATGCGGATGCGCGGGCGCCGCACTGGGCGGCCTCGCATCCACGATGCCTACGCTGGGGGGATGCGCCATTCCGGGGATGTGGACGCGTTCGTCTGGGACGAGCCGTCGGTGCATCCCGCCGACGGTCCGGTCGGCGCGACCCCGGTCGTCTCCCGTGACGTGCGCCTCCCCGACGGGCACGCGCGGCGCCGCGTCGTCGCCCTCGCCTGCCTGCTCGCCGTGGTCATCGCGGGCATGGCGGTCACCCACAGCGACGGCCGCGGGCTCTGGCCCGACATCTTCTACGCCGCGGCCTTCCACCTCGCGCTGATCGCGGTCCTCCCCCGCGTCGACACGGTCGTGCACGGCGCCGCCGTGCTCGTGTGGTGCACGGGGATCGAGTTGCTGCAGATCACCGGCTGGCCCGCGCTCTGGGCGCTGCACGTGCCGCTGTGCCGCCTGCTGCTCGGCACCGGGTACGACCCCGTCGATCTGGGCGCCTACGCGCTCGGCGTGCTGCTGGTGCTCGGCGTCGGCCGCCTGCTGCGCGCCGGCCGCGGCCTCCGGGATGCGGGCTAGGCCACGCTCCAGAAGTGCACCTCGGCGCCGGGGTGCTCGGTCGTGATGGTGGCGTCGAGGTCGCGGTAGTCGTTGTCGAGGTTGTGGCCGACCATCTTCACGACGTTGCCGCCGTCCTTCGGCTCGATGGCCGAGACGATCTGGGTGTGGTCGGGCGAGGAGTTGCGGTTCCAGTCGAAGATGACGATGTCGCCGACCTTCAGCCGGTCGCGGTCGGCGAGCTCGAGGCGCGTCACGCCGAGCGCGGAGGCGTTCGCGGCGAGCCACTTGTCGAACGTGGGCACGTGGATCCACGCGTAGGTCCAGTCGGATCCGCCGCCGCGGTTGTGCCACTCGTTCGTCATCTCCCAGCCGCGCTGGATGAGCGACTGGCTGACGAAGTTGACGCAGTCGCCGCCGGAGGGGTTGAAGTTTCCGTACTCGGCCAGGTTGTAGCTGTCCCAGTGCGCGAGCGCGTACTGGAGCTGCTTGTCGACGGGCGTCTGGGCGGCGTACGCGGCGGTCGCCGTGGTGAGCGCGGCGTCGCCGGCCATGACCTGGATGTCGGCGGACCGGTCCTCGTAGTCCGCGGAGCGCGGGGCGACGACCGTGACGGATCCGTCGCCGGCCACCTTCAGGTCGGTGCCCGCGGTGCCCGCGAACATGACGGCGGTGGCGCCGGCGAGGCCGGCGCCCGTGAGCGTGACGGTCTGGCCGCCCGAGACCGAGAGAGTGGCGGGCTCGACCGCGGAGACGGCGGGCGAGGATCCGGCCGCGGCGGGCTGGCCGTCGCCGCCGCCGGCGCCGAGGGTGGCGCGAGGGGCCGGCTCCTGGCGCGTGCAGGCGGCGAGGGCGGCGGTCACGGGGACCGCGAGCGCGGCGGCGAGGATGCTGCGGCGGCGGATGTCGGCGGTCACGTGCTGCCTTCGGGTAGAGGGGTGCGCCCGGGATCCCGGACCCGTCCAATCTAACCCGGGCACCCTGCGGATCGACCGCGCACCGCGGCGCCGCCTAGGGTGGCGGGATGAGCGTCGACGTGACCCACGACCCCGACGGCTCGCGCTACACGCTGTGGCTCGACGGCGAGCGCGCGGGCTTCGCGGACTACCTGATCCAGGGCGACCGCATCGTCTTCACCCACACCGAGGTCGACCCCGCGAAGCGGCGCGGCGGCCTCGGCGGCGAGCTCGTGCGCGCGGCGCTGGACGACGTGCGCGGCGGCACCCGCACGGTCGTGGCCGCGTGCCCGTTCGTCGCGGAGTGGATCGACGAGCACCCCGACTACCGCGAGCTGCTCGAGCGCGGCTGAGCGGGGCCGCTCGCGAGGCGCACGCATGCGCCTCGCGAGCCCGCTCCCACCGACGGGTCTCCCCGTCGCCCGCGGTCGCGAGCGGATCCTCGCGCGGAGGTTCGATCGGACCGCTGCCGCCGCTCGTCCCCTCGGGGCCGGAAGGACGACGCAGGCGACCCTAGGCGCGCGGATACGGGTGCGGGCCGCCCCGGTCGCCGGGCGGACAGGCCCGACACGGAGCGGACAGCCGCGCTTCGCCAGGCGGACAGCGGCCCGGGCGACGCCGATCAGGGAACGCGCGTGAGCCACTCCCGCGTCTGGAACTTGTCCTCCACGAGCTGGCGGGTCTTCGCCCACTCCTCGGGCGTGACCCGGCCGGGCGTGCCGCCGTAGAGCCCGGTGAAGGTGGCCTTCATCCGGTCGATGATGTCGGCGCGGCTCATGCCCGTCTGGCTGCGGAGCGGATCCACGCGCTTGGCGGCGCTCGTGATGCCCTTGTCGCTGATCTTCTCGCGGCCGATGCGGAGCACCTGCACCATCTTCTCGCCGTCCATGTCGTAGCTCATGGTGACGTGGTGCAGCACGGCGCCCGCGCCGAGCCGCTTCTGCGCGGCGCCGCCGATCTTGCCCGTGGGGCTCGTGATGTCGTTGAGCGGCTGGTACGACGCGTCGATGCCGAGCGAGCGGAGCGCGGTGATGACCCACTCGTCGAGGTAGGCGTAGGAGTCCGCGAAGGTCATGCCCTGCACGAGGTCGACGGGGGCGTAGATCGAGTACGTGATGACGGCGCCCGCCTCCATGTACATGGCGCCACCGCCGGAGACGCGGCGCACGACGTCGAAGCCGTGGGCCCGGGCCTGCTCGGCGTCGACCTCGTTGCGCAGCGACTGGAAGCTGCCGATGACGACGGCCGGCTGGTCCCACTCCCAGATGCGGAGGGTGGGGTTGCGGCGACCGGCGCCGACCTCCTCGGCGAGCACCTGGTCGAGCGCCATCTGCTCGACGGGGCGGTAGGCGCGGTCGTGGATGACCTCCCACTCGTAGTCGCCCCAGTCGGTGGCGCGGGCGAGGGAGCGGCGGATCGCGACGGCGACGGCCTCGGGCGAGAAGCCGAGGAGCGTGGCCTCCTGCGGGAGCGCGCGGCGGATCGCGGCGGCGATCGCGGCCGCGTCGCTGTCCTCCGGGAGGCCGTTGACCGCGCCGTCGATGGCCTCGAGCGCGTCGTCCGGCTCGAGGAAGAAGTCGCCCGCCAGGCGGAAGCCGGAGATGCGGCCGTCGGTCACGTCGAGGTCGACCACGACGAGCTTGCCGCCGGGGACCTTGTACTCACCATGCATCCCGCCAGCCTAGGCCGCGGCGGGCACGGCGATCGGCCCGGGATCGCCGCGGACGCGCCGATGTGCGACGGTGGTGCGTGCGCATCACCTGGGCGGTCGTCCGCCTCCTCACCTCCTTGGCCGTGCTGGTCGCCGTCGTCAGCCAGTACGTGGTCAGCTCCTCGTACTGGCGGAGCATCGGGGTGGAGGGGATCTGGGGGAAGACGGTCGACTTCCTCATGTACTTCACGATCGAGTCGAACCTGCTCGCGGCCGTGGTCATGGGGGTCGGCGCCGTGCGGCTGCTGCGGCGGGCGCCCGCACCGGGTCGCGGCTGGACCACGCTCCGCCTGGCCGCCACCACGTACATGCTGACGACCGGCATCGTCTACAACCTGCTGCTGCGCGGCCTGCCGACCATCCCCGGCGGCAACCTCCCGTGGTCGAACGAGGTGCTGCACGTCGCGGTGCCCGCGCTCGTGCTGCTCGACTGGCTGCTCGCGCCCGACCGGCGGGCGCTCGGCTACGGCGCGGTCGGCCGGGTCGTCGTGTTCCCGATCGTGTGGGTCGGCGTCACGCTCGCGCGCGGGCCGTTCACGGGCAACGAGGTCACGGGCGCCGCGACGTACTACCCGTACCCGTTCCTGGATCCCGCGACCGGCGGCGGCGGATACGGCACGGTCGCGGTCTGGGTCGTCGTGATCGCCGCCATGATCTGCGCGCTGACGCTGCTCCTGACCTGGGCGGGACGCCGCGCCTCCCGCGCGCGGGCGGACTGACGCCCCTCCGAGCCGACGCGCGTTCGAACATGCGTTCGAACATCCGGGCTATGCTCGCGCCATGAGCATCGCGTTCCAGGCCTCCCTCTTCGACGACCTCCGGGCCGAGCCCGGCCTCGGCGCGCTCGGAGGGGAGGTCGAGCGGCTCGACCTCGGGCAGGGCGCCTGGCTCGACATCCGGCCCGGCTGGGTCACCGACTCGGACGCGCTGTTCGAGCGCCTCGTGGAGGACGTGGAGTGGACGGCCGACACGCGGCTGATGCACGGCCGCGTCGTCGAGGTGCCGCGCCTCCTCTCATGGTTCGACCCGCGCGCCACGCTCCCCGCGCCCGTGCTCGTCGAGGCGCGCGACGCCCTCAACGACCACTACGGCCGCCCGCCCGGGCAGGTGCTCGAGACCGCGGGGCTCTGCTTCTACCGCACGGGCGATGACAGCGTCGCGTGGCACGGCGACCGGGTGGGGCGCGCCATCGACCGCGACACCATGGTCGCCATCGTGTCGGTCGGGGCCGCGCGCACGCTGTCGTTGCGGCCGAAGGGCGGCGGCGAGGTGCGGCGCTTCCCGCTCGGGCACGGCGACCTCGTCGTCATGGGCGGGAGCGCGCAGCGCACGCACGAGCACGCCATCCTCAAGACCCAGAAGGCCGTCGGGCCGCGGATCAGCATCCAGTTCCGGCCGGTCTGGCCCGCCTGAGGGCGCTCCACCCGACGTCGGCCCACCCCCTGTTCAGGGGGCGTTGTCCGGGTGATCACCGGACGTGACGCCGCGTTCCCCGACGGCGCGCATACTCGCCACCGACAGCGGCGTCGCGCCGCGACCACGGACATCCCGCCGCTGTCGGCCACGTCGACGACGACCCGTGCGCGATCCGCATCGGGCGTCCTCCGGTCGCGCCGGCACCGATCGGGATCACCGCCCGGACCTGACGACCACGACCGCACGGCATCCCCGCACCGCCTCGCATCCCGCACCATCCCTCTCCGCAGCAGCATTCCCCGTCACGCGCCGCGACCCGTCGTCGGCGCAGTGATCCCGCCCGCGCGCCCGCCACCGCGCGATCGCGCTTGGAAGAAGGACATCGCACCGTGAGCACCTCCCACCCCGACGACCGCCCCGACGACCGCGCCCGGAGCGCCGGCATCGACGCCGCCCCTCCCCTGGACCCCTCGCACCCCTACCGCGGCGGGATCCGCCCCGGCGTGAGCCGCCGCACCCTCCTGTTGAGCGGGGCCGCCGCGATCATGGCCGGCGTCGCCGCCGGATCCGCGACGGGCACCGCGAGCGCCACCGCCGCGACCGCGCGCCGGAACCTGACCCGCTCTATCGCCGACGTGGAGCACGTCGTGATCCTCATGCAGGAGAACCGCTCGTTCGACCACTACTACGGCACCTTCCCCGGCGTCCGCGGATTCAGCGACAGGCAGGCCGTCGAGTACCCGGGCGGCGGATCCGTGTTCGCCCAGCCCGACGCCACCCGCACCGACGGCGGCCACCTGCTCCCGTTCCCCCTCGACTCCGCGAACCACAACGCGCAGGGCGCGGGCAGCCTCAACCACTCGTGGAAGGGCGGGCACGCGGCCTGGAACAAGGGGGCCTGGGACAACTGGGTCGTCGCCAAGACGCAGCAGACGATGGGGTACTTCACGAAGGAGGACGTGCCCTTCCACCACGTCCTCGCCTCCGCGTTCACGATCGCCGACCACTACCACTGCTCCCTCATCGGCCCGACGACGCCGAACCGCCTCTACCAGTGGACCGGCACGATCGACCCGGAGGGGAAGGCCGGCGGCCCGATCATCAGCAACCCGGAGCCGTACGAGCCCGTCTTCCGCTGGACCACCTACCAGGAGCGCCTGCACCAGGCGGGCGTCACCTGGAAGACCTACGCGAACGACGAGGTCGGCGACCCGGACAAGGCGCCCTACGTCGGCGACTACGGCTGCAACCCGCTGTGGCAGTTCCAGCAGTACCACGACGCCTTCGCCTCGACGGATCCCGCGGTGCGCCAGCTCGCCCTCGACGGCGGCCTGCACGACGGCTGGAAGCCGGACTCGGGCCGGGGCCTCGACGTGTCGTACCTCCTGCGGGACTTCGGCGCCGACGCGGCGGCGAACACGCTGCCCCAGGTCTCGTACGTCGTGTCGCCCTACGGCTGGAGCGAGCACCCCGAGGCGAGCCCCGACTACGGCGCGCACTACACGAACGCCGTGATCCACGCGCTCATGAGCAACCCGGACACGTGGGCCAGCACCGTGCTGCTGCTCAACTACGACGAGAACGACGGCTACTTCGACCACCAGCTCCCGCCGCTCGCGGAGCCGGGGACGCGGGACGAGTACGTCGGCGGCCTGCCCATCGGGTACGGCACGCGGGTGCCGCTCACGGTCGTCTCGCCCTGGAGCCGCGGCGGCTGGGTCGACTCCCAGGTGTTCGACCACACCTCGATCATCCGGTTCCTCGAGACCTGGACGGGCGTGCACGAGCCGAACATCTCGGACTGGCGCCGCACCATCTCCGGCGACCTCACCTCCTGCTTCGACTTCGCGCACCCCGACTTCTCCATCCCCACCGCCGACCAGGTCCTGCCGCTCAGCGAGACGCGCATGCTCCTGGCGGCGGCCGACGCGGATCTCGCCAAGCCGCCCGTGCAGGAGCCGGCCGCGGGGGCGCAGGTGATGCCGTCGCAGGACGCGGGCACCATGCGCCACCGCCCGCTGCCCTACCGCCAGGACGCCGACGTGACGGTGGACCGCGGCACCGGCGCCGTCACGCTGACGATGCGCAACCAGGGCTCGCAGGGGGTGTCGCACCAGGTGTTCCCGAACATCGCCCTGCCGTTCGCCAGCACCCCGTTCACGCTGGCGCCGAGCGGATCGGCGACGTACGCGTGGGACAGCACGGCGCACGCGGGCGCGTACGACTTCAGCGTCTACGGGCCCGACCGGTTCCTCCGTCGCTTCGCCGGCACGGTGATCCCGGCCACGACCGGCGACGTGCCCGTGCCCGTGGTCACGGCCGCGGCCGTCACCGAGGGGAAGCGGCACCTGCGGCTGACGCTCGGCAACGAGGGCTCGCCGTCGGTGGACTACACGCTGACGTCGAACGACTTCCTCGAGCGCGTGCGGCACGAGACCGTGAAGCCCGGCCGCCGCACGACCGTCACCTGGCCGCTCGACCGGTGGGGCTACTACGACGTGGTCGTCGAGGCGCCGGGCGGGTTCCGCCACCGGTTCGCCGGCCGCGTCGAGTAACCGCGTCGAGCAGCCGCGTCGCCCGCGCTCCCGGGAGCGCGGGCGACGCCCCGCCTGTTCAGGGAGCGTTCCCACCCGCGTCACGCCGAGTGACGCGCCGTTCCGACGGCGGCCGCATACTCGCGCCTGGCACGGCGTCGTCCCCGCGCGATCCGCACCCGGACGCCATCCCCGATCGTGCCGGCGCCCCGGCGGCATCCCCGACCGAGACGCCCGAGATCCGCATCCCCCCCCCCCGCTCCACCGCACCCGCATCCCCGCCGCGCCCGGCCCTCCGGAGCGGCCGGCTCCCCGCCTGCGCGCGACGCAGGCACGACCAGGAAGAAGGACCGCCCCCGTGAGCACCTCCAAGCCCGAAGAGCACGCCCCGGACGTCGACCTCGAGGCCGGCGTCGACGCCGCTCCCCCGCTCGACCCCTCGCGCCCGTACCGCGGCGCCGTCCGCCCGGGCGTCAGCCGCCGCACCGTCCTGATGAGCGGCGCCGCCGCGATCATGGCCGGCGTCGCCGCGGGATCCGTCGCCGGCACCGGCACCGCGAGCGCCGCCGCGGCCGCCGCCACCCGCCGGGACCTCACGCGGTCGATCAGGGACGTCGAGCACGTGGTGATCCTCATGCAGGAGAACCGCTCGTTCGACCACTACTTCGGCACCCTCCCGGGCGTCCGCGGCTTCGGCGACAAGCAGGCCGTCGAGTACCCCGGCGGCGGATCCGTGTTCGCCCAGCCCGACGCCACGCGCACGGACGGGGGCCACATGCTGCCGTTCCCGCTCGACTCGTCCCGCTTCAACGCGCAGGGCGCCGGCGGCCTCGACCACTCCTGGAAGGGCGGCCACGCGGCCTGGAACAAGGGCGCCTGGGACAACTGGGTCGTCGCGAAGAGCGAGCAGACCATGGGCTACTTCACGAAGGAGGACCTCCCCTTCCACCACACCCTCGCCTCCGCGTTCACCATCGCCGACCACTACCACTGCTCCCTCATCGGGCCGACGACCCCGAACCGCCTGTTCCAGTGGACCGGCACGGTCGACCCGCGGGGGAAGGCCGGCGGCCCCGCCATCGACAACCCCGACGACTACGCGCCCGTCTTCAGCTGGACGACGTACCCGGAGCGCCTGCAGCAGGCGGGGATCACCTGGAAGACGTACGCGAACGACGAGGTCGGCGACGAGGGCACGCACCCCTACGTGGGCGACTACGGCGACAACCCGCTGTGGCTCTTCCACCAGTACCACGAGGCGCTCGCGTCGACGGATCCGGCCACGCGCGCGCTCGCGGAGGCCGGCGGCCTGCACGACGGCTGGAAGCCCGACTCCGGCAAGGGGCTCGACGTCACGCACCTCCTCAGCGAGTTCGGGCGCGACGCGGCCGCCGGCACGCTGCCCCAGGTGTCGTACGTGGTCGCGCCCTACGGCTGGAGCGAGCACCCGAAGGCGAGCCCGGACTACGGCGCGCACTACACGAACGCGGTGATCCAGGCGCTCATGAGCAACCCCGACACCTGGGCGCGCACGGTCCTCCTCATCAACTACGACGAGAACGACGGCTACTTCGACCACCAGCTGCCGCCGCTCGCCGAGCCCGGCACGGCCGACGAGTACGTGGACGGGCTGCCCATCGGCTACGGCACGCGCGTCCCGCTCACGGTCGTCTCGCCGTGGAGCCGCGGCGGCTGGGTCGACTCGCAGGTGTTCGACCACACCTCCGTGATCCGGTTCCTCGAGAAGTGGACGGGCGTGCACGAGCCGAACATCTCCGACTGGCGGCGCACCATCTCCGGCGACCTCACCTCCTGCTTCGACTTCGCGCACCCCGACTTCTCGATCCCGTCCGCCGACGAGGTGCTGCCGATGAGCGCCACGCAGGCGCTCGTCGCGGCCGCCGACGCCGACATGGCGAAGCCGCCGGTGCAGGAGCCCGCGGTGGGCGCGCAGCGGATGCCCGAGCAGGAGGACGGCACGATGCGCCACCGCCCGCTCCCGTACCGGCAGGACGCGGACGTGGCGGTCGACCGCGCCGCCGGACGGGTCACGCTGACGATGCGCAACCGCGGCCGGCAGGGCGTCTCGCACCAGGTGTTCCCGAACATCGCGCTGCCGTTCGCGTCGACGCCGTTCACGGTGGCGCCGCGCGGCAAGGCGACCTACGCGTGGGATGCGTCGGCGCACGCCGGGGCGTACGACTTCAGCCTCTACGGGCCCGACCGGTTCCTCCGCCGCTTCGCCGGCACGGTGGTGGCGCCCGAGCGCACGGACGTCCCCGTGCCCCGGGTCTCCGCGGAGACGATCCCGGGCGGCAAGCCCGTGCTGCGCCTCGCGCTCGCGAACGACGGGACGCCCTCGGTGCACTACACGCTGACGGCCAACGACTTCATCACGCGCGAGCGGCACGAGACGGTGAAGCCCGGACGCAGCACGACCGTGAACTGGCCGGTGGACGAGTGGGGCTACTACGACGTGGTCGTGACCACCGGCGACGGCTTCCGCTACCGGTACGCCGGGCGCATCGAGTAGCGCGGTCCGGCACGACGACGCCGGCCAGCCCCCTGGGCCGGCCGGCGTCGTCGTGTGCGCGGGAGGGAACGGCGGCGGTCGCCACCGCCGCGATCGGCGTCAGGCGCGGGCGCGGTCCCGGTCTGTGGCGAGGTCGTCCGCGGCGCCGCCCTCCGCCCCGGGGTGCGCCCCGGACGCATCCGGCCGCCCCGCCTCCACGCGGGCCGGATCGATCGGCTGCGCGGCGCGCACCACGACGTCGGCGTCGGCGAGCCCCAGGTCGGTGAGCAGCGGGATCCAGAGGCTGCGCAGCCGCTCGAGGACGTCCCCCTCGCGCAGCCGGGGCGAGCGGTAGGAGAGGACGCCGAAGGTGGCGCTGAGGAGCACGTCGACGTCGGCATCGAGGTCGGCGGCACGGAGGTCCCGGACCGCGAGCTCCGCCTCCAGGCGCGAACGTGCGAACCGCCACACGTCGAAGCGGCGCTCGACGGCGAGGCCGAGGCGGGGCATGTCCTGGAGGAGCCGGACGGCGCCCGCGGCGACGGGGCAGACCTCGACCGTACGGGCGGCGGTGAGCAGGAAGACGATGAGCTCGGCCAGGGGGCCGGCCTCGTCGAGCGCGGCCTCGATGCGGAGCCACCGATCCTCCTGGTCCTCCACGACGGCGCCCGCCAGGCGCTCCTTGGACGCGAAGAGGTGGTAGCCGATGGCGGACTTGGGCTTGCCCATCGCCTCGGCGACCCGCGAGAAGGACGTGCCCTCGTAGCCGTGGGCGGCGAACTGCGCGCCCGCCGCCTCGACGATCTCGCGCCGGGCCCGGGACACCGCCGCCTGCCGCTGGTTCATGTCGCGCTCCTCCCGCCTCGTCCGGGAGCGGAGCAGAGGCGCAGAGAGGCTACCGTCGCCGGTCGACGGGAGGGCGACACCCCGGTGAACACGCGGGGTCCGCGGTCGTCAGGCGATCGCCTGCGGAAGGCGGCCGCCCACACCGTACGACTAGCTTCTGATCGATGGGTCCCCGGCTGCGACGAGGAACCGCGTTCCACAGGCGGTGAGAACGCTTCTCAATCAGGGATAGCCTCCGCACGCGCCCTCGCGCACATCCCCTGAGAACCGAAGCTGGACCCCGCATGCCCTCTCGCCCCTCGTCCCTCCCACCCGTCGAGGCCCGCGGGCCCGCCGGACGCCCGCCCACCCGGGGCCGGATCCGCGCCTTCGTGAGCTGCACGCTCCCCGCGTGCACCCGGTCCGTCGCCCTCGGCACGGGCGTCGTCGCCCTCGCGGCCGTCGCGGCGCTCGTCGCGAGCGCCCTCGCGGGAACCGGATCCGCGTCCGCCCTGGCCGACCCGGCCGCCGCGCGAGCCGCCTCCGGCCTCCGCGCGCTCGATGGCTCGGCGCCCGCGTGGCCCGCCGCCGCGCCCGCCGTCCGCCTGGGCGACGCGCCCGCCGACCAGACGATCGCGTTCACGGTGCTGCTGGATCCCGCCCGGTCCGATGCCGCGCCCGCCGTCGCCGCCTGGCTGCGCGACCGCGGCCTCGACGTGGGCGACGCGCGCGGCGAGGTCGGCGCGCTGCCCGTCTCGGGCACGCTCGCACTCGCATCGCGCGCCTTCGACACCGGGTTCGCCCGATTCCGCGTCGCCGGCCGGGAGGTCGTCGCCCCGGAGCGCACCCTCGCCGTCCCCGCGGCGCTCGACGCCGTGCGCGGCGTGGCCGGCACCGTGCAGGGCGACGTGCTGATGCCGTCGGACGCGGAGTCCGACGCGGCGCTGGCCGCCGACACCGCGGAGGCGCCCGCGGCAGCCGACCCCGTCCCCGCGCCGATCCCCGGGCAGGCGTCCGGCGGATCCCCCGCCTCCTCCGCCGACGACGGCACGTGCGCCGCCTGGTGGGGCCAGCGCCTCACCGACGCGTGGCCCGCGTCCGTCGACGTGGCCCACCGCTCGAACTCGCTGTGCGGCTACGGCCCGGCGCAGCTGCGGCGCGTCGACGACGTGCCCGCCGAGGACCGCGGCGCCGGCGCGACCGTCGCCATCGTCGCGGCCTACGACGACCCGGACACGGCGGCCGACACCGACACCTACTCCCGGGCGGTGGGTGAGCCCGCCTTCACGGCCGGCCAGTACCGCGACCACCCGTCCGCCGCGCCGCGCACCGGCATCTGCGGCGGCCCGACCGCGTGGACCGACGAGCAGCACCTCGACGTGCAGGCCGTCCACGCGATGGCGCCCGACGCGGCCGTCTCCTACTGGGGCGCCGACGACTGCACGAGCACGAGCCTCTACACGCGGATCCTCGACGCGGCGGAGGACGGACCCGACGTGATCAGCCTGTCGTTCGGCGCGATGGAGGGCCTCGACACGGCCGACGACCGCGAGCTCCTGAACCGCGTGCTCGTGGAGGCGGCGTCGCGCGACGTGTCGGTCTTCGCGTCCACCGGCAACGACGGCGACTACAGCGGCGTCGGCGACCACGGCGGGAACGCCACCGTGGCGTCGCCCGCGTCGAGCCCGTACGTCACGGCGGTCGGCGCGACGAGCACCGGCCTCGCCGAGGACGGCTCGATCGCCGTCGAGGCGGGCTGGGAGACCGAGACCCGCTTCGCGCGCAACGGCGCCCTGATCCCGCCGGGCTTCGCGTTCGGCGCGGGCGGCGGCCAGTCGGCCGAGTACGCGCGGCCCAGCTGGCAGGCCGACCGGCTCGCCGTCGCGGGCACCGGGCGGCTGCTGCCGGACGTGGCCTCGCTCGGCGACCCGAACACGGGCTTCATCACCTACGGACCGCACCAGGGCCGCACGCAGTACGCGGCGCACGGCGGCACGAGCCTCGCGACGCCGATGGTCGCCTCCATGGTCGCGATCTCCAAGGCCGTCACCGGCCGGCGCTTCGGGCTCGCGAGCCCCTGGCTCTACGCGCTGATGGGCACGGGCGCGCTGCGCGACGTGCAGCCCGCGTCCGCCGCCACGTGGTCCCCGCGGGGACCGTCGGCGGGAGCGCTGTGGCCCGAGACCCTCTTCCTGTGGGACACCGGGAGGCAGGGGCTCCGCTCCGCCCCCGGCTGGGACGACGTGACCGGGGCCGGCGTGCCCGCGGGTCGCGCGTTCATCGAGGGCCTCGGCGCGGAGGCGGGACGATGAGCCGGGCGATGCGCGGATCCACGTCGCGGTCGTCGCGGTCGTCGTGGCCCTCGCGGTCCTCGTGGCCCTCGCGCCCCTCGCTCGGGATCCTCGGCGCGACCGGCGCCGCCGCCCTCGCGGCGCTCCTCGCCCTCGGCGGGCTCGCGCCCCTGGCGGCGCACGCGGCCAATGCCGTGCTCGCGCGCGCCTCGGGCGTGGAGATCGTCGACATCGACGGCGACACGCTCACCGCGCCCACGCCGCTGGCCGAGTGGCGCGCGGGCCAGGCGGTGACGCGGGAGGCCGCGTCCACCGGCGACGTGCTGAAGCTCAACACGACGCAGACGACCGGGCTCCGCTCCACGGCCGGCCCGACCGGCGCGACCAGCACCATCGCGAGCGGCGAGCTCCAGCTCCGCGACCGGCCCGCGGTCGTGTTCTCCGGCCTCACCGTGTCGTGCACGCCCGGCGGCACGCCCGCCGTGCACCTCGACCGGCTCACGATCGGCGGCGCGGACGTGACGGCCGATGCGAACGCGACGCCGGGCTGGTCGCGCGACCTTCCGGAGTCGGTCTACGGCGCGACGCGCGTCATCGTGGGATCCACCGCGACGGGCGACGCCGGATCCGCCACCACCGTCGGCATCGACGTGGAGGCGGAGCCCGGGGCCTCGGAGATCTGGCGCGTGCGCGCCGGGTCCGTGACGTGCGCGGCCTCCGCCGTGCCGATCCCGACGCCGACCCCCGCGCCGTCGGCCTCGCCGACGCCCGCGCCGACCCCGGCGCCCGACCCGGATCCGACGCCGGCGCCCGGCACGACCCCCGCGCCGGACCCCGCTCCCGCCTCCGGCCGCGTCGCGACGGGCGTCACCGTCACCGCGCCCGACGGCACGGCCCTGATCGACGGGCAGCCGCGCGTCGAGGGCCTCGACCGATCGGCCACGGCCGACGCGCTCGACGCGACGGACGGATCCCCGGAGCACGCCTCCTCCGTGCGCGTCGAGACCGGCGCGGACGGCACCACCACGATCGGCGTCGGCTCGTTCGCGCAGCTGCCGGGCTCCCCCGCCGACCCGCTCGCCGAGTACCGCTGGACGGCGTTCCGCGTCTCCGGGCTCACCGCCACGGTCACGCCCGCGGGCGCCGTGTCGACCGAGTTCGCGGATCCCGGCAACGCGGTCTTCGTCGACGGCCGCTGGATCGACACCACGACCGACCTCTACACGGGCGTCGACGAGGACGGCGCGCCCCGGCTCACCGTCGCGTTCGGCGAGCACGAGACGGCGGCCGACGGCACCGTCACGGTCACCGCGGTGCACTACCGCGACCTCACGGGCCAGCGCCCGGACGTGCGGCTCGGCACGGTCGTCGTGCCGCCCGCGGCCGGGCAGGTCGTGGGCGCGTACGGCGTGGGCGTCACGGCGGCCGACGGCACGGTGCTCGTCGCGCCGCAGCCGGTCGCGACCGTCGCCGCGCCGCACGCCGCCGCGGACGCCGTGACCGGCACGGGCACGGATCCCGACACCGCGTCGGCCGTCGCGGTCGACCTCGGCACGGGCTCCGCCGCGGGCACCGCCACGGTCGACGTGGGCGGGTTCCGGCAGGTGCCGGACGCCGCCGCGGATCCGCTCGCCGACTACCGCTGGGCAGCGCTCCGGGTCGCCGGCCTGCACGCGGCCGTCTCCGCCGCGGGTGCGATGACCGTGTCCTTCGCGGACGCGGGGAACGCGGTGTTCGTGAACGGCACGTGGATCGACACCACCACCGACCTCTACACGGGCGTCGACGAGCACGGCACCCCGCGCGTCGAGGTCCGGTTCGGCGAGCGGTCGGTGGCCGCCGACGGCACGGTGACCCTCACCGCGCTGCACTACCGCGACCTCACGGGCCGCCACCCCGAGGTGCGGCTGGGCGTCGTGACCGTGACGGCGGGCGGCTCGACCGCGCCCGCGCCGGATCCGTCGCCCGCGCCCGTCCCGATCGTGCCCGACACCGCGCCCGCCGGCTGGTCGGCGTACGGGATCCGGGCGACCGGGCCGAGCGCGGTGGCGGCGGCGCCCGTGGCGCGGCCGGACGGCGCGGCGGGCGGCGCGACGGGCGGCGCGACGGGCGGCGCGACGGGGTCCGCTCCGGACGCGCTGACGGCCTCGGAGGCGGCGACCGATCCCGCCCCCACCGCCGGGAACGGCTCCACCGCCGGGGACGGCGCCGCGGGCCAGATCCGCGCCACGGGCATCCGTCTCGCCTCGAGCAGCGGATCCGGCAGCGCCGCGCTCGACGACGTCGCGCTCTACCCGGGCACGCGCCTGGCCGTGGCGATCCGGGGCCTCCGGGTCGAGGTCGCGGACGGCGCCGCGCGCGTCTCCAGCGACGGCGGCAGCATCGCGGGCGCCGCGCTCGCGGCCGGGGACATCGCCCCGGGCACGCGGTTCGCGCTGCCCGACGGCGGATCCGCCGTGCTCGCCGAGGACGTGACCGCGGGCGCGTCCCGCACGGTCACGGGCCTGCACCTGGTCGACGCGTCCGGCCTCGACGCGGACGTGTCCGCGGCCGTGGTCACGACGGCCGCGGTCGCCGTGAGCCCGGGCGGATCCGGCGACCCGGGCACGACGCCCGGCGGGTCCGCCTCGGGCGGCTCGGCGTCCGGCGGATCCGCGTCGGCTCCGGCGGGCGCGGGCACCGCGTCCCCCGGCGCCCTGTCGGCGGACGGCTCCAGCCCGGCCGGCACGTCGGGAGCGCGCGCGAGCGCGGGCCTCGTCGGGTCGCTGCCGCGCACCGGATCCTCGCCCGCGTCGGCGCTCGCCCTCGCGGCGCTGCTGCTGGTCGTCGGATCCGCGGGCGCGCTCGAGGCGCGACGCCGCCGCCGCGCGCGGACGGGCCTCGCCGCCCGCGCCTGACCCGGCGCGCCACCGCGCAGGCACCGCACCACCGGCCACCCGCCCTCCGTCCCGCATCGCGCGGGCCGGAGGGCGGCGTGCGTCAGAAGCGGAGCAGCAGCACGTCCGAGGCGCCCTCGCGCCCCACGACCGCGAAGCCGAGGGACGTGTAGAGCGCCCGCGCGCGGTCGTTCCCGTCCTCCACGCTGAGGCTCACGCCCGGGGCGCCGGATGCACGGACCTCCTCGACGAGCGCCATGAGCATCCGCCGCCCGAGGCCCCGGCCGCGCGCCGACGCCACGAGCGCCATGCCGAGCTCGGGGATGTCGGCGGCGACGAAGCCGTAGCCGCGGTCGTCGTCGGCGAAGAGGCGCGCCCACGCGGCGCCGACGGGATCGCCGTCCACCTCCGCGACCACGCCCACGTCGCCGGCGCGCGGCCAGCCGGCGACGTAGTGCGCGATCTCGGGGGTGGCGAGCATCCGCTCGCGCGTCATCGCGCCGTCGTCGCGCCAGTCCATGGACGCGAGGAGCATGTCCTCGAGGAACGGCAGGTCGTCGGCGCGCGCCGGGCGGAGCGTCGCCTCGGCGGATCCCGCGCCCGTCATCGCGCGTCCCCCGCCTCGTCGGGCGCGGCGCCCGCCTGTCGCTGATCCATCGCTGCTCTGTCCCACCCCTGAGCTGTGGCTACCGGAGACGGTATCAGCGCCAGGGTGACGACGGTCGTCACCGGGCCCCGCACCCGGTGCGCGCGGCCCACCACCGCCTCCCGCCGACGCGGCCCTCACGGATCCCGATCCGCTGACGGCTCCAGCACGTCCCGGACGTCGGGCGGCATCGCTCCGGCACCATGCCGCGAACCGGCGACCCACCCGCCTGTGAATAAGTCAGACGACCGTCTGACTCGTGGCCATACCGTGCACCCGAGGTGAACATCCGGCTCGGACACAGTGACGTGTCGCAGCACGCCCCGTGTGAGGGCCGGATCCCCGTCCCCATCCATGAACACCCGAACAAATGGAGGCAAAGATGCCTACCCGATCGCACGCACGACCCGCTCATCTCCCGGCGAGACTCCCTGGCCGGTGGAGGGGCACACTCCTCCTCACCCTCATCGCCATCACCTCGGTCGGCCTGACGGCCACGGGGATCACGCCCGCGCAGGCCGCGACCCACGCGGTGGGGTCGGCCGCCACCGCCGGACCCACCATCTCGCCCGAGCTCGCGGCGTCCGTCCGCGCCGGCACCGCAGAGGACGACATCCGCTCCGGACGCATCACCGTCGACCAGCTCGCCGATGCCGCGGAGGTCGCCTCCGGGGCAGCCCGCGGACTCTCGCCCGCTGCCCGCGCGGCGGAGCGCGCACAGCTCGTGCAGGAGACCACGGAGCAGGTGGCGGAGCTGCGGCTCAGCCGCCCCGGACAGTCCGCCGAGACGATCGCGGTCGACGCCGATGCATCCGGCCGTCTCGTGGCGACCGTGCCGGGACGCGGCGCCGTCGCGCTCGACGCGTCCTCCGGCGCGAGCGCCACGGCGGCCTCCCCTTCGGATCCGCTCGTCGCGTCGGACAGCTGGCGCTCCTTCTGGCACCACATCACCCATGCGTCCATCGTCATCAGCATCTCGCCCACCGCGGCGAAGATCCTGTTCGCGTCGGCGGCCTCTCTCGAGGTGGGCGCGCTCTGCGCGGTCGCCGGGGCGGTGGCGTGCGCCTTCATCGGCGCAGCAGGGACGGCGTTCACCACCTGGCTCCTGAACAGCCGGTGGGCGGAGAACGGCTTCTGGCTCCACCTGCCGGACTACTGGGAGAGCCGGCCCAAGTAGCCCGCCGACCCGATGCGCCGCCCTCCGTCCCTCGGGCCGGAGGGCGGCCTGCGTCAGCCTGGCGGATCCCCCGGCGTTCCGGCCACGCCCTCCGCCGGCGCGATGCGCGTCTCGAGCCAGCTCCGCAGATCGGCGATCACCTCGTCGCGGTTCGTCTCGTTGTAGATCTCGTGCCGCGCGCCCGGGTAGACGATGAGCAGCACGTCGCTGAGGCGCGAGCGCCGGCTGTAGTCGCGCGCCAGGAGCTGCATCCCGCGCCGGCCGCCGAGCGAGTCCTCCTCGCCGCCCTGGATCAGCACGGGCAGGTCGGTCGCGAGCCTGCGCGGCGGGCGGCCGATGATCTGCAGCGAGTCGCGCATCCGGTACGGCTTCAGGGCGTTCACGTCGAAGTTGCGGTCGTCGGCGCCGAACGCGCGCTGCGCCTCCGGATCCCGCGACAGCCACTCGAAGCCCGACGCCGCCGGGTGCCGCCAGCGCTTGTTGAGGTCGCCCGTGTTGATCACGCCGGGCATCGCGAGCGACGCCCCGCTCAGCACGAGCCCCGCGTAGAGGTGCGACGCGCGCGCCACGATGCGCTGCGCGAGGAGCGCGCCCCAGCTGTGGCCGAGGAGCACGAGCGGGAGGTCGGGGTGCTCCCGGCGGAGCTGCTCGCTCACGAGCTGGATCCCGTCGAGCGCCGCGAGGTGACGCCGCGGCCCCAGCACGCCGATGCCGAGGTGGCCGAGGCCCGTGGCGCCGTGGCCGCGGTGGTCGTCGGCCGCGACCGTGTACCCGTGCGCGTTGAGCTCGTGCGCCAGCCGGATGTAGCGCAGCGCGTGCTCGCCGACGCCGTGCGCGATGTGCACGACGGCCCGCGGGCGCTCCGCCTCCCACACGTAGTAGTGGAGGGTCACGCCCTCCGCGTCCACGAGGGTGCGGTGGTCGGCTCCGCCGGTGGAGCGCTCGTCGTCGGGCATGGACCCAGACTAGGTGCGTCCGGTCCGGCAGCGGGGTGACGCCCGCGGGCAGGCGTGCGCCGGATCAGGACTCCCGCGTGATCTCCACCCGCACGAACAGCTTCGACCGGAACGGCCCCGCGTAGATGCCCCGCAGCGGCGCGACGTCGCGGTAGTCGCGGCCCCGGCCGACGAGCACGTGCCGGTCGCCGATGTCGATGAGGTTCGTCGGATCCCAGCCGCGCCACTCGCCGCAGAACCACTCCACCCACGCGTGCGACTCGCCCGTGACGGTCTCGCCGACGGCCGCGTTCGGCTTCGGGTGCAGGTAGCCGCTGACGTAGCGGGCGGGGATCCCGACGTGCCGGAGCGCCCCGATGACGATGTGCGTGATGTCCTGGCAGACGCCGCGGCCCTGCTCCCACGCCTCGCGCGCGGTCGACTGCACGCTGGTGACGCCGGCCATGTACTCGACCCGCTCGCCGATCGTGCGGGCGATCTCGGCCGCCGCCTCGCACGGGGTGCCCGCGCCGCCCGCGATCTCCTCCGCGAGCGCGACGACCTCCTCGTGCGGCTCGGTGCGCACGGTCTGCGCGACCTGCTCCACGTGCTCGGTCGCGCGCTGCACGTCGACCGCGAGGTCGTCCCAGCCGAGCTGGTGCGGCTCGTGCGTGCGCGGGCGGACCTCGACGAGGCTCGTCGCGGTGAGCTCCAGCGACCGGTGCGGGCTGAGTATCTCGAACGACGAGACGCGGGTGCCGAAGTAGTCGACGTAGGTGTGGTGCCCCGGCTTCGGCTGGATGTCGAGGTTCGAGTACAGGACGAACTGGTTCTCGCTCGAGACGGGCAGCATGCGCGCCTCGTTGTACGACGCGGTGACCTCGCCCTCGTAGTGGAAGCCGGTCCGGTGGGTGATGCGCAGGCGGTTCACGAGTTCTCTCCGACCCAGCTGGGTGCCGCGTTGGTGGGGAAGTAGCGCTGCCGGACGGCCTCGCTGGTGGCGCTGGTGGCCTCCTGCACGGCGTCCATGAAGCGCGGGAGGTCGTCGAGGATCTCACTTATCGGCCGGTACTCCAGCTCGCTGCGGATCTGCCCCAGCAGCCGCTGCGCCTGGTCGGACACCCCGAGCCGGTCGGTGCGCGGCTCGATGTCGTGCAGGCACTGCTCGGCGCGGCGGATCGAGTGGGTGATCGACCGCGGGAACAGCCGGTCGAGCAGCAGGAACTCGGCCGCGTTGCGCGCGCTCGGCACGCCGCGGTACGTGCGGAGGTACGCCTCGTAGGCGCCGCAGGAGCGGAGGATCGTGGTCCACGACGGGCCGCTCGCCTCGGTGAGCGCACGGGTCGCGAGGAGCCGGGCGGTCATGTCGGCGCGCTCGATGGAGCGGCCGAGCGTGAAGAACTGCCAGGCCTCGTCGCGGCTCGTGCCCGACTCGACGAGCCCGACCGCGAGCGCCGACCGCTCGCGCACCCAGCCGAAGAACTCGTGCACGCGGTCGTTGGCGATCTTCCGCGGCATGCGGGCGCGCGTCGTGTTGAGGCACTCCCAGAGCTCGCTCGAGACGATCTCGCGGGCCCGCCGGGCGTTCTCCCGCGCGGCGCCGAGCGAGTACGCGATGGAGGCCGGCTGCGTGCGGTCGACCGCGAGGAGCGCGAGCACGTCGTCCCGGCCGAGCACGTCGTCGGAGGGGACGTCGCTGCCCATCACGCTGAGGAGGGAGCGGCAGGCGGTGTCCTCGTCGATCCACGGGTCCTCGAGCAGGAGCTGGAGGTGCACGTCGAGGATGCGGGCCGTGCCGTCGGACCGCTCGATGTAGCGGCCGATCCAGAACAGCGACTCGGCGATGCGCGACAGCATGGGCATCAGCGGTCCCCCTCGGCGGTGGTGGCGGGTGCGGCGGTGGCGGATGCGGCCGCGGATGCGGCGGGCGGCCCGGCGGCGGCCTGCTGCTGCTGCTCGTGCTGGTCGCGGTTGCGCGGGGCGTCGTGCGGCGACTGGTCGGGCGCCTTGTCGCCGTCGACGATCGGGATCGACGTCGTGACGGCGGCCTGGTCGGCCACGAGCGTCTGCACGCTGCGCTCGCGCGTGGCCGTCGGGAAGCCGGAGTCGCCGACGACCCAGGTGTCCTTGGATCCGCCGCCCTGGCTGCTGTTGACCACGAGCTGGCCCTCGGGGAGCGCGACGCGCGTGAGCCCGCCCGGCAGCACCCAGATGTCGCGGCCGTCGTTGACGGCGAAGGGGCGGAGGTCGGCGTGCCGCGGGCGCATCCCGTCCTCCACGAGCGTGGGGATGGTGGACAGCTGCACGACCGGCTGGGCGATCCAGCCGCGCGGGTCCTTCAGCAGCCGCGCCCGCAGCTCGGCGAGCTCGCCCGCGCTGGCGGCGGGGCCGACCACGAGGCCCTTGCCGCCGGATCCGTCGACGGGCTTCACGACGAGCTCGGGCAGCCGGTCGAGCACCTCCTCGAGCGAGTCGGGCTCCTCGAGGCGCCAGGTGTCGACGTTCGGGATGATCGCGTCCTCGGCCAGGTAGTAGCGGATGAGGTCGGGCAGGTACGTGTAGACGAGCTTGTCGTCGGCGACGCCGTTGCCCACCGCGTTCGCGATGGTGACGTTGCCGAGGCGCGCGGCGAGCATGAGGCCGGGCGAGCCGAGCATGGAGTCGGCGCGGAACTGCAGCGGATCCAGGAACTCGTCGTCCACCCGGCGGTAGATGACGTCGACGCGCATGGGGCCGCCCGTGGTGCGCATCCAGACGCGGCCGCCGGAGCAGAACAGGTCGCGGCCCTCGACGAGCTCGACCCCCATGAGGCGCGCGAGCAGCGTGTGCTCGAAGTAGGCGCTGTTGTAGACGCCGGGCGTGAGGACGACGACGTTCGGGTCCTCGACGCCGTCCGGGGCGCTCGCGCGGAGCGCCTGCAGGAGCTTGTTCGGGTAGTCGCCGACGGGACGCACCCGCATCGAGACGAAGAGCTCCGGGAGCGTCTGCGCCATGACGCGGCGGTTGGAGATGACGTAGCTGACGCCGGAGGGCACGCGCACGTTGTCCTCGAGCACGCGCATCTCGCCGGCCTCGTCGCGCACGAGGTCGATGCCGGAGACCTGGATGCGGACGCCGTTGGCCGGGTCGATCCCCGCGGCCTGGCGGTGGAAGTGGCCGGACGAGCTGATGAGGCGGGCGGGGATCACGCCGTCGCGGATCGCGCGCTGCGGCCCGTACACGTCGGCGAGGAACGCCTCGAGCGCCCGGACCCGCTGCGCGACGCCCTTCTCGAGCCGGCTCCACTCGGCCTGCTCGATGACGCGCGGCACGGCGTCGAGCGGGAACGGCCGCTCCTCGCCCGCGAAGTCGAAGGTGACGCCCTGCGCGAGGTAGCTGGTGGCGAGCGCGTCGGTGCGGTCCTTCAGCTCCTCCTTGGTCATGCGGGAGAGCGCCGCGTGGATCTCGCGGTAGGCCGCCCGCGCGACGGCGGGCTCCCCGGCGATCGGCGGATCCCGGAACATCTCGTCGAACGGCATCGCACCGCCTGTGGCCCGGCGTGTGGCCGCGAGCGTGCCGTATCCCTCGAACAGATCACCCATGGCCGCAGACTAACGGGGGCGTGTGTCGGGGGTGTTTCCTGCTCCGGTCAGGCGGGTCGCGCGTCGGCGGGGCCGACGGGACGGGCGCGGATCAGGCGTCGGTGCGCTTGAGGACGTGCGCCGGGATCGCGATGGACGCCGAGACGAGCAGGATGCCGCCGAAGAAGCTCAGCAGCTCGAAGCCCTCGATGTAGAACGCGAACGCGAACAGCGCCATGCCGCCCAGGAAGAGGGCGAACGCGATGATGAAAGCGACGATGTTCACGAGGGCACCTGGATCCGTTGACGAGACTGGGGGCGACCGCGGCGCGCGGGGCGCGACGTGCGGTCACCGACGAGTCTACGAGATCGCGGGGCGCGCGTCGCCCGGGCGGGTCGACAGGCGGCGGGGCGATCGCCGCGGCGCCCCGCCGGAGGCGTCAGCGCGCCGCCTGCTCCGGCCGGATCCCGCCGGCCAGCGCCTGGAACGCGCGCTGCGGGCCGGGCGAGCGGGTGAGCGACGCGGCGATCCCGTCGAGCATCGCGCGCTGCGCGCCGGACGGGTTCAGCAGCGCCTTCGCCGCCTGGCGCAGCTCCGTGACGGTGGCCACGTTCGGGGCGAGCGCGATCCCGAGCCCGGCGTCCTCGAGCGCCGCGGCGCCCGCGAACTGGTCGGTCGAGAGCGGCAGCACGAGCATCGGGACGCCCGCGGTCGCCGCCTCGGTGACGGAGTTGTTGCCGCCGTGCGTGACCGCGAGGTCGGCGTGGCCGAGCAGCGTCACCTGCGGCAGGAACGGGCGCACGAGCCAGTCGGACGGGATGTCGCCGAGCTCGACCCGGTCGGTGGATCCGGTCGCCAGGGCCACGCGCACGTCGAGGTCGCGGAGGGCCGCCGCGATGCGGGCGAGCACGTCGCCGCGCACGGAGAGGAAGCTGCCGAGCGAGACGTAGACGATGGGGTCGCCTCCGGCGTCGATCCAGTCCTGCACCTCGGCCTCGGGCGCCTCGCGGCGCACGGCCGAGCCGATGAACGCGTGCGGCGGCAGCAGCTCGGAGCGGTCGGGGTCGTGCAGCTCCTCCGGGTAGTTGAGGAGGAGCACGTCGCCGGCCTCGGCGAACGCGTCGCGGCTCGGGCGCATCGACGGCGCGAGGATCGCGAGGGCGTCGTTCCACTGCGCGGTGAAGCGGTCGCGGACGCGCACGCAGAGCGCGTGCAGCTCGTCGAGGTCCTCCTCCTCGGGCTCGAACGCGGCGGGCCAGGCGGGCGGGAAGCCGTAGACCTCGTCGCCGACGGGCAGCGCGCTCGGGTGGCCGAGCACGACGTCCGCGTGGCGCGTGCCCGAGGCGAGGAGCGCGAGGCGGGCGCTGAAGGCGAGGTGGTCGACGATCACCTGGTCGGGGCGCACCTCGTCGAGGATCCGCTGCACGGCGCGCGCGGTCTCCACCGGCTCCCACAGCAGGTCGTCGCTCCGGGCCTCGGCCTGGAAGCGCAGGGTCTCGACCATGCCGCGGCGCGTGGCGGCGAAGAAGCCGCGGAGCGCGTCGTCCTCGCCGGTCGGCTGCTCCTCGGCCTTGATGGTGCCGGGGTTCGATCCGCGGCCGAGGCGGAGGTCGACCCGCTCGAAGCCGGAGGCCTCGACGATGCCGGCGGTCGCGGATCCGGTGGCCACCACCACGCGCTCGCCCGCCTGCTGCCAGGCCGACGCGAGCGTGATGAGCGGGAAGAGGTGGGACGCGTAGTCCGGGCTGATGACGAGCAGGGTCATGAGGCGCTGAGCTCCCAGAGGGTTCGGTCGTCGGCTGCGGCGACGTCGCGGTAGACGCGGGACAGGGTGCCCGCCATGGCCTGGATGGTGAAGGTGCGGGCGACCATGTCGCGCGCGCGGTCAGCGTCCGCGGCGGCGTCGGGGCCGGCCGCGATGTCGAGCGCGCGGGCGATCCCGGTGCCGAGCGCCGCCGGATCCGTCGTGTCGACGAGGAGGCCGGTCACGCCGTCCTCCACGTAGGTCGCGGGACCGCCCGACGCGGGCGCGACGACGGGAAGGCCCATCGACATCGCCTCGAGGAGCGCGACGCCGAACTCCTCCTTGATGCTCGCGCACGCGTACGCGCCGCCCGGCGCCGTGAGGCCGGGGCGGCCGTAGCGCACGGCGGCGAGCCAGCGCGTGACGGTGTCGTTGCCGCGGTGGCCGGCGAGGAGGAGGCCGTGGCGGGCGGCGTCCGCGGCGGCGGCGCGCGGGTCGGCGCCGATGCGGGCCGGATCCGCTCCGGGCACCGCCTCGAGGATCCGCGCCAGCTGGTCGCGCTCCTCCGCGGAGGGCGCGTCGAGGTCGCCGCCGACGACGAGGAGGTTCGCGCGGGACCGGAGCGCGGGATCCGCCGCCCAGACGTGCGCGAGCGAGGCCATGCCCTTGACGCGCGCGAGACGGCCGACGCTGATGACGAGCGGGAGACCGCGGCGCTCCGCGGGGAGGCCGGCGAGCAGGGCGTCGAGCTCGACGAAGGCGCGGGCCGGGGCGCCGTCCGCGTCGGCGCCGAGCATGGCGTCGTCGCGGGAGCGCTCGATGGCGGCGACGTCGATGCCCTCGGCGACGACGCTGTGGCGCTCGGGGTGCGCGTCGATGTCGATGCCGACGAGGCGGCGCATGTCGCGCTTGAGCTCGGGCCGCGGGAAGAGCACGGTGTGCGCGGCGTCGGCGGCCAGGCGCTGCACGAGCCGCACGCGGAACCAGTAGTGCTCGCGCGCGTCGACGCCGCCGAAGCCGTCGCGGGTGAGGGCGCCGGAGCGGTCGAGCGCGTCGACCACGCCGTGCGGATCCGGCGCGACCGTGAAGACGACGGGGATGCCGAGCTCGCGCGCGACCGTGGAGGCGGCGAGCGTGCCGACGTCGGCCATGCGGAGGTGCACGGCGTCGACGCGGCCGGCGGCGCGGAGCACGCGGCGGATCCCCCGCTCGGCCTCGACGCGGTGCGGCCACGCCTCGGGCAGCGAGCGCGGGCCGCCGAGCATCGGGACGTGGGCGAAGACGTGGCCGTCGTCGCCGGACGCGACGCGGGCGAGCGAGGAGAGGGCCTGGTCGGGCGTGCCGCGGGAGAGCGTGAGGACGCGGTCGACGGGGCGGTCGGCGACCGTGGCGGCGGCGGCCGCTCCCGTGGAGGAGACGGCGGTGCCGGCGGGATCCACGAGCGCGTCGCCGAGCCGCACGAGCAGCGTCGCGATGCCGCCGTTGTCGCCCGCGCCCACGTGCGTCAGCCCGGCGTCGATGTCGGCGTGCAGGAAGAGCTGGACGACCGTGAGGCCGGGCCGCTCGGGCGCGGCCGGGTGGTCGCCGTGCTGGCGGGCGATGTCGAGCACGGCGAGGCGCGCGACCGCGGCCACCTCGTCGTCGCCGCGCGCGATGTCGGAGACGATCCCGAGGGTCGCCTCGCCCGCGGGCCGGTCGCCGAGCGCGGCCACCGCGGCGGCGCGGGTGAGCGGGCCCTCGCGCGGATCCTGCGCGGTGCGGAGGAGCACGCGCTCCGGGATCCGGCCCGACACGAGGCCGATGGTCTCCACGAGCCGCGAGCGCGCGCCGTCGCCGCGGACGCCGAGCAGCGCGTTCTCGAGCGCGAGGGAGAGGTGGTCGGGGGTCGACGCGGCCCACTGCTGGAGCGTCCGCTGCGCGAGCATGCCGGGGAAGCCGCCCTCGACCACCATCGCGACGAGGCCGGAGACCGCGTCGAAGCGCGGCAGGCGGGTGCCGAACGCCCAGGCGGCGTGCTCGCGGATCCACCGCACGTCGTGGTCGAGGAGCGCGACGAGCGCGAGGTCGGCGGCCTCGTCGAAGACCTGCGCGAGCGCGTGGATGGCGGCGACCGCGGTGAGCTGGTCGGCGGGATCCGCGGCCGCACGGGCGAGGAGCCGCACGGCGCGTCCGCCGCCGTCGCGGCTGGCGGCGACCGTGAGCTCGTCGGCCTCCTGCATCACGTCGAGGATGCGCGCGGCCTGCGCGACCTGGTCGAGGCTCGTCTGGATCCCCATGCTCGTGTCCCCTTCCGGGTCGCGTACTCCTGCGACGGAGCCGTGAGGCGCCTCACGCGGGAGCGTTCGCTCCCGGGACAGCCTCCCGGCCCTCGCGAGTATTCCGCAGTCGGCTGCGAGAACCCAGCCCGGGTCCCGTCCGACCCCGCGCGTACGCTGGCCGCCATGCCCCCTCCCGCGTCGCCTGCCCCGCAGATCCGCTTCGGCATCGTGGGGAGCGGCTGGCGCAGCGCCTTCTTCCTGCGCATCGCGCGGGCCCTCCCGGAGCGCTTCGCCGTGACCGGGCTCGTGACCCGCAGCGCCGACACCGGCCGCGCCCTCGAGGAGGAGTGGGGGATCCGCGCCTTCCGCACCGCGGCCGAGCTGCTCGCCGCCGAGGCGCCGTCGTTCGTCGTGGTGTCCGTACCGCGCGCGGCCGCGCCCGACGCGATCGCCGACCTCGTCGACCGCGGCGTCGCCGTGCTCACCGAGACCCCGCCCGGCGAGACCGTCGCGGACCTCGAGCGGCTCGACGCGCTCGTGCGGCAGGGCGCCAGGATCGAGGTGGCCGAGCAGTACCCGCTGTCGCCGCTCCTCGCCGCGCAGCTCGCGATCGCCGCCGGCGGGCGGCTCGGGCGGATCAGCCAGGCCAGCGTCGCGCAGTGCCACGACTACCACGGCATCCGCGTGATGCGCCGGGCCCTCGGCATCGGCTTCGAGGATGCGACGATCACCGCGTCCCGCTTCTCCTCGCCGCTCGTCGCCGGGCCCGACCGCGCCGGCGACCCGGTGCGGGAGGAGATCGTGACCGCCGAGCAGACGACGGCGCGCTTCGACTTCGGCGACCGCCTCGGCGTCTACGACTTCGCCGACCGGCAGTACTTCTCCTGGATCCGCCGCAACCGGCTCCTCGTCCGCGGCGAGCGCGGCGAGATCGTCGACGAGCACGTGAGCTGGCTGCTCGACGCGACGACGCCGACGTGGGCCGACATCGCGCGCGTCGAGACCGGGCAGGGCGGCAACCTCGAGGGGCACCACCTGCGCGGCCTGCTGCTCGGATCCGAGTGGGTCTACGAGAACCCGTTCGCGCCCGGCCGGCTCGCGGACGACGAGATCGCCATCGCGCAGTGCCTCGTCGAGATGCACGCGCACGCCGCGGGCGGGCCCTCGACCAACTCCCTCGCGGAGGCGTCGCAGGACCACCATCTCGCGCTGCTGATGCACGAGGCCGCGACCACCGGGCGGCCCGTCCGCAGCACGCGGCGGGCCTGGGCGGACTGAGCCGGGGATCCGCGCGCGCGGGCGCCGACGCGGACGCGGCCGCGGTTGCTGCCCCTGCCGCCGCTGTCCCCGCTGCCGCCACCGCCAGCGGTCCGCCGCGGGTCGGCCAGCGGGTCAGCCCGCCAGGTGCCGCCGGATCGCCTCGACGCCGACCTCGACCTCGCGGAACGACGTGGTCAGCGGGCTGAGCCCGAGACGGAGGCCCGACGGCGCGCGGAAGTCCGGGATCACGCCCTCGTCCCACAGGGCGCCGACGATCTCGCGGAACCGCGGGTGGTCGACGCTCACGTGGCTGCCGCGGCGCTCCGGGTCGCGGGGGCTCGCGACGCGCGCGCCGAGCGGCACGAGGTCGCGGTCGACGAGGTCGAGCGCGAATCCGGTGAGGGCGAGGGACTTGGCGCGGATCGCGGGCATGCCCGCCTCCTCGATGAGCGCGATCATGTCCTGCATCGCGAGCATCCCGACGATGGGCGGCGTGCCGCTGAGGAAGCGGCGGATCCCGTCGGCCGGCACGTACTCCGGCCCCATCGCGAACACGTCCTGCGCGCCCATCCAGCCCTGGATCGGCTGGCGCAGCTCGGCCTGCAGCTCGCGCCGCACGTAGCCGTGCGCGGGCGCGCCGGGCCCGCCGTCGAGGTACTTGTAGCTGCAGCCGACGGCGAGGTCGACGCCCCACGCGTCGAGCTCGGTGGGGATCACGCCGACCGAGTGGCAGGTGTCCCAGAGCACGAGCGCGCCCGCGTCGTGCACGATGCGCGTGATCGCCGGCACGTCCGCGAGGAACCCCGAGCGGTAGGCGACCTGGCTGATCACGACGAGCGCGGTCCGCTCCCCCACCGCCTCCGCGACGAGCTCGGGCGTGACCCCGGCGTCGGGCGCGACGTCGATCCACCGGATCGTCATGCCGCACTCCTCCGCGACGCCCTCGAGCACGAAGCGGTCGGTGGGGAAGTTGTCGGTGTCGATCACGAGCTCGTCGCGGCCGGGACGCGCGCGGACGGCGGCGCGCACGAGCTTGTAGAGGATCACCGTGGTCGAGTCGCCGACGAACGTCTGGCCGGCCGCGGCCCCGTACGCGACGCGGCCGAGGTCGTCGCCGATGCGCGTGGGCATCTCCAGCCAGTCCTCGTCCCAGCCGCGGATGAGGCGGCCGCCCCACGCGTCGCGCACGAAGTCGGCGACGCGGTCGACGCTCGCGATCGTCGGACGGCCGAGCGAGTTGCCGTCGAGGTAGGCGACCACGTCGTCGGCCTGCACGAACAGCGCGCGGAACCGGGCGAGCGGGTCGCGCGCGTCGAGCTCGGAGGCGGACGGGATCGTGCGGGCGTCGGGCGCGTCGGGGGTCACCTCCGCAGCCTACGAGCAGGGCTCCCGGGCGGGCGGATCCGGCAGGCGCCCGACAGGTCCGCGGATCGCGCGGGTCGGCACGCCGTGGCCCTCGATCCGGACGGCGGCGGCCGCCCCGCGGTCGGACGCGGCCATGAGCTCCGCGGGCGCGGCGTCGCCGTCGGGGTCCACGTGCGCGACGGCGATGCCGTGCCCGGGCGCGCCGTCGCGGGAGGTCCGCCGGGCGTCGCCTGCGGGCACGTGATCCGCGAGCGCGCCCGCCGAGGTCGTCACCCGCGGATCCACCGGCGGGCCATCCGGCACGAGCGCGGCGAGCCCCGTCAGCGCCGCGACGACACCCGCCGTGAGCAGGACGGCGAGCGCGCCCGCGACGACGAGCAGGACGCCGAGGCGGGCGGCGGGCCGGCGGTGCGGGTGGTCGCCGTCGGCGATGCCCGCGGGCGGGTCGGCGGGGTGATCGCGCGGGTCGGCCCCGGCAGCACCGCCCGGCGGGGTCCGGCCCGCCGGAGGATCGAGCGGCTCGCCGTCGCCGCCCACGCCGTCAGCGACGGGCACGGGCGCTCCCCGCGAGCGGCACCGCGACCGCCCTAGCCGGCCCGGAAGTAGTACGCGTCCGCGATCAGCCCGGGGGCCGTCGCCCAGAGGCCGTCGGCGGCGCCGTCGATCGGGATCTCGATGATCACGTTGCCGCTCGCGACGCCCTGCGGCTCGAGCAGGTCCACGTTGTCGGTGAAGGCCGGGGCGGGCGCGACCGCGAAGCTGTCCGCCGCCGAGTACTGCGTGCCGTCGGCGGCCAGGAACCCGAGCGCGAGCTCGGACAGCGGATCCCCCGTCTCGGAGCCGAGGTACGTGACGGTGACCGGCACGATCGCGTACTCCATGCCCTCCTCGGGAGCCTCGTTCGACGGATCCGCGGCGAGCACGGCCGCCGTCCCGTCGAGGGTCGGCTGGCCGAGCGTGACCTGCCACTCGGGTCCGTCGATGCCGTCGCCGATCACCGGGGTCCCGATGGGCAGCGGATCCTCGGGGCTCGTCCCCGGCGCGCCCGACGCGTCGCCGTCCGCGGAGGGGTCGGTGCCGTCGCCGGACGTGGGCTCGGCGCTCGGGAACACGTCGGTGCCGTCCGTGGACTCGACCGCGCCCGAGACGGCGCTCACGAACGCGAACGTGTAGACGATCGCGAGGACGATGCTCAGCACGAACGCGACGACGCCCAGGATGAGGCCCGTCAGCGCGAGCGGCTTGCCGTCCATGCGCCGGGCGAGCGAGACGATGCCGAGGACGACCGCCGCGAGGGCGGGCACGAAGGCCACGTAGTTGAGGAACGGGATGAGGGCGCCGATGACCGCGACGATGCCCACGATGAGCGCCGCGATCGCGACGCCCTTGCCGCCGCGCGGGCGGGCGGGCGGACCGCCGACGTAGGGCGGCGCGCCGGCGGGCGGGGCGTAGCCGGCGGGCGGGGCGTAGCCGTCCGACGAGGCGTATGCGGTCGGCCGGGGCTCGGGGGCGCCCGTCCCGGGTGGGGCGAACGCGTCGGATCCGGATCCGGATGCGGTCCCGCTCGCCGGCGGCTCGTACCCGCCGGCCGCGCTGTAGCCGACCGGCGGCGCGGGAGGCGGTGGGACATCGCCCGGCGCACGCGCCGGGATCGGCGCGTCCGCGGGTCGGGGATCGGCGGATCCGGACGCCGGGGGCCCCTCGGGCGTCCCGGTGTCGGCGTCGGCGTCCCCGTCCGCCCCCGTGCCTGCGTCGGCCTTCGCCGTCGGATCTGCGGGGCCGTACGGGCTCGACGCCTCGGCCTCGGGACGCGCCGCGGCGTCGTCCTCGGACGCGGCGTCGCGCGGCTCGTCGGGGTGGGGGCCGTCGGTGCTGTGCGGGTCGCGCGCGTCGCTCATGAGACGTTCCTAGCGGAGGCGGCGTCCTGCCGGGACCCCGCCGGCCGAAGCGCCCCGAAATGGGGCCGTCGCCGGATCCCCGTGCTCGGGATCCGGCGCCTCCCCGCTCATGCTCCGCAGGGCAGGCAGGCGAGCGCGCAGACGGGCAGACGGGCAGACGGGCGGACGGGCGGACGGCGGACGGCGGAGCCGAGCCGACCAGCCGCCGGGCCCCGCCCGCCGCGTCCCTACTCCGCGGTGAAGTAGGTGGTCTCCGCGGACGAGCCGGGGCGGACCGCCCAGACGCCGCCCGCCGTCTTGCCCGTCGGGACGGCGACCACGACGTTGCCCGTCACCTGGCCGGTGTTGGGATCCATCGACTCGAAGATGCGCAGCGCATCCGGCGGGGCGATCGAGAGCTCGTCCTCCGGGTAGACCGTGCCGTCCGCGCCGACGAACTGCACGTTGATCTCGATCTGCGGGGAGCCGTAGGTCGATCCCAGGTACTCCGCCGTCACCGGCACGACGGCGGACTGCGTGCCCGCGGCGGGAGGGATGTTGTCGGGGTTGGCGGCCAGCACGGCGGCCGTCGCGTCGAGCGTTGGGGCGCCGATCGAGACCTTCCACTCCGGGGTGCCCTGCGCGCTGCCGATCACGGACGTGCCGATGGGCAGCGGGTCGTCGGCCGTGGCCCCCGTGGCGTTCGACGGGGCCGCCGGTGCCGCGGAGGGCGAGGCGGACGGGGCCGGGCTGACCTGGTCGTCCGCGACCGTCGGAGGCGCGGCGGTGGTGGCCGAGGGCGCCGACGCCGTGCTCTCGTCGACCGCGGCGACGAGCGCGTTCGTGTACACGACGGCCAGCACGATGCTGAGGACCAGGCCGACGGCGCCGAGCACGAGCCCGGTCCACGCCATCGGCCGGCCGGCGGATCGCCGCACGAGCGCGATGACGCCGAGGACGATCGCGACGACGGCCGGCACGAAGACCACGTAGTTCACGAACGGGATGAACGCGCCGAGGAACGCCACGATGCCGACCACGAGCGCCGCGATCGCGAGGCCCTTGCCGCGTCGGGGCCCGGGGGTGGAGGCGGGATCCGGGGAACCCGCGGGGGTCGCAGCGGTCGCCGGGGAGGCCTGCGGCGGGGAGGAGGGGTGCGCGTCGGACTGCTGTCCGGGGTCGCGTTCGTCGGTCATGTGCTCTTTCTATCGTCCCGGTGACCTCCGGCCGGACCGATGCGTGCCATCTGACCCGAATGGGGGTCTGACCGAGACCTTCGCGCCCTGCAGGGACCCGACACGGCGACCCGGGAACCCGACTCCGTTAACCTCGGGGCGTGCCCCTGCCCGCGTGGACCCCCGACGGTCCCGACCTCGTGATCCACGCCGAGAACCTCGAGTCCGTCCGCGGGCTCCCCGACGGCGCGTTCCAGCTCATCTACCTGGATCCCCCGTTCAACACCGGCCGCACGCAGGAGCGGCAGAACACCACGGTGACGCGCTCGCCGGCCCCGGAGCCCGAGGTGGATACGGAGCCCGAGGCGGATCCCGATGCCCGCCCCGACGCGGACGCCGCCCCCGGCGCCTCCGCTGATCCCGGCGCCTCCCCCGGTCCGGCTCTCGCCCCCGCGAGCACCGCGACCCCGGAACCGGTCCGTCCGCCCGGCGCGCGCCTCGGGTTCCACGGCCGCAGCTACGACTCCGTGAAGGGCATGCTCTACGGCTTCGACGACTCGTTCGCCGACTACTGGGACTTCCTCGAGCCGCGGCTGATCGAGGCGTGGCGCCTCCTCCACCCCACCGGCACGCTCTACCTGCACCTCGACTACCGCGAGGTGCACTACGCGAAGGTCGTGCTCGACGCGCTGTTCGGCCGCCGGTCGTTCCTCAACGAGATCGTGTGGGCCTACGACTACGGCGCGAAGTCCCGGCGGCGCTGGCCGGCCAAGCACGACACGATCCTCGTGTACGTGAAGGACCCGGTCCGCTACCTGTTCGACTCCGAGGGGGTGGACCGCGAGCCCTACATGGCGCCCGGTCTCGTGACCCCGGAGAAGCGCGAGCGCGGCAAGCTCCCGACGGACGTCTGGTGGCACACCATCGTCTCCCCGACCGGCCGCGAGAAGACCGGCTACGCGACGCAGAAGCCGCTCGGCGTGCTGCGCCGGATCGTGCAGGCGTCGAGCCGGCCCGGCGACTGGGTGCTCGACTTCTTCGCCGGATCCGGCACCACGGGCGCCGCGGCCCGCGAGCTCGGCCGCCGCTTCGTGCTCGTGGACGAGAACCCGCAGGCCGTCGAGGTGATGCGCGCCCGGCTCACGGGCGACGGCACGCTCTTCGTCGGGCCCGAGGAGGATCCGCCGGCCGGGAAGGCCAGGGCGAAGGCCCCGGCGAAGGCGAAGGGCCCCTCGAAGCCGAAGCCCAAGCCGACGCCGAAGCCGGCTCCACCACCCGCCGCCCCTGTCACCCCGACCACCCCGACCTCCGACTGACCGGCCGCGCCGCGCTACCCCTGCTGCGCGAGCGCGAACGGCAGCACGCGCGTGGCGCCGGCCTGCCGCAGCAGGCGACCGGCGACCGTGAGGGTCCAGCGGGTGTCGACCAGGTCGTCGACGAGGAGCACGGGACGCGGATCCGCCGCGAGGTCGTCCGCGAGGTGCGCCGGCACCTGGAACCGCGGGTGCACCCGCCCCAGCCGGTAGACGCTGTTGCCGCGCGCGGCGCCGGGGGCACCCGGATCCACGAGGTCGAGCGACCCCAGGAACGGCAGCCGTCCCACCTCGGCGATGCGCCGGGCGAGGCTCCCCACGAGCTGCGGCCGCCCCGCCGACGGCACGTGCACGACGGCACGCGGCCGCTCCGCCCAGCCCCACTCGGCGAGCACGCGCACGCAGGCGGCGACGAGCGCGTCGTCGACCGGCGCGTCCTCGGCCCCGGCGGCGAAGACGGTGCGGAGCCGGCCGCCCCAGCCCAGGTCGGTGAGGCGCGCGAGGGCGCGGCCCTCGTCGACCTGCTCGCCCGCCGCGATGGCGCCGCTCAGCGGCACGCCGACGCTCGACGCGCCCGCGGGCCAGCGCAGCCGCGGCTCGATCGGCAGCCCCACGCGGTCGAGCGCCTGCGACGCGGTGGCCGACGCCTGCTGGTCGAGCGACGCCGGGTACCACGCGCCCGCGCACCGGTCGCAGCGCCCGCACGGCGCCGCGGTGTCGTCGTCGAGCTGGCGCTGGAGGAACTCCATGCGGCAGCCGAGCGTGGTCTCGTAGTCGAGCATCGCCTGCTGCTCGCGCACGCGCGCCGCGGCGACCTGCTCGTAGCGGGCCCGGTCGTAGACCCACGGGACGCCCGTGGCCGACCAGCCCGATGCGTCCCGACGGACGGCGCCGTCGACGTCGAGCACCTTGAGCAGGAGGTCGAGCCGGCTGCGCGAGAGCGAGACCCGCGACTCGAGCGCCGGCACCGACAGCGGCCGGTCGCTCTCGCCGAGCGCCTGGATGACGGCGGCGGCCTGCTGCTCGTCCGGCATGGACGCGGTGGCGAAGTACTGCCAGATGTCCGGATCCTCGCGGCCGGGCAGGAGGAGCACGTCGGCGTCGGCGGACCCGCGGCCCGCGCGGCCGACCTGCTGGTAGTAGGAGACGGGCGACGACGGCGCGCCGAGGTGCACCACGAAGCCGAGGTCGGGCTTGTCGAAGCCCATGCCGAGCGCGCTGGTGGCGACGAGCGCCTTCACCTCGTTGCGCTGCAGCTCGCCCTCGGCCTGCTCGCGGTCGGCCGGGTCGTCGCGCCCGGTGTACGCCTTGACCGCGTGCCCGGCGTCGCGCAGCAGCCGCGCGGTGTCCTGCGCGGCGGAGACGGTGAGCGCGTAGATGATGCCGCTGCCGGGCAGCTCGTCGAGGTGGCTGAGCAGCCAGCCGAGCCGGTCGCGACTGTTCTCGAGCCGCAGCACGCCGAGCCGGAGCGAGCGCCGGGCGAGCGGCCCGCGGATGGTGACCACGGGCACCCGCTCGGTCTCCACGGCGCCGCCCCCGGTGGATCCGACGCTCAGCTGCTCCTCCACGTCGGCCACCACGCGCGAGTTCGCCGTGGCCGTGGTGGCGAGCACGGGCACGCGCTCGTCGACCGAGGAGATGAGGTCGCGTAGGCGCCGGTAGTCGGGCCGGAAGTCGTGGCCCCAGTCGGAGATGCAGTGCGCCTCGTCGACCACGAGGAGGCCGAGCCGGGCCCGGAGCGCCGGGAGCTGCTCGTCGCGGAAGCGCGGGTTGTTGAGGCGCTCGGGCGACACGAGCAGGAGGTCGACCTCGTCCGCGTCGAGGGCGCGCAGCAGGTCGTCCCACTCGTGGGCGTTGCTCGAGTTCATGGCGACCGCGCGGACCCCGGCCCGGCGCGCGGCCGCGACCTGGTCGCGCATGAGGGCGAGGAGCGGCGAGACGAGGAGCGTGGGGCCGAGGCCCTGCTGCCGGAGGAGCAGGGTCGCGACGAAGTAGACGGCCGACTTGCCCCATCCGGTGCGCTGAACGACGAGGGCGCGGGAGCGGTCCTGCACGAGCGCCTCGATGGCCTCGAACTGGCCGTCGTGGAAGTCGGCGCCCGCGACGCCGACCAGCCGCGAGAGGTGCTCCCGGGCGGCGGACCGGAGGTCGGAGGGCGCGGCGGTGGCGGGCGGCGAGGCGGTGTCGGGCATGGGGCCATGCTCCCATCCGCCCCCGACCCCGCCCTCCTGCGACGACCCCGCGGAGGGACACCGCGGCGACGCGCGACCTGGGGAGGACTACCGCTCGGGCGTGGATCCGGGCTCGATGGCCCGCGCCTGTCGCGCCGGCCCCTGGGCGCGCGCCGCCTGCACGGCCTGCTCGGCCTGGAGCTGCCGCAGCCGCGCGATCCGCGCGTAGTGCCGCTCCTCCTCCTCGAGGTCGGCGAGCTGCTGCTCGGTGCTGCGCACCCGCTGGTCGACCGCGACGGCCGCGCGCTCGTAGGCGGCGCTCCGGTCGGGCGGGCCGACGGGCTCGCGCCGCGCGTCCCAGTCGTGGCCGACGCAGAACCACACGATGCTGCCGATGAGCGGCAGGAAGACGATGAGCAGGATCCAGACGAGCTTCGGCAGGTGCTTCACCTGGTCGTCCGGTCGCGTGATGAGGTCGACGAGCGCGCACACGGCGACGAGGAGGGGGAGCAGCCCGAAGAGGATCACGGTCAGGGAGCCTAGGGGCGGAGCCGTGCCCGACGGAAGGGCCTTGCGCGGATGCCGCGGACGGTCCTGCGCGCCCGCGCTTCGCTCAGCGGACACGGACCGCGCATCTGCCAGCCGCCCAGGAGCGGACGGTCCTACATTGCAGACGTGGGCCGCACCCGGTGGCCTCAGTGAGGAGGAGATCATGGGTCTCGACGACAAGATCAAGAACGCCGCTCAGGACATCGCGGGCAAGGCCAAGGAGGCGCTCGGCGACCACAAGGGCGACGAGAACCTCAAGGCCGAGGGCCAGAAGGACCAGGCCGCCGCGTCCGCGAAGAAGGCCAGCGAGAACGTCAAGGACGTCTTCAAGTAGACCCTCACCGGTCTCGGACCGAGGCGGCGATCCCCCGGGATCGCCGCCTCCGTCATGTCCGGGCCAGGCCCGGCCTGGCTCGGCCCGCGCACGCACGCACGCACGCGCGCCGACCCGGGTCACGGCAGGACGGGCGCTCCCGCCTCCGCGATGACCCGCTGCACGAGCTCCTCGTCGAGCACCGCGACCACCTCGCCGTCGTCGGCGGCGTGCGCGCGCACCACGACCGAGACGACGTCGCCGGCCGCGTCGACGTCGACCACGAGGAAGCCGGATCCGCGCACGACGCGCTCGGTGCCCGGCGTCGCCGCGACGTCCGTCTCGTTCGCGACGCCCGGCGCGACGAGCACGGGTACGCCCGCCAGCGAGCCGACGATGTGGTGGTGGTAGTGGCCCGAGAGGATCACGCGCACGTCGCTCCCCCGCACGATCTCCGCCAGCCGCTCCGGCCCCTGCAGCGCGAGCGACTCGTGCAGCGTCGTGGGCGCGGGCACCGGCGGGTGGTGCAGCACGAGCACCGTGCCACGCTCGGCCGGCGTCGTGAGCAGCTCGCGGAGGCCGTCGAGCTGCTGCTCGCGAAGGGCGCCGTAGCCCTTGCCGGGCACGGAGGTGTCGAGGGTGATGATGCGCCAGCCGTCGACGGTCGTCACGCCGTCGATCGGGGGCACCGCCGCGGGATCGCGCCCGTCGTCCGTGCCGGGGCCGCCGTGGCCGTCGCCGAGCACGAGGCGGAAGGCCGAGCGGACGTCGTGGTTGCCGGGCGAGAGGACCACGGCGGCGCCGCGGCGGGCGGCCCACGGATCCAGCCGCTCACGCAGCAGCGCGTACGACTCCGGCGTGCCGTCCTCGGAGAGGTCGCCGGAGCCGACGACCAGCCGCACGTCCGGGATCCGGTCGGCCTCCGCGAGGACGCGGTCGAGCGTGACCGCCGTGTCGACGACGCCCTGGTGGAGGCCGCCGTCGCGGAGGAGGTGGGTGTCGCTGAGGTGGACGAGGCGCAGGGATCCGGGAGGCAGTGCGTGCATGGGACGACCCTACGAGGATGCGCCGACACGGCGGCGGTAGCCTCGACCCACGACGAGAGGGAACCCCATGGCGACGCGCGACGAGATGGACTGCTGGCTCACCGACATGGACGGCGTGCTGGTGCACGAGAACCAGGCCCTGCCCGGCGCGGCGGCCCTCATCCAGCAGTGGCA